>Ga0214921_10009635_pt1 | contig 12165 bp, 9 predicted proteins | sample LL1505_MetaG_FD_177992 | JGI IMG/M metagenome (GOLD analysis project Ga0214921, IMG submission 177992) | Freshwater microbial communities from Lake Lanier, Atlanta, Georgia, United States - LL-1505 | ecosystem: Environmental > Aquatic > Freshwater > Lake | place: USA: Georgia | collected 2015-05-28 | reverse complement strand
TCATCAGCCGCGGCAAACTCGAGCGCTCACACGAGCAGGTCTACCGGGCCTTGCTCAGCAGTGCGGTCGAAGGCGAAAGCGGCGAAAACTTTGAGTTGGATGAGGCGCAAATGGTGGCCTTGGCCCAAACCATCCGCGACCGCGACATGAGCATTCGGCGTTTTGTGGACACTTCCATGGTGGCTGTCTCGCAAGAAAACGAGAACATGAAAAACCAACTCGACTCGTCGGGTTTGACCGAAAAGGTCATTCGGGTGATTCAGCAAAACTCGGCCAATGGCGGCTTCAACTTGGGCGACAACCTCAATGCCAACCCTTTGTTGCGAGGCAAAGTGGCAGAGGAGTTGTCCAACAACCGCGCCATGCGCGAAGTCTTATATGCCCTGCCCAATCGCATGCCGGTGTCCAATTACAGCGTCAGTTCAGACTTCGGTATCCGCAAACACCCCATCAGCGGCTTGTCCAACTTCCACACCGGCGTGGATTTGTTGAGCGAGACCGAAGACGACAATGTCCACCCTGTGAAACCCGGGATTGTGGTTCTGGCCAAATATCATCCACAATACGGCAATACCGTGGTGGTCAGACACAGCAACGGCATTGAATCTTTATATGGTCATTTGGCCAATATGAAGGTGGAAGTGGGCGATAAAGTGACCACAGAGACCATTTTGGGTCGGGTTGGCAATACCGGTGTAACCACTGGCAAGCACCTGCATCTGGAAATTCTCATTGGCGGCTACCCTGTCAACCCCCAAAAAGTCATCCGAACCGCGCAATATGTTCAACAAATTCAAAACCAACCCTAGTGCACAGCCTGAAACTGTTTCGGCCGTCACCCCGGGGGCTGAGCCCGAGGCTCAGCCTGTGGTTGTGCCGTTGGATGTGGCCACGCCTACGCCTACGCCCGCACATGCAAATGTACATGCACCCGCACCCCTTACCCAACCCAACCCAGCGCCGCAGCGCAACAGCATGATGGACATCATCTCCAACTCCACAGCCAAGCCCTCCATTTTGAGCGAGGGCTTCAGTTTCCGCGGCGAGATTGCTGCCAAGGGCGCGATCCATGTGGAGGGCACGCTCAATGGTCAGATTCAAGTGGATGAGTTGACGATTGGTTCTCGCGGTCAAGTGGAAGGCGTGGTCACCTGCCAGAGCCTGCACATCAAAGGCAAGTTCACCGGCACGGCCACTTGCAGCGAGTTGATCGTGACCTCTTCTGCCTCCGTTGATGGCCATGTGGTCTACCAAACCTTGTCGGTTCAAAAAGGTGCATCGATCAAGGGCGAGTTGTTGCTGGTCAAGTAAACCCAACCCCAGCCTGCCGCCATGAACGAGCCAGCCCTCCCGATCAATGGGGCTTTGCTGCGCCAGCGGCGCGAAGCCAAGGGCTGGGCCCAAACCGATTTGGCCACCCGGGCTTGTTTGTCGCTGCGCCAAGTTCGACAAATTGAAGACGGGGGCAACAGCTCTTTTTACAGCGAATCGGTTAAGGCCACAGCTGCCCGAAAAATAGCCACTTTGCTGGGTTTGTCGAGTGAAAGCGCTTTTGTCCAAGCCCAAGCCGCCACCGATGCGGTCCATCCTGCCGCTGACGGCTTGACCCCCTCTGACACCGAGCATGCTCCAGCGCCCGTGGCGGCGCCAGTTGTTCATGCGCCTGGGCCGGCCGCCGGTGCCGACCTGTCCTCAGTCATGACCCACGTGGCCGTGGCCACTGCAGATATCGACCCTCCGCCTCCCCAAAGCTTGTCCTCTGATGGCGCTCAGGGCGAGTCTCGATCCAGCAGCTTTTTGTGGATTGCTTTGTTGGCCGTGGCGGTGGGCGCAGGTGTGTTGCTCATGCCCAAGTCTTCCGATGTGTCACCGTCCCCCAGCATGTCTGCACCGGTGGACCCCAACCCGCCTGCCCCCCCACCCATGGTGCTGCCCGCGGATGCGGTTGAGGCGTCTGGCAACCAGCCAACGGACGCATCCATGCCCCCTGCTGGCAGCAGCGCTTTGCCTGCAGCCTCGGCTGGAGGTTCTGGCGCAGTTGGTTCGGCGACACCGATGCCGAATGCGGTGTCTGCGGCCCCTGCGCCTCCCCCTGGACCTGCCAAAGCCCCTTGATCAAGGGAAAATGCCTGACACAGTTGGGCTTGGCGACTGACGCACGCCCTGATGTTTTATTCGTTCAAGGATTGGCAAACTCTGAAGCTGGAGGACAAGCCCGGCACTGAATGCTCAGACGGTGGCACCCATCTCCAAAGCCGTTTGCCGTGACATGGCCCCGGAGGCCTCGCTGGGCATCCCCAAGGGCCAACCCCCCGTGTGCAGGTGAGTCACTTGGACCAAGGCTTGGATCCACTCCGGGTGGTCGTTCAAACAGGGGATGTAGTGAAAACGTTCCCCGCCTTCCTCCATGAAGGCATCACACACCTCCATGGCGATTTCTTCCAAGGTTTCCAGGCAGTCGCTGCTAAAGCCGGGGCAGACAATGTCTATCCGCTTGGTGCCGTTTTGCGCCAATTGGCGCACCGTAGGTTCGGTGTAGGGCTCGAGCCACTTGGCTTTGCCAAAGCGTGACTGAAAAGTGACGCTGTATTGGCCCTTGGACAAACCCAATTGCTCGGCCATCAGGCGCGCGGTTTTGTGGCATTCGCAGTGGTATTGATCCCCCAGGTGCAAGGTGCGCTCGGGCACCCCGTGAAAGCTCATCACCAAGTGGTCGCCGCGACCTTTGTCCGCCCAATGCGCCCGCACCGTTTGCGCCAGGGCATGGATGTAAGCGGGGTGATCGTGGTAATGGTTGACAAAGCGCAACTCGGGGATGCTGCGGGTGCGCGCCGCCCATTGGTAGACCGCATCAAACACACTGGCCGTGGTGGTGGCTGAATATTGGGGGTAGGCGGGCAGAATCAGCACGCGGGTGGCGCCATCTTGTTTCAGCGCTTCGAGTTGTTGGGCGATGGAGGGGTTGCCATAGCGCATGGCGTAACGCACCAACACCGCGCTGTCGGGGCCTTGCAAGGCCTGCTCCAGCAGTAGAGACTGCTTTTGCGTCCACACCTTCAGGGGCGAGCCGTTTTCGGTCCAAATGGCGGCGTATTTCAGAGCCGATTTCTTGGGCCGCACCCGCAAAATGATGCCGTGCAAGATGGCCAACCACAGCAGGCGTGGGATTTCCACCACCCGGGGGTCGCTCAAAAATTCGGCCAAATAACGGCGCAAAGCCGCGCCCGTGGGGGCGTCGGGGGTACCCAGGTTGCAAAACAGCACCGCGGTGCGGGCAGCTTGACCATGGTGAAAGGGGGGTTCTGCGGCAAAGCGCGGTGAGGCAGGCATGCGGTATTCTCGCTCACCCATGAATATACCCGCCCCCCACCCCAGCATCATCCGTGCCATCAGTTTGGATTTGGACGACACCTTGTGGCCCATCGGCCCCATCATGGTCCGTGCCGAGCAAGCTTTGAAACAGTGGCTGCTCGCGCATGCACCGGGCGCAGCGGCCATGTACAGCCAGCCCGAATGGGTCCAGCAAGCGCGCAGCCGGGCGCTGGCGGCGATGGCCGAAAAACCGCACGATTTCAGTGCCATGCGCCGGGACATGATCAGCCAAGCCTTGGCCCAAGCCGGGGAGCCCACCGATTTGGCCGTTCCCGCTTTTGAGGTGTTTTTTGCGGCGCGCCAACAAGTGACGCTGTTTGACGATGCCCTGGAGACCTTGGATTTCTTGGCCCAACGCTTTCCACTGGCCGCATTGACCAACGGCAATGCGGATGTGCACCGGGTCGGTTTGGGGACTTTTTTTCAATGTGCGGTCAGTGCCCATGAAAGCGGAATCGCCAAGCCCGATCCGCGCATTTTTTGGCACACCGCAGAGCGTTTGAACCATGCGCCCGAGGCGGTTTTGCACGTGGGCGACGATGCAGCCCTGGATATCCTGGGAGCCCGTGCTGCGGGCATGCCCTGCGTCTGGCTCAACCGCGAGGGAGCCCCTTGGGTGCATGAGGGGCCGCCCCCTTGGACGGTGTCATCCCTGCGTGAGTTGGTCCACCACTTCCAAGCCTGAGCGCACCGCACCCTCCAGGGTCGCCGGGTATGGCCCTTGCACATGGTCACCGCAAGCCCACAGACCGGGGCCAATGCGCGTTGGGGGGCGCACCAAGTCGGGGGTGCAACTGAAAGTGGCGCGCCGCTCCACCACCGTGGTGATGACTTGCAAATCGGGCAAACCCAGTTGGTTTTCGATTTGCGCCTTCACCGACTGGGTCATCTGGTCTCGCTCGCCCTGGCAAGCACTCACCACCGCGGCCAAGATGCCGCGCTGAGCTGGGTCGCCACTGAGCACGCCTCGGTCAAACACAAATTGGGCCGGGGCGTTGGGGCCGCTGTCTAGGGACAGCATGGGCCTGGGCAGCACCGCATGACCTTGATCGTTTCCTTGCCCATGGCCATCGTTGGAAAAGGGGCGGCGCAAATAAACCGTGGCAATGCCTTCGTGCCTCAATTGGGCGGCCTGGGCCGACCAAGCGGGGTTCACCGCCTGGGTGAGCCGGGCCGCCTCCCAAGCCGGGCAAGCCAGCAACACCGCGTCGCCCGCGCCCTGCGCGGTGGGGCAGACTTTTTGGTGCTGGCCCAGCTCGACTTGGGCACCCTGGGCGCGCAGCCAAGTCAGGGCCGCGTCGGGCAGCAAGGCGCTCATGTCGCTGCGTGGCAGCAAAAAATCGGCACTGCCGGGGCCGCTGTACAAAGCGTCGCGCAGCACCCGCAAAAACACGGTGGCGCAGGCTTGGTCCATGGGGGTGTTCAAGGCCGAAACACACAGCGGTTCGATCAAATGGCTGATCACCCGTGGCCGCAGTCCAGCGCACAGCTTGCCAACACTCATGCGGGTCGGGCAGGTAAATCCAGCGCGCTGCCAGCCCGCCGCTACCCTCAACAGGGAGAATTTGTCGCGCCAGTCCAGGGCGTTGGAAGCGGTGATGCCCCACAGCAGGTTCCAGGGGGCGGGCAGGTTGGGCAGTTCCATCCCGATGCCTTGGGGGTTGCGCAGGTTCAGCGGCATGCGCCAGAGCAAGTGCTCTGGGTCCAGGCCCAACTGGCGCATCAAAGCCAAAGTCTGGTTATAGGCCCCGATCAACAAGTGCGGGCCGTTGTCCAGCTTCAGGCCTTGGTGGTGGATGCGCCTGGCCCGCCCGCCCAAGACGGGCGCGGCTTCCAACAAGCTGACCTGCCAACCCAGTTGGGTGGCGCGCACCGCAGCGGCCAAACCCGCCCAGCCACCCCCAACGATGGTCAAGCGTTTCAAAAACGTCCCAGGGCCTGAACCTTCCAGGCCAGCCAAAATTTGCGCAAGGGGGTCAGCCGCACCCGCTGGTGCAGCACCGGGAAATGGGCCGATTCGATTTCACGCAGCAAGGTGCGGTAAATACTGGCCATCATCAGCCCGGGTTTTTGGCTGCGCTTGTCGGCCGGGTGCAGCAAGCCAAAAGCCTGCTCATACAGTTCATGTGCGCGGGCCGCCTGGTAACGCATCAAGGCCTGAAAGCGCGGCGAGTCTTGGCGCTGCAAGATATCTTGGGCTTTGACCTCAAACTGCTGCAGCTCGTTGATGGGCAGGTAAATGCGCCCACGCACCGCGTCCTCACCCACGTCGCGGATGATGTTGGTGAGCTGGAAAGCCAGGCCCAGGGTGTGGGCGTAGGTGGTGGTCTGGTCTTGGCTTTGTCCAAAAATGCGTGCAGCCACTTCGCCCACCACACCGGCCACCAAATGGCAGTAGCGCTGAAGGCTGGGGTAGTCCAGGTAACGGGTTTGGGTCAGGTCCATTTGGCAGCCTTCAATGACGGCCAGCAAATGGCTGGCTTGGATGCCAAATTCATGGGCGCAGGGCATGAGCGCTTGCATCACCGGGTGCTGGGCGCTGCCTGCATAGGCGCGTTTGACCTCGGTTTGCCACCAGGCCAGTTTGGTCGCCGCCACACCCGGGTCGGGCACCTCATCCACCACATCGTCGATTTCACGGCAAAACGCATAAAAGGCGGTTATCGCAGCACGCCGGTGGGGAGGTAAAAACAAAAATGCGTAGTAAAAGCTGCTGCCCGAGCTGGCGGCTTTTTCTTGCACGTACTGTTGGGGTGTCATGGATGGTGATTGTGTCATTGCGCGCGCATCCACAAGGCGCGCCACAGCATGATCACCCAGTCGTGCCAGACCAAGGTCGGGCGTTCACGCCAAGGGTCTGTGCGCTCGATTTTGTCAAGAATGCGCAGGCCACCTTGCACCACCAAGCGCAGTTCCCAGCCCGCGCGGCCAGGCACCCGGTGCACCAGCGGCGCAGCTTGCTGCATCAATGCCCTGGCATAGGCCAGTTCGGCACTCAAATCGGCCCCATCGGGCAGGTACAGGCGACCGCGCGGCAGGTCCTCGCTGAGGTCTTGCCAAAAATTGATCAATTGCAAACTGCTGCACACCGCGTCGCTCATGGCCAGCGAGTCTGCCTCGTTGACCCGGTACAGGTGCAGCAGCAATCGGCCAATGGGGTTGGCCGATTTGGCGCAGTAGTCCAGCAACTCTGCGCGTGAGGCATACCGCCGGCCCTGCTGGGTGTAGCGCACATCTTGCTCAAAGGCGTCGAGCAAAGCGTGCAGGCAGTTCAAGGGCAGGGCATGTTTTTGAATTTCAGTGGCCAAAGGGGCAAAGACCTCGGGCCATGACCCAGGTGTCTTGGGCCGGTCGGGGGCAGGGGGGCTGTCGGCAGCAGTGGTTACGGGGGGTGCGGTGGCGCCGCTGGGCTTGATCTGCGCTGCCGTCACTTGGTTCAATGCGTGGCGGTAAGCCGCCAGTTGGGCCAAGCGTTGCTCGGGCGTGTCGTTGCCTTCGTCGGCCAAGTCGTCGGCGGTGCGGGCAAAGTGATAGATGGCCACCACTGCCCCGCGCAGGTGTGGCGGGCACAGCCACGAGGCAACAGGAAAGTTTTCGTAATGATCCACTGCGGGCATGGTTGAGGTCATTGTCGCTTGACAAAATGTGGACCCAGGATAAGATTACTAACCGGCTAGTCAGTAATTAAAGCTGCCATCGCGATGCCAATTTCCACGGCATGTCTCTAGAAAGAAATTCTTTTATGTTTCAGCACCCTTTGGCACGTTTTGTGTCCTTGGCCTGCCTGTTGGGCCTGAGCGCTTGCAAGCCTGTCGACATGCGCCCAGAACCTGTACGCGCTGTCAAATTGATACAAATCCAGGCCACGGATGTCCAGGCAGGGGTGGAGTTTGCTGGGGATGTCCGTGCCCGGGTCGAGAGCCGCTTGGGCTTTCGGGTGGCGGGCAAACTGGTGGCGCGCCATGTGGAATTGGGCCAACGGGTGAAGGCCGGACAGCGCTTGGCCGATCTGGACCCGCGCGACTATGAACTGGCTGTCGATGCCGCCCGCGCCCAGGTCAGGGCGGCGCAAACCCAATTGGAATTGGCCCAGGCCGACTTCAAGCGCTACCAAGAACTCAAAGACCAATCCTTCATCAGTGGGGCCGAATTGGAGCGGCGCGAAACCACCCTCAAAGCCGCGCAAGCCCAGTGGGACCAAGCCCAGGCGCAGTGGCGCGCCCAGGGCAACCAAGTGGCATACACCCGCTTGACGGCCGACCACGGCGGCGTGGTCACCGCCATTGAGGCCGAGGTCGGTCAAGTATTGGCGGCGGGCACGCCGGTGGTGCGCGTGGCCCAAGAGGGCGCCAATGATGTGGTGATCGCCCTGCCCGAGGACAAACTCGGCTTGCTCAAAGCGGGCCAAACGGTGGCGGTCAAACCCTGGAGCACAGGGCGTGAAACCCAGGCCCAGGTGCGTGACATTGCGGCCAGTGCCGATGCCGTGACCCGCACCTTCACCGTCAAGCTCAGCCTGCCCAAAGGGGACGGCCTGCCGCTGGGCAGCACGGTGCAAGTGGTGCTGCCGCGCAACGATGCGTGGTCGCTCCAACCGACCATCCAATTGCCCACCAGTGCTTTGCGCCAAGAGGGCGGCAAAACAGCGGTGTGGGTGCTGGACGCGGCCAGCATGACGGTGCGCTTGCAAACCATCGACATCGGCACCGCTGATGGCAACCAAGTGGTGGTGTCCTCGGGATTGCAAGCCGGACAAGAGGTGGTGGTTGCGGGAGTCCATGTGTTGTCGCCAGGTCAAAAGGTCACCCGATATGTGCCGGCCACGGTCGTTCCTTTGGGCGCGACCCAGACCGCCCCGGGCGGTGGCCCCGCACCCGCGAGTGCCAGCATCGCGCCAGCGGCGCTGCCCAATCCGTCAGCGCCCAGCCGGTCCCCTGCTGCCGCTGCAACCACCAAGTAGCGCGCCATGAATCCAACGCAAGCCAAGGGCTTTAACCTGTCGCTGTGGGCCATCAACCACCCGGCGCTCACGCGCTACCTGATGGTGGTGTTGATGGTGCTGGGTGTGGCGGCTTATTTCAGTTTGGGCCAAGACGAGGATCCGCCCTTCACCTTCAGGCTGATGGTGGTGCGCACCTATTGGCCCGGGGCCACGGCCCAGCAAGTGGCCGAACAAGTCACCGACAAGATCGAACGCAGTTTGCAAGAGGCACCTTATGCGGACAAGATCCGCAGCTACTCCAAACCCGGTGAGTCGCAAATCATTTTTCAGATCAAAGACAACTCCAAACCCGGCGAGGTGCCTGACGTTTGGTACACGGTGCGAAAAAAAATTGGCGATATGCGTCACACCCTGCCACAAGGCGTGCAAGGGCCATTTTTCAACGATGATTTTGGCGATGTGTATGGGGTGATTTATGGCTTGCAGGCCGATGGGTACTCCAACGCCGAGGCCAAGGTATTTGCCGATTCGGTGCGCCAGCAGTTGTTGCGCGTCAAGGACGTGGCCAAGGTCGAGTTGTTTGGCGTGCAAGACGAAAAAATATTCATCGAGGTATCGCAAAAGCGCATGTCCCAGTTGGGTTTGGACATGAATGCGGTGGTGGCGCAAGTCGGGCAGCAAAACGCGGTCGAAAGCGCGGGGCTGCTGCAAACCCCGTTGGACGTGGTGCAAATCCGTGTCGCTGGTCAATTTGAGGCCGTTGAGCAGTTGCGCCACATGCCCATTCGCGGCAGCTCGGGTCAGCATGTGAAGTTGGGCGATGTGGCGCAGATTCGGCGTGGCTATGTCGAACCGGCCGTGGTCAAGGTGCGCCACCAAGGTCAATCGGTGATCGCTTTGGGCGTGTCCATGGCCAAAGGCGGCGACATCATTGCCCTGGGCAAAGCTTTGAACGAAGCCATGGTGTCCATCACCCCCACCTTGCCAGTGGGGGTGAGCCTGCAGTCGGTGCAAGACCAGCCCAAGGCCGTGGCCTCTTCGGTGGGCGAGTTTGTCCGTGTGCTGATCGAGGCGGTGGTGATTGTGTTGTTGGTCAGTTTTGTCTCACTGGGCTTGCACAAGGGTGGTCGCTGGGGGTGGTACGTCGACATCCGACCCGGTTTGGTGGTGGGCATCACCATCCCGCTGGTGTTGGCCATGACCTTTTTGTGCATGAGCTACTTTGGCATTGGTCTGCACAAAATATCCTTGGGTTCATTGATCATTGCCCTGGGCTTGCTGGTGGACGACGCCATCATTGCGGTGGAAATGATGGTGCGAAAAATGGAGGAGGGCTTTGACAAGGTGCGCGCCGCCACATTTGCTTATGACGTCACCGCCATGCCCATGCTCACGGGCACCTTGATCACCGCGGCGGGTTTCTTGCCCATCGGTTTGGCCAAGTCGACGGTGGGCGAATACACCTATGCGATTTTTGCCGTCACCGTCATGGCCTTGTTGCTGAGTTGGTGGGTGTCGGTGTTTTTTGTCCCTTATTTGGGGACCTTGCTGCTCAAGTCGCGTCCCCTCGCCCCCGGTCAGTCCCATGAAGAGTTGTTTGATTCGGCTTTTTATCGGTGGTTTCGCCGCACCGTCAACGCCTGTGTGAAGTTCCGCTGGACCACCATCGTGGTGACCTTGGCCCTGTTGGGATTGGGCTTGATGGGGATGGGGCGGGTGCAGCAGCAGTTTTTCCCTGACTCCAGCCGGCCTGAGGTCATGATGGACCTGTGGTTCCCAGAGGGCACATCCATTGAGGCCAATGAGGCCTTGGCAACCCAGGTGGAAAAACAATTGCTGTCGCGCCCTGGAGTGGAAAGCGTGACCCTGTGGGTGGGTTCGGGCGTGCCCCGTTTTTACCTGCCTTTGGATGCGGTATTTCCCCAATCTAACGTGTCCCAATTCATCATCGTGCCCAAAGATTTGAAGCAGCGCGAGGCCTTGCGCCTGGACTTGCCCGGTTGGATGGCGCAGGCCTTTCCCGAAGTGCGGGTGCGGGTCAAGCTCTTGCCCAATGGCCCTCCCGTGGCCTACCCGGTGCAGTTTCGGGTGGTCGGCACCGACCCTCGCGTGCTGCGCCAACGCGCTGACGAAGTCAAAGCGGTGATGCGCGACAACGCCAACACCCGAGGGGTGAACGACAACTGGAACGAGTCGGTCAAAGCCCTGCGCCTGGAAGTGGACCAAGACAAAGCCCGCGCCCTGGGGGTGACCAGCCAATCCATTGCCCAAGCCACCCGCACCTTGCTCTCGGGCACCCCCGTGGGTCAGTTCCGAGAAGGCGACCGCTTGATCGACATGGTGCTGCGCCAGCCCTTGAACGAGCGCGATGCCATCAGCGATTTGGGCAACGCCTATGTGCCCACCGCGTCCGGCAAGTCGATCCCGCTGACCCAAATCGCCAAGCCGGTGTTTGCCTGGGAGCCGGGTGTGATGTGGCGCGAGAACCGCAGCTACGCCATCACCGTTCAATCCGATATTGCCGAGGGCTTGCAAGGTGCCACCGTGACCCAGCAGCTGCTGCCTGCGCTCAACGCACTGCAAGCCGAGTGGGCCAGCCGGGGCGAGGGTGCTTACCAGGTGCAAGTGGCTGGTGCGGTGGAAGAAAGCGCCAAAGGCTCATCGGCCATCGCCGCTGGCGTGCCTTTGATGCTGTTCATCATCTTCACATTGCTCATGCTGCAGTTGCACAGTTTCAGCCGCTCCTTGTTGGTCTTTTTGACCGGCCCCATGGGCATTGCTGGGGTGGCTGCGGCTTTGCTGGCTTTGGACCGCCCGTTTGGCTTTGTTGCCTTGCTGGGGGTGGTGGCCTTGATGGGCATGATTCAGCGCAATGCGGTGATCTTGATCGATCAAATCGAGCAAGACCGCGCCAATGGTGTGCCCGCTTGGGACGCCATTGTGGAAGCCGCTGTGCGGCGCTTGCGCCCGATCGTGCTGACCGCAGCGGCTGCGGTGCTGGCCATGATCCCCTTGTCGCGCAGTGTGTTCTGGGGGCCGATGGCCGTGGCCATCATGGGCGGTCTGATTGTGGCCACGGCATTGACCTTGCTCAGCCTGCCCGCCATGTATGCCGCTTGGTTCAGGGTGCGCCGCTAGGCCTGACGGCGGCTTGGGCGTGTTGCGAGCGGTTAGAATCTGCGGCTGACCGATTTCAGGCGGGTGGGCTGTGCAACAGGCCACCCGTTGCTGTTTTGCAATCCCGCGCGGGTGGCGAAATTGGTAGACGCACCAGGTTTAGGTCCTGACGGTAGCAATACTGTGGGGGTTCGAGTCCCCCCCCGCGCACCAAGATGCCCCCACTGGCCCGGGCCCCATCCGGGGCCCACTGCACCCGATAAGGAGAGAGAAAATGACCGTAGTTGTCGAAAACCTGGAAAAACTCGAGCGCAAGATGACCCTGACCCTGCCTGTCACCGTCATCCAATCCGAGGTCAACACACGCCTCAAGCGCCTGGCGCGCCAGGTCAAGATCGATGGTTTTCGCCCTGGCAAAGTGCCCATGAACATCGTCGCTCAGCGCTATGGCTACTCGGTCCAATACGAGGTCATGAACGACAAGGTGGGCGAAGCTTTTTCGGTGGCTGCCAATGAAGCCAAGTTGCGTGTCGCCGGTCAGCCCCGCATCAGTGAAAAAGAAGGCGCGCCCGAAGGCGAGTTGGCCTTTGACGCTGTGTTCGAGGTGTACCCCGAAGTCAAAATGCCCGATCTGGCCGCGCTGGAGTTGTCGCGCCACACCTCGGCTGTGAGCGAAGAAGCGATCCAGCGCACTATAGAAATTTTGCGCAAGCAGCGCAGCACCTACACCCAGC
>Ga0214921_10009633_pt1 | contig 12166 bp, 7 predicted proteins | sample LL1505_MetaG_FD_177992 | JGI IMG/M metagenome (GOLD analysis project Ga0214921, IMG submission 177992) | Freshwater microbial communities from Lake Lanier, Atlanta, Georgia, United States - LL-1505 | ecosystem: Environmental > Aquatic > Freshwater > Lake | place: USA: Georgia | collected 2015-05-28 | reverse complement strand
GCGCTCAAGCTGGTGCAGGGCGCGGCGCTTCGGCTCTCTTCCGCCTCGATCAAAACGCAGAATTTGCTGAACAATTGGGACCGGTTGATCGATCACCTGACGGCGGCGATGGCGCGCGAGCCGATTGAGCAGTTTCGCGTGCTGTTTCTGGACAGCAAAAACCGGCTGATTGCCGATGAGGCGCAGGCGCGGGGTACGGTCAACCACACGCCGGTCTATCCGCGAGAGGTGGTGAAGCGGGCGCTGGAATTGCACGCCACCGCGCTGATCCTGGTACACAACCACCCCAGCGGTGACCCCACGCCGTCCCGCGCCGATATCGAGATGACCGCCGAGACCCGCCGCGCCGCCGAGGCGCTGGGGATTGTGCTGCATGACCATGTGGTGGTGGGGCGCGGGCAGTATCTCTCGTTTCGGCGGGAGGGGTTGCTGTAGGTCAGTCGCCAGCCGGTTCCAGATCGACGCTGACGCTCAAATGATGCGCGCCGCCGCCCAAAATCACCCCGCGCAGTGGGGAGATATCGGCGAAATCCCGGCCCCAGGCGATCACCACATGCTCATCGCGCACCATGATGCCATTGGTGGGGTCGAGACCCACCCAGCCATCGCGCTCGCCCAGCCAGGCGCCGACCCAGGCATGGCTTTGGTCGGCGCCACGGCGGCGTTCCTGGCCGGGCAGCGGGCGGGTGCGGATATAGCCCGACATGTAGCGCGCCGGCAGGCCCAGGCTGCGCAGGGCTGCGATCATCAGATGGGTGAAATCCTGGCAGACGCCGCGGCGCAGCCGCAGCACCTCCTCCACCGGGGTGGAAATGGAGGTCACGCCGGCCTGGAAGCGGAATTCGGTGGCGATGCGTTCATTGAGATGCAGCAGGGCGGCCAGCACTGGCCGGCCGGGGGGGAAACAGGGGCGGGCGAAGTCCGCAGCCTCGGCCAGGGCGGGGGCATGGGCGGAGGGGTGGAGGTATTCTGTTGCCTCGTCGCGGCCGCGCTGGGCCTGATCGGCCACCATGTCCCAGGGCTGCGTTGTCTCGGGCGGCGGCGGCGGGGCGAAGTTCACCTCGACCAGCGCCTCGGCCGTCACCTCGAAATGCTGGTGCGGGGCGGCGATGAAGATGCGGGTGGCGGCATTGCCGAAATGGTCATGCGTCTCGGTCGCGTGGTCGGGTGCGGGTTGGCAGCGGATGCGGGCATGGATGACCCGCTGGCCCGGCAGCGCGCGCGGCTTGAGGTGCAGCAGATGGGCTGCCAGATCGACCGGCTGGTCATAGGCATAGGTGGTGACGTGGCGCACCCAATACATCATGGGGCCAGCACCTCAGCCGGCGCGGCCAGCGGGCCATCCAACCCCAGCGAGCGTGCGACCGGCAGCATGGCGAAGTACCGTCTGGTGACGCCATCACTCAGCACGCCCAGCCTATCGGCCATGGCGGAGAGTTCCGGCGGCAGCATGGCGGCGGCCACCGCCTGCTCGGGCGCGGCCAGGATGGACTGCACCAGCGCCTCGGCATCACGCGCCAGGGCGCCGGCCTCATCCACCAGCGGGTCCTCGGCCAGACCCGAGACCTCGGCCAGCGCGGCCTGGATGGCGCTGATCTGAAAGGCGAGGCCGCGCGGGTTTGATGGGTCGGCCAGCACGAGGTCGAGCACCGGGGCGGGCTGCAGCACGGCGAGGTAGCGGCTGCGATAGGTGATCACGCTGTCGCAGAGTTCCAGCACCAGGCGCAAGCCGGCCTCGATGCGGGCCGGCGGCTGGTCCAGCACCAGGCCAATCTCGGCCAGCACCGCCTGTGAGCGCTCCAGCCGGCGGCCGAGTTCAAGAAACAGCCGGCCGCCGCCGCGCACCATGTTCTCGCTGGCCACGCCGGCGACCGCAGTGGCGAAGCGCAGATTGGCCACCATGGCGTGGGAGAGGGATTCGAGGCCGGTGCCCGCGGTCTCGCCAGCGGCGCGGGCGGCGCGCAGGCTGAGGTTGAAGGTGGCGTGCATGTCATCGGTCAGGCGGTCGCGCACCGTTTCGGTCAGATTGGCGATGCGGGCCTGCAATTGGCCGACGGCGCCCTCGGGCCGCGCGGCATGGGCGAGGGCGGCGGCCAGCGCCGCGGTGGAGCCGCCGCCGGGCAGCGCCTCGGCATCGATCAGCCCCGCCTCGCGCAGGCAGCGGGCCAGGGCGGCGACCTCGGCGATTTCGCGCGGCAGTGGTGCGCCGCGGCGCAGGCGGGCGAGGGTGGCGCGGATGAGCCGCGCCGCGCGGTCCAGCCGCTCCACATAGCGGCCCAGCCAATAGAGGTTGTCGGCCACGCGGGAGGGGATGGCGCCGGCGTTGCGGCGAATGGCGATGGGCGGCAAATGCTGCGGGGCGGGGCCGATGATCGGCATCTCCTCCTCCGTCAGCACCCAGACATCCTTGCACCAGCCTGAGCGCGGCAGGCGCCCGGCCATGGGCGCCGTGTCATCCAGCACCCGGGCGAGGCCACCGGGCATGGCATGCCAGCCGGCATCGTCGCTGACGGCGAAAAGCCGCAGCGCCAGCGGCAAGGGGGCCAGGGCGGTGCCGGTAAAACACGGCGCGACTGAGGCGGTTGGCAGCCAGGTGGCGCAAAAGGCGCCAGGGGCGGCTTCCAGGCGGGGGCGCATGGCGGGGGTGTAGATCTCGCCCGGGGCGGCGCCATCCATGGCGGGGCGGATGAGGATGGGCTCGGCGGCCGACAGGACCTGCGCCATGGCGCCTGGGCTGCCGAGCCATTGGGTGGGCAGGCTTTCGAGCAATAGGGGCTCGCCCAGAAGATGCTCGCACAAAGTGGGCAGGAAGGCAGATAGCGCGGGGGATTCGGCCAGGCCGGCGCCGGGCGCATTGACCAATGCGAGGGCGCCGTGCCGTGCCGCATCGAGCACGCCCGGCACGCCGCCTGCGGCATCGGCTTCGGGGAATTCCAGCGGGTCGAGCGTATTGGCCTCGACCCGGGATAGCAGCACATTGATCGGCTGCAAGCCATGTAGGGTCTTGAGGAAGAGTGCGCCGCTGCGGATGGTGAGGTCACCCGGTTCGACCAGGGCCGCCGAGATTTCGCGGCTGAGCACGACATGTTCGAACCAATGCGGGTCGGATGTGCCGGGGCTGAGCAGGGCCACGGCCGGCGCGCCGGCGCGCTGCGGGCCCAGGCGCTGGAGGCTGTCCTGCCAAAGCTCGAGAAAAATCGATAGGCCGCGCGGCTTGGCGGCGCGAAATGCCTCGGGCATTGCCTGGCCCATCAGGCGGCGGTGTTCCACCGCATGGCCGATGCCGGAGACCAGGGCGGCACGGTCGCTCATCACCCGCCACAGCCCATCCGGGCCGCGCAGCATCTCCGCCGCATAAAGCTGTAGGAGGGGCCGCTGCGGGGGCGCATTGGCGCGGCGCCAGACGCGGAGAAATTGCGGATTGCCGAAGACCAGGGCGGGCGGCAGCAAACCCTCGCGCACCACGTTTTGCGAGCCATAGAGATCGGCCAGGACGGCCTCCAGCAGCCGCGCCCGCTGGGCCAGCCCGGCCTCAAGGGCGGCGAATTCGGCCGCGGGCAAAGGCAGCGGCACCGGGTCACAGCGCCAGCCCATTCCTGCCGCTTTGGTGCCGGGCAGGATGGAGGCGATGCCCTCCTCCTCGGCCGCGCGCTGCAAGCGGCGGGCGCGCTCCTCCAATTGCGGCTTGCCGAGGCCACCGACGGCACCGAGCAGATTGCGCCAATGCGGCCTGATCCGCCCCGCGCCATCCACCATTTCATCCATAGGCGCACTCATCAGCAACCCAATTCATCCACGGTCCAGGGGCGGGTCGCCCCTGGTGGGGGGTGTCGGGGGGCAAAGCCCCCTGACATACGACCTCTCCCGTCAAGCATAAGCCCGCAAATCCAACGTCAACGGATGTTCCGCACTGCGGCCCGCATGCAGCGGCGTGGTGAAGCCCGGGGTATGATTGATGGTGAAAAACCGCGCGCGCCGGCGGGCCTCGGCTTCATTGGCATTGACCGGGAAGCTGTCGTAATTGCGCCCGCCCGGATGGATGGTGTGGTGTTGGATGCCGCCGATGGCGCGGTTGTTCCAAGTGTCGTGGATGTCGATGGTGAGCGGGGTTTGCGCCTTGATGGTGGGGTGCAGGGCGGAATAGGGCGCCCAGGCCTTGAAGCGGATGCCGGCGAAATACGTCCCGGTCGTTTCGCTGGCGGTGAGCGGCACGGCCACGCCATTGCAGACAAGGCTGTAGCGTTCGGGCGAGAAGTTGGCGAGTTTGACCTGGATGCGTTCGGCCGAACTATCGACATAGCGCGCGGTGCCGCCGGCCGCCTGTTCCTCGCCTAGCACATGCCAGGGTTCGAGCGCGTGGCGGATTTCGAGATGCATGTCGCGCAGCGTGGTCTCGCCGATCAGCGGGAAGCGGAATTCCATGTGCGGCGCGAACCAGGCCGGGTCCAGCTTGAAGCCGAATTGGCCAAGCTCTTCCAGCGCGTCATGGAAATCCTGGCCGCAGAGTTCGGGCAGCATGAAATTATCATGCAGGCGGGTGCCCCAGCGGATGAGGCGGCGCTCATAGGGGCGGTTCCAGAAGGCGGCGACGGCGGCGCGCATCAGCAGCATCTGGGCGGTGGACATTTCGGCATGCGGCGGCATTTCGAAGCCGCGGAACTCAACGAGGCCGCGCCGGCCGGAGGCGCTGTCCGGGTTGTACATCTTGTCGATGCAGAATTCGGTGCGGTGGGTATTGCCGGTCATATCGGCGAGGATGTTGCGGAAAAGGCGGTCCACCAGCCAGGGCGGCGTGGGGCGGGTTTTGGCGGCTTCGGCGAAGGCGATTTCCAGTTCTCGGAGATTGTCCTGCCGTGCCTCGTCGATGCGCGGGTGCTGGCTGGTGGGGCCGATGAAGAGGCCGGAGAAGAGGTAGGAGAGGCTGGGGTGATTGTGCCAGAAACCGAGCAGCGATTTCAGCAGATCCGGCCGGCGCAGGAAGGGGCTATCGGCGGCATCGGCGGCGCCCATCACCACGTGGTTGCCGCCGCCGGTGCCGACATGGCGGCCATCCATCATGAATTTCTCGGCGGTGAGGCCCACCTGGCGGGCCTGCTCGTAGAGTTGGGCGGTGCGGTCCACCACCTCATGCCAGCCATGGGCGGGGTGGATATTCACCTCGATCACGCCCGGGTCGGGGGTGACGGAGAAATGCGGCAGGCGGGGGTCTTCGGGCGGCAGATAGCCTTCGAGGAAGATTTTGCGGCCGGTTTGGGCGGCGGTGCCCTCGATGGCGGCGACGAGGTCGAGCCAATCCTCGGCGGCGAAGACGGGGGGGAGGAAGACATGCAGCAGCCCGCCGCGCGGCTCGACGCAGAGCGCGGTGCGGATTTGGCCAGCGTCTTTGGCCGCTTGGGGGTTGGGTTGCGGGTGGGGGCGGAAATCCTCAATGCCGAGATCATCATGCAGCGCCGCCATGGCGCGGCTGAGGGCGCGCTGGCGGCGCTGGATCACCGCCTCAGCACTGGGCAGGGGCGCGGTTTCGGCGAAGGGGTCGGGCTCGGTCACGGCATCGCGTTCGGCCGGGTCGATCCAGGGCAGTGAGGCGAGCGGCAGGCGCAGGCCCATGGGGCTATCGCCGGGGACGAGGAACATCACATCATCGCGGAAGAACCAGCGGCCGGATTGCCAGAGGCGCGCGCCACATTCGGCCGGCACCCGGCGCAGCGGCAGCACGGAGCCGACTGGCGCGCCCAGCCCCTGGGCGAAGATGCGCTTGAGGCGGGCGCGCTCCAGCGGGTCGGCCAGCTTGCTGTCCTCGGCGAGGATATTGGCCGGCAGGCGGCCTTCCTTCCAGAGGTAGTAATGGATGTCCTCATGGCCGGCGCGCACCATGGCGGGGTCAACCTGCAGCCGCTCGGCCAGGAGTTTGGCGAAATGCGCGGCATCGGCGGGGGTGGCGTTGTCGGTGTCGTCATCGCTGGCCAGTAGGGAGGGATTCTCCCAGACTGGCACGCCATCGGCGCGCCAATGGCAATAGAGGGCAAAGCGCGGCAGCGGCTCGCCGGGGTATTGCTTGCCCTGGGCGTATTGCAGCGCCGCACCCGGCGCCCAGAGGGGGGCCAGGCGGCGCAGCAGCCGGCCGGCATAGCCGCGCTTGGTCGGGCCCAGCGCATCGATGTTCCATTCCGGCGCGTCCCGATCGGTATCGGCGACGAAGGTGGGCTCGCCGCCCATGCTGAGGCGCACATCGCTGGCGGCGAGTTCGGCATCGACTGCGCGGCCAGTGGCGAGAATGCGCTGCCACTGTGCGGGGCTATAGGGCTTGGTGACGCGGGGCGTTTCCAGCACGCGGGTGACGTGCATCTCGAAGCCGAATTCGCATTTCGCCTCCTCCACCATGCCGGAGATGGGCGCGGCGGAGGCTGGCTCGGGCGAGGCGGCGAGGGGGATATGGCCCTCGCCCGTCAGCAGGCCCGAGGTGGCGTCGAGGCCGATCCAGCCGGCACCGGGGAGGTAGACCTCGGCCCAGGCATGCAGATCGGTGAAATCGGCGGCGGGGCCTTCGGCGCCGGTCACCGGCTTTACGTCGCCCACCAGCTGGATGAGGTAGCCCGAGACGAAACGCGCGGCGAGGCCGAGATGGCGCAGCGCCTGCACCAGCAGCCAGGCGGAGTCGCGGCAGGAGCCGCGGCCCTCCTCAAGGGTTTGCTCGGGCGTCCAGACCCCGGATTCCATCCGCACAATGTAGTTGATGCGGCTTTGGACCATCTGGTTGAGGCCGACCAGCATGTCGATGCTGCGCCGTTCGGTGCGGGGGATAGCGGCCAGGAAGGCGGTGAGCAGCGGCCCGGCCGCGGTGGTTTTGCGGAAGGGGGCGAGTTCCTCGTCCAGCACATGGTCATAGTCGAAGGGCCAGGTCTCGGCATGCGGCTCGAGGAAGAAGTCGAAGGGGTTTTGCGTCGCCATATCGGCGATGAGGTCCACGGTCACGTCGAAATGAGTGACTTTTTCGGGGAAGACCACGCGGGCCTGGAAATTGCCCTGCGGGTCCTGCTGCCAATTCACGAAATGGCCGCGCGGCGAGATATTGAGCGAATAGGCCAGAACCGGGGTGCGGGCATGCGGCGCGGGGCGCAGGCGGATGACCTGCGGGCCGAGCGCCACCGGCTTTTCATAGGTGTAGCTGGTGCGGTGGCGCAGCGCGACATGGATGGTCATGAGCGAGTCCTGGCGGTTTGGTCTCAGGCCGCTGGCTATAGCGCAGCGGCAGGCCCTGGGGATAGGTTTGAAGGGTCGCCGTGGTCCTGCGGCGTCAATTGTGTTGTGCTGTTCCAGTCCAAGAACGAGAAACGCCATGCCCCGCATCACCGCCCCTGCCCTCATCACCCTTGTCAGCGCCATGTTCGAGGCGGTGGGCAGCAGCGCCCCCGAGGCGGCGCGGATTGCGGGCGATCTGGTGGAGGCCAATCTGCGCGGCCATGACAGCCACGGCGTGCAGCTCGTGCCGCGCTATATCGAGAATGCCGAGGCGGGGTTGATCAACCCCAATACCCAGCCCAGCCGGGTGGGTGGCGAGGGGGCCATGGCCGTGTGGGATGGCGGCATGGGCTTTGGCCAGGTGGTCGGCCGCGCGGTGACGGATTGGGCAATTGAGACCAGCCGGGCGCAGGGCATGGCGATGTTCGGGCTGCGCCGCACCCATCATCTGGGCCGCATTGGCGGCTATGCTGAGCAGGCGGCGGCGGCGGGGATGATTTCGCTGTTCTTCGTCAATGCGGTGAGCGGGCGGGGCGTGGTGGCGCCGTTTGGTGGGATGGATGGGCGGATGGGCACCAACCCGGTCTGCATCGGCATACCGATGGCGCCGGAGCCGATCATTCTGGATTTCGCCACCTCGGCCATTGCGGTGGGGAAGGTGAAGGTGGCGTTCAATGCCGGAAAGCAGGTGCCGCCCGGGGTTTTGATCACCCATCTGGGCGAGGCCTCGACCGACCCTGCGGTGATTTATGGCCAGGGGCCGCGCGGCGCGCTGGGGCCCTTTGGTGGGCATAAGGGTTATGGTCTGGCCTTGATTTGCGAAATTCTGGGCGGCGCGTTGACTGGCGGTGGCACCAATCAGCCTGAGACGCCCAATGATCGCGGCATCGTCAATGGGATGTTTGGCATTATGCTCGACCCCGGCCGCATGGCGGATCTGCCGGGTTTTGCCCATGAGGTGCAGGCGATTTGTGAGCATGTGCGGGCCTCGGCACCCGATAATGTGCTGCTGCCCGGCGAGCCGGAGCGCCGCAGCCGCGCCCAGCGCAGCGGCCGCGACGGCATCCCACTCGATGAGGTGAGCTGGGGCGATTTGGCGGTGACGGCGACGCGGCTGGGCATGCCCGAAGCGCTGATTCAGGCCGCGCTGGCGTGACACCGCTTTTTCCGCGGGAGGCCTTCGATATTGGCCCGGGCGTGGCGCATTTGTGCTGCGGCGGGGAGCCGCCCTGGCTGCGCAGCCACAGCATGGCCATGGCCCGCTATGCCGAGCATCGCAATGGCGGCTTCACCGGGCGCGACCTGATGGATGCGGAGGTGCTGGCGGTGCGTGGCCTGATGGCGCGGGAATGGGGCGTGGCATTGGCGGAGATCGGCTTCGTCGCCTCGGTGGCTGATGGCTGCGCCATGTTGGGCGAGAGCCTGGACCTGCCGCCGGGCTGCAATGTGGTGGCGGCGGATATTGAATATTCCTCGGTGCTGGGTGGGTTTGCGCTGCGGCCGGGGGTGGAGATGCGCATCGGCCAGGGGCTGGCCGGCATCCCTGAACTGGTGGATACGCGGACCCGGGCGATTTTGGTCTCCGATATTTCGCAACTCACCGGTGAGGCGGCAGATTTGCCGGCGCTGCGCGCCCTGGCCGATGCGGTGGGGGCGGCTTTGATCGTCGATTTCACCCAGGCGGCGGGGTGGAAGCGGGTGGATGCGGCGATGGTCGATTTTGCCTTCTCCTCATGCTATAAATGGCTGCTGGGGAGCACCGGCATCACGGTGGCCTATTGGAATATGGCGCGGCAGCCGGGCTGGGCGCCGCGCTCGGGCGGTTGGTTTAGTCTGGTGCCGCCGATTGACTGGCAGGCGCCTGAACTGGTGCCGGATGCCATGCGGTTTTGCCGCGGCAATCCGGCCTTTGTGCCGCTCTATATGCTGGGCCATGCGGTGATGATGGCGCGCGGTTGGGCCGGGGCGGCGGCGGTTGAGGCGCATGTGCTGGCGCTGACGGCTGCCATGCGGCAGGGCGTGCTGGCGGCGGGCCTGCCCTGTTGGACGCCGAGCCGGCATGGCGCCAATGTTTGTGTTCCCCATCCGGACTCAGCGGCGGCCGTGGCGGGTTTGCAGGCGCGGGGGGTGATGGCCTGGGGTGGGCGCGGCCGGGTGCGCTTCAGCTTCCATGGCTATAATGGGATGGATGATGTTGAGGCGGCGCTGGCGGCTTTGCCGGCGGTGATGGGCTAAGGGCGCGGCCTGGGTCAGGTCTCGGGAACACTCATGCCAGATCTACCCCGGCCTCGCGGAAATACCGCGCGGCGCCGGGGTGGAAGGGCAGGATGCGGTTGTTCACCGCATTGGCGGCGCGGGTGGCGGCGGCGCTGGGGTGGATGTCCTCTGCTGGATTGGCGGCGCTGAGCACCTTGCGGGTGATGGCATAGGCCGTGGCATCGGAGAGCGCGGCATTGGCAATAACAAAATTCCAGGCGGCGAAGCTGGAGACTGGCGCCGCCTGCCCCGGATAGCTGCCAGCCGGGGTGCTGCTGGGGGCGAGGTAGGGCATGCGGGCGATCACCCGAGCCGCGACCTCATCGCCCGGGCCGAAGACCCGGGCGGGGGCGCGGGCCAGCACCGCCACCAGGGAGGGGATGGGCACGATGGCGCCTTGCCAGAGCGCGTCCATGGCGCCGCTCAGCAGGCCTGCGGTCATTGCCGCCGGGTCGCCGCTCACCACCTCGACGCGGATGCCCGCGGCTTCGGCGGCGGCGCGCAAAAAAGTCTCGGCCGGGCCGCGGGCGGGGCCGGCGCCCACCCGCTTGCCATTGAGTTGGTTGAACTGCGTCAGGCTGCTGCTGGTGAGCGCGGCGATGTGGAAGGCCGTCTCATACATCGGGAAGAGGGCACGCACTGCGACATGCCGCCGCCCGCCGGCCGCCTGGCTGCCCTGCAGCGCATCCTGCACGCTGCCAAGAAAGGCGGTGCCGAGCGCCAGGGGGTCATCCTCGACCAGCGTCAGGTTTTGCAGCGAGCCGGCGCTGGTGCGGGCCTCGGCCGCGATGCCGCCCTGGCGGAGAAAGGCGGCCAGGCCCTCGGCATAGGGCAGGAAGGCGCTGCCGGGGCCGGCGGCAAAAATCCGCAAGGGGGCCTCGGCCTGGGCGGCGGGCGCCACAGCGATGAAGGGGGTGGCCATGGCGGCGCGTCGGTTCATGGCGAATCTCCGGCTTGCGTGAGCGGGCAGGCTAGCCCTCCTTGCCGCCGCCTGCCAATTTTACTGTCATGCCCCATATCGCCGTTGCCCGACTTTGGTTCGAGGCCAATTCCTTCGCCCCCGAAGCCACCCCGCTGGCCGCCTTCCAATCCCGCGAATGGGTGGCGGGCGAGGATGCCCGCAGCCGCTATCGCGGCACTGCCACGGAATTGGGCGGGCTGGACGCGTTTTTGCGTGAGCGGCCCTCCTGGTCGGCCACCATTCTGCGCTGCAGCTCGGCCCAGCCGGGCGGGCCGATGGAGGATCAGGCCTTCGCCACCTGGTGGGAGGAGGTGGCGGCGGGGCTCGCGGCTGGCGGGTTTGACGGGGTGTATCTGTCGCTGCATGGCGCCTGCCTGACCGTGAGCGACCCGGAGGCGGACCTCACCATCATTCGTCTGGCGCGGGCGATGATTGGGCCTTCGGTGCCGCTGGTGGCGAGTTTTGATATGCACGCCAATCTCAGCCCGCAAATGGTCGGGCTGCTTGATGGCGCGAGCGGGTATCGCACCTATCCGCATATCGACATGGCCGACGCCGCCTGGCGGGCGCTGCGGCTGCTGGAGGCGCGGCTCTCTGGCCGGCGGCTGCATGGCGCGCTGGCCAAGCTGCCGCAGGTGCTGCACTCCTTCCATATGCGCAGCGAGGCCGGGCCGATGGCCGAGACCTGGGCGCTGGCCCAGGCGATGGAAACGCCTGCGCTGCCGGATGTGAGCCTGTTTGGCGGCTTTGCCTGGGGGGATACGCCGGGGGCCGGGCCCTCGGCCATGGCCTGGGGCGAGAGTGCCGCCGGGGCGCGGGCGGCGGTGCGCGCGGTAATGGGGGAATTATCCGCGCGGCTGGCACGCTTTGCCGTGGCGCTGCCCGATGGGGCTGCCGGCTTGGCCCAGGCGCTGGCGGCGCCGACGGGGCTGGTGGCGCTGCTCGACCCGGCTGACAATCCACTGAGTGGCGGTGCCGCCGATACGCCGGGGCTGTTGCGGCTGCTGCTGGAGGCCGGCCCGCCTGTGGAGACCGTGCTGGCCTTTCTGCATGACCCTGAGGCGGTGGCCGAAGCCACGGCGCTGGGCGTGGGGGCGCCGATTGCACGGCTGCTGGGCGGGCGCAGCACGGCCGCCTTTGGCCCGCCGGTGGATTTTGCCGGGGTGGTGGAGCGGCTGACCCATGGGCGCTTCCTCAACCAGGGGCCGATGGAGGCGGGCAGCCCGGTGGATTTGGGGCCGAGCGCGGTGCTGCGGCGGGGCGCGCTAAGGGTGATCATCACCTCGCGCAAGGAGGCGGCGGTGGATCCGGCGTTTTTTGAACTGCACGGGGTTGCGCTGGAGGAGGTTCGGCTCCTGGCCAATAAGGCGAAGAACCATTTCCGGGCTGCCTTTGCGGCCCGCTGCGCCGCCATTGTGGAGGCGGATTTTCCTGGGCCGGCGGCGCTGGATTTGGCCGGGCTGCCATTTCGTCATGTGCCGCCGGGCTGGCGGGGGGCTGTGGGCGGGGCGTGAGGGGCTAAGCGTCGTTGAAGGTCAGGCGCAACTCGCCGGGTTTACGTTCGATGGTCGATGCCTGGCGGATGGCGAGCCACAGGATGAAGCCCAGTTCATCCTCCATGTCGCTATCGAGTGAAAGGGCCACGGGCTGAGCGGAGGGTGCGGGCAGCATGCCGCCCTGGTGTTTCAGCACCACCGAGACCTCGCCCTC
>Ga0214921_10009631_pt1 | contig 12170 bp, 21 predicted proteins | sample LL1505_MetaG_FD_177992 | JGI IMG/M metagenome (GOLD analysis project Ga0214921, IMG submission 177992) | Freshwater microbial communities from Lake Lanier, Atlanta, Georgia, United States - LL-1505 | ecosystem: Environmental > Aquatic > Freshwater > Lake | place: USA: Georgia | collected... | reverse complement strand
TCAAAGCCAAGATCAAAACCACCAACGCCAGCAAATAAAGAAACAAATGTGCTCACAAGCGATTACCTAACCATGTTGCAACATTTACAGTTACAGCATTACCTAGTTGTTTATACCTATGCGTATCCGCTTGGGTACTAGTCCATCCTAAAGGAAACCCCTGCAGAGTCTCGCACTCTTCAGGGGTGATTCTTCTAATATTTTCTCTAGCAACCATCGACATGTTTAACCCACCAGTTCCCATAAAACTGGTGAGCGTATTTATTGTATTTCCTTGGATCCTAAAGCCATCTGATCTGTGAGGATGAAAAACAATTACCTCTTCTTGGCTCAAGACTGCAAGACGTATCTGTTTTTATCTAAGATTGGTTGATAGCAAACGCTCTTTCCATCATGATTAGTTATGTAACCATATCTAGCCATACGAAAACGTAGAGCACTTGGAGAGACACCTAAACGTTTACCTAAGTGACGAACACTTACACCTTCAACGGTAATAGCATGGTTAATCAACTTAGTGTATTGCTCTGCCTCTTTGCGGAAATTAGGAGAGTGTGAGCGTACTTTTTGAGCAATAGGCTTAAGTTCTAACAACTTAGAGAGAGTTTTATCTGAAGGCTCTGTTGGAAGTTTAGGCTCCTTAACCGCCTTCATAGGCAACTCTGGAACATAGAAGTCAACAGAGATCTTAGAAGAACTTAAATGTTTGTAATGTCCTTCAACAATTTGTCGAACTCTTTCTCTAGTAGTAATACCTGACGCGTCCGCAATACTTTGAAGACTCCAGAATGCTGATCTTAACTTTTTAATATAGGCATTACGAAGTTCTAAGTCATCACCTATCTTTTTAAAATTCTTATATACCTCTTGTGGCAATTTTGCATTGGTCTTTGTATATCCTTTAGGGGTTTTCATATTTACTACCTTTTTTCTCTCGTTTGTCATTAGGGGTAAATAGTAACAGGGCCTTTACAAAAAGTGCAAATTGAAGTATCTTCCTGACTTTTTAAGCGTTTGACAAAGGGTATCTAGGCTTGTACCCTACTTGCATGGCTAAAAAAGATAAGTTCTATGACGAGGCAGCAGGTCCTACCTTATTTAGAATATTCTTAAGAGCCTTGATAATTTCAGTAGTTATGTGGCTAATTCAAAGAATTGGTAACTCTTAAGAGTATTACTCTTTAGATTCTCCGTTATATAAAGAGACAGCATCAACAAGATTAGTAACTCTACTTGTTACATATCCGCCTTCTTTATCTAACTTCTCTTTAGCAGATTGTTCATTCTCTGCAAGAACTTGAATAACCATAGTTACTGCATAGGTGAAGCACTTAGTTGAATCTTTTTCCTTTGTCTTTGTATCTTGCTTTGCCATGTGGATCCCTCTTTCATAGGAGTTATTACTTGAAGGATAGCAGATAAAGTGTGATTTTTCAGGCGCCCTTTCCGTAAGAAGCGGAAGAAGTGAAAGTTGAGGGGGGAAGGGGAGGAGGTTAGTTGTTTTCTAATTTAAGCCACATATCAGATACAACAGTTTCTAATGGTGTAACTACTTCTGTATGTGGATTTTTATATGTAAAGTTTTTTTCTTGCAAATACTCTAAAAGTGTAGCCTCGTTAGCAAAACTTTCCTCGGTTGCAGCATCAGTTGCCGCTCCGACTATGTCATAGTTTTGAGGTGAAGTATTACTGTTTTCACAAGCAAAGTAACCACCATCAACAACATAGTCAGGCACGGTTCCCTCTGGAGTTACTGTGTATTTAATCATTTTCATTGTTTGTTCTCCAGTGTTAGTGATGGATTTAGTACTTGCATATTTATCCCCTTATTGTTTAGGCTAATCCGCCGTGGCTTCCGCTTGTTGCGCCAATCCATTCTCTAGCACCTGCAGTAATGTTACCAAAACTTGTTCCATTACCAGTAGTAGCAATAGTTATATATTCAATAGTGTTTTTTGGTGTCCACGTACCAGAGTCTGCTCCACCCATAAATAAACCTCTAGTTTTATTAGAAGTAGACCCAGAACCAGTTCTTCCAACTGTCATATTACCAAAACTTGTAGCGTTACCAGTAGTTGCAATTTCTACATATTCTATTTGGCTTCTTTGAACTCCATTAACACCAAATCCACCACCATAAACCATCCTAGTACTTGATGAACTTCCGTTATGTGCAGCAAGTTGTAGGCTTGCATTACCAAAATTAGTAGTATTACCTGATGTTCCCCAAGTAAAGTATTGGATTATATCGGTGTAGTTATTGCCGCCATTACAAGCACCAGCAGCAATAATACCTCTTGTAGTATTTCCCGCTGCAGAACCTCCACCAAAAACACTTCTTGTTAAATTACCAAAAGATGTGCCATTGCCTGTTGAAGCAATAGTTACATATTCCATATTAGTCGTTTCGTATGGGGCAGTAGCTGTAGTTAATCCACCATAAAACATCCCATAAGTGTCATTAGATAATCCATCAGATAATCCTGCTCTTGTTTGTGTTAAACTACCAAATGAAGTACCATTACCAGTAGTAGCAATAGTAAAATATTCTATTGATGCTAAAGCATTTCCAGGAACGTCTTTACCACCTCCCGCTATAGCACGAGTTGAAGACCCGCTCACGCTATATTGAAATCTAGCAGTAATTAAATCACCAAAAGCAGTAGTGTTTCCAGTAGTAGAAATAGTTATATAATCACAAGTTTGTATAGCATAACTATTACCAACAAATGTAGCACCGCCTATAAATAGAGCACGGTCAGGTTGTCCTTGAACCGCAGGTGTAACTGAGTTAGATGCAGCACTTGCTGGACCAGTTACTCCGTAAGAGGTTGTAGCGGTTACCGTAAAAGTATAAGAGGTTCCGTTAGATAATCCTGAAACAGTAATAGGGGAAGAGCCAGTCCCTGTGTAACCACCTGGGGATGAAGTGGCGGTGTAGGTTACTGAGCCACTTGTTTTACCTGACCAAGTAGGGGCGGTATATGTAACAGTGGCAGAGGTATCACCTGCTGTAGCAGTTCCAATTGTTGGTGCTTCTGGTGATAAACCAAATGAAGCAACGGTTCCTAAGATTGGCATGAAACTCCTATTGAAAGATAATTAATTATACCTTACTTAAAAAACCTAATTTTTCAGGCGCCAGTTCCGTAAGAGGAAGCGGAAGAGAGGGGGGTTAGGAGTTTTTGATTCCGTATAGTTCAAAGGTTGAATTTGCTACAAAATTGGTAATTCCTGATGAAGCACAAAAAATGCTAACTGAAGTGATTGCTTCACTTCCACCATTAAATAAAACTCCACTCCAACTTAGAAAAGCATCAAATCCATTATTTTCTACTACTGATTCCCCAAGAAAAGTGTGTGGTGTAGCGCTAGTATAAGATGGAATATAAATTTCGGAATTGCTAAAAGTGTTTGAAGTTGCAGGGTTTGAAGGTAGATCTCCAATAATTCTATAAGCAGCAGGGTTTTTGTTTGAGCCTGTGCCTGTAAGATAAGAGTACATACCTATCCAAGAATAACCAGTATTACTTACTTGTGAATTAAAACCAATAATAAGATTTTCTCTAAAAGCATCCGCAGAACTACTTCTAGCACTTATCAAGATTTTCAGGTCAGTATAGGTTTGTGGAATGCTTGAAAAAGTAACAACATTTGCTGGGGTCGATATTGTCTGAGAGGCTATTTTAGTAAATGTTGCCATTATGCCGCCTTAATTCCGTATAGTGTAAAACTTGAACCAGCTAAATAACTAGATGAATATGAAAAAAGTTCAATAGAGTTTATGACAGCCGTACTTCTCCAAGTGCTACAAAAACTAGTTATCTCTGCTAATCCTGTATTTGCGTATTTTGATAGAGATGTTTTCTTTGCTACTGTACTTGAGTAACTAAATATTTGAATTATGCCTGATGCAGTAATAGTATTTGGTAATTGTCCCGCTGCGTTTAATCCATAACCATGAGTCATATCAGTGTAGTTTCCACTAGCAGGAGCAGCAGTTCCTACTGCGTAAAAAACTGTTGAACTATAGTTTGATCCGCTATCGCCGTTATATCTTAAACCAACATTTGCTGGCCCTGTTTGACCAAGATTACAAACAATTACTAGATCAGTGTAAGTAGATGGGATAGAAGAAAAAGTAAGAGTTGTTGCTGGACTTGCCAAAGTATTAGTTGCTATTGGATCATATGTTACTGCCATTTTATTTACCCCTTAATTCCATAGAGAGCTACAGTTGTTCCAGCATCCCATTGAGCTGCCCCACCGAATTTTATGTTTAATGATGAAATTGCAGATTGATCTACCCATAAGCCTGACGTAAGCAAGATAGCAGAGTCGTTACTATTTCCATCTTTTCCTGAATAATTTCTAATTACTTTATTTTTAGTTGTACTTGTATAGTCTAAAATATCGCATACTTGAACTCCAAAAAGATTTGCTGCTGATAGTGCAGCGGTGTCTGCTCCCCAATACATACCAAAAGATAGAGCACCAGAATCATAAGTTCCAATAGTAGTTGCGTTTCCATAAATAACATGGGCTCTATAAGTACTTGATGATTGACCATTGAAATCTATATAACCACCAGCGCCAGTTGCAGAGTAAGTACTTCTAAACAAACCTCTTAATTGTAAATGCTTATATGTTTGTGGAATACTAGAAAACGATAGTATTGATTGTGAAGAAGTGAGGGTAATTGTGGCAATAGATTCGAAGGAGCCAAAAGGCTTACTCGAAAATTGCGAAGCAATCGTACCTAAAATATTCACGGGGCTCCTAATGAAAGATAGTTAATTTTATTGCAGAAAGTAAAAGTTGATTTTTTTGCGCTCTCTGTCCGTAGGAAGAAGAGACGGAAAAAAGGGGAGGGAGGGAAGTTTAGGCTAAACCTACTGGTAAAACTGGCTTAGGAAGATTAATTTTACCGTTATCACTCATATAGCAACCAGCATTAAACTGTATTGCAAAATCTAGTGCTTGCTCTGATGTAACTTCAACTGCCTCGTATTCTTCTAAACCAGTTAAGTCTGCATTATCAGATATATAACCAATAATTAACTCATTATTTCCTACCATGCCTTCGGCTGTTCCACCGCGCCCTCTAATAATAGTTTCAGGAGTATACCCGTACTGACTATTATCGGGAAAATAAACTTTCCAAGTTGCATATTTCATTTACTCAACCTCTTTTACAAACTCAGGGTACTTATACTCGACGGCTCCTGATTGAATTAGTGAGTTTAAATGACCAGCGGCGCCAGCATCTTTAGTTGCTATTTGCAAATCATATTGTCTAGTAAGTCTTTTATTCCAATAATCAGGCTGAGCTTTTTCTATTTCTTCTCTAGTATATCTAGGAAATGTTTTTAGTAGATCTAACAATATCTTTATTTCCCTAAAAGTTCCAACTCCTACAAGCCTTGTTTGTTCTATCCCTAATTCTTTTAATTGCGCCTCTATTTCATCTATTTCATCGCCAGTCTCTCTTAATCTTTTAATCTCTATTTCATCTTTTTTTAGTTTAAGAGATACGCTTCTGACAGTATAATATAAGCTCTCAAGTTCAGTTAAACATTGAACATATTGCATTTCTGAAGTGTCATGCTGTTTTAATACAAAGTTTTCTAGTTGAAACTTTGATCTAGACTGATTAACTTCTGCAAATAATTTAACAATATCATTATCTATGTATTGATAAATGTCAGGTAATAATTCATCCATATCTTTATACTCCCGTTTCATTTGAAAGTCCGCCACCATACCATAAACCTCTTGATAGAGTTGCTGCTAAGGTTGAACGAGTTTCGGTAAGCCAAGTAAGTTTTTGCGCTCTAGTAGAGTAAACAATTCCACCTAACATATAACCACCACCAGCAGTGCCAGTATTAGAAACTCCTACACCAAGTGTTTCTCCACTAGCCATAGTTGCTGTTAAGGCAGAACAAGTATCGGTTGAATATACTAACTTGTCAATAGATGCATACATTGGATTACCAGTATATAAATTGCCTTGACCACCCGCCACATATCCTGCAACAGCATTATTGGACATAGCATATTGTGCTGCAACGTTATTAGTTAAAGTGGCTGCTATTGTTGAATTTGTTTCACCACTATAAACAAGTTTTTCTATAATATCTGTTGTAGCACCAGAGCCACCACCAAGTTTATATCCTGCTGTTCCACTATTAGATAAACCAGCAGATTGATTATTACTTGAAGTGGTGGTTGCACTAATAGTAGTTCTTACTTCACTTGAAAAATCAAGTCTTTGGATAGTAGAACCAAAATTTACTCCACCAAGTAAGTATCCAGCAGAGCCTTTGTTACTTACTGCTGCGCCATAGTATCCATTGCCTGATAGTGTCGCGCCCAACGTTGAGCCAGTCTCGCTAGAAAAAGTAAATTTACCAATAGTATTTTTAGCACCTGGTGGATAACTATATGCACCTAATAGATAACCTGCTGTACCTGAGTTATTAGCACCATAAGTAAGGATAATTGCAGCGGATACTCCACCAATATTACTGATGGTTTCTGTAGAGTAAGCAATCCTATCTGTATAGGCAATGGCAGATCCTGACTCGTAGTTTAAATCATAACCATTACCGCCACTTGGAACAACTAAGAAAGACTTTGTGTTTTGTGAGGCTGAGGTTCCTAAGATTGGCATTTGACTCCTAAAGTATCTGCTAATTATAGCGTGTATCTTGAGTAGAAGAACTGCATTTCCGGTACTCTTTTGTGTATGGGGCTGAGGGAAAGTTATGAAGTAAAGTCAATTACATATCAGCAAGCAATGGCTGTTGTAGTGGAGAAACATTACTTACATCGCAAGTGTCCTGTAAGCCATGCCTTTGGTTTATTTGAAAGGGTGGGGGATGAATTAGTTGGGGTTGTTACATATGGAGTTAGCCCGTCATCTACGCTCTTAAAAGGTATCTGTGGTCCTGAAGAGGCTAAAAATGTTTATGAATTAAATAGGTTGTGGGTGGATGACAAGGTTCCTAAGAATGGGGAGAGTTTTTTAGTAGCCAACACCATGTGCTTATTAGATAGGGAAATAGTTGTCTCCTTCGCTGATACATCCCAAGGGCACGTAGGTGTGATTTATCAGGCCGCAAACTTTATTTATACGGGGCTTTCGGCAAAATTTAAGGATCCTAAAGTTGTGGGCAAAGAGAATATGCACCACGCTACATATGCCAACGGATTAACTAACGCTCAAGTTATTGAGAAGTTTGGCGCTGAGAACGTTACTTTTGTAGATAGACCACGTAAACATAGATACATATACTTTAATTGTGATAAAAGACGTAAGAAGGAATTAGTTAAAAAGTTAAGATATAAAACTATTCCTTACCCGAAGAGGTAAGATTTTTAGACGCTGTATCTGAGTGAGCATAGATGTTTGATGCTAAGCCAACTAATGTGTTTTCATATTTAGAAAAGTGATGTCCGCAGAAATATAAATCTCCAGTGGTTAGTGAAACTAAAAAATAAGCTTTAGCAACACAACGGTCGCAATAATCTTGAGGTGTTATTACCTTTTGGACAACGCCAGTTTCTGTAATCATTAACTACCCATCTGCTCAAATATATCTTTACATTCTGGACAAACGGGGTATTTGTCTGGATCTCTGGAAGGAATCCAAACCTTACCACAAAGAGCAATACAAGGCCACCCGTTAACTAAAGCCTCGGTAATACTTTCTTTATCAACATAGTGAGCGAAACGATCATGATCACCGTTCCTAGTATACGTTTTAGAATTTGTGGACGTATCGATTATCGAGTCGCTCATATGTAAAGTTTATCTCTTATTTAATGGAGCGAATGGAGAGAATCGAACTCTCACTATCTGCTTGGAAGGCAGAAGTTCTACCATTGAACTACATTCGCAAGGACAGTATTCTAGCGTCCGCCAGTAGAGTAAAAGCCACTTCCTTTAAATAGAACTCCAGGTGTTGAGTAAACTCTTTTTAACTGCTCTTGACATTCAGGAGCAGAGCATAGGAAATCTGTTTGCTCTTCATTCATAGATCTTTCTTGAATAACTCTATGTCCCATGTCGCAGACGTATTCGTATGTAGCCATATTATTAAATCTTTAGTACTTGTTATTGTGCTACTTTTTTAGTTTTTGGAGTGTATGGCTCTAGTCTTGTCTTAATACTTCCATCTTTTCGCATGGTAACAATCCAGCCATCTTTAATTTGTGTTTTATTAAATCCAAAAGAACGAAAGTATTTAGCGCTCATTTGGGTTTCCGTACTTCATCCATATATACATAAGCGTCATTCCAACAATTAAACCTGAACTACTTAATAACATTGCTGAAGCAACATTGTTCATTATTTACCTGACTGCTTACGCTTGGCTTCTAGTAATGCAAAGTCTTTGATCTTAGTTTCTCCCATATAACCCCAAGCATAACCGTCTGCAATTAATGCTTCGTTAACAGATTTCTCTGCGCCATCAATAAATAACCAACCTAAGATGCGACCATACTTTTCAGTTGAGTCTGGTTTTTCGGTTCTAATAACAACACTAGATGATTTAGAGAGAATGTCTTTCAGACGTTGCTTAACCTCAAGTCCTAGAGCCTTTTCCTTCTTATCAGTAGTTCTAGACTCTGGAGTATCAATACCTGCAAGGCGGACTCTTTGCGTGAAAGAGATATCAAAACCTAGATCAATATCAACATCAATAGTATCGCCATCAACTATTTTTAAAACTTGCTTCACTCTGTATTCGTACATTAGATTGACACCCATCCTTGATACTCAGCGTTTGGATTATTGGCTAACCATTCCTCGCGCAACTTGTTTTGCAAAGCCCAATCAACATTATTATCAGACATTATCTATACCTGTTATTTTCTTTTTGTTGTTGATGCTTTGCTTTGGCTACCAAACTTTGGTCTACCAAATCCAACAATAGTTACCATAACGTTCTTTTTGTTTTTCTTAAAAGCACGAAGTTTCTTGCAAACTTCTCCACCATTTCTTTGGCTACCTTTAGAGTTATTAGAAGTATTTCCTTCTACACACCAAACGGTTCCATCTCCATTATCTTGAACAACAATACCTACATGAGAGATTCGATCTACTCCATCAGATGGGAAATCAAAATATGCAATGTCACCTGGATCTGGATCTGATAAATCTCCATCAATCCATGAACCAGCCTTTTTAAATGCTTGTGCTCCAGCAGGTGTGTACACAGTGTTTGGAACTTTTACTCCTGCTTCATTAGCGCACCACATAACAAATGAACCGCACCATGGTTGGAAATTAGATTTAGTATATGCACCATAGATAGTTTCATTATCTTTAGGGCCTTCTATAGTTCCTACTTCTGCTGTAGCAACTTCAACTAATTTTTCTGCTGTACCTAACTCTGCCATTATTTTTTGTTCCAACTCTCATCGATTGCATGTTCTGCTGGCATTTCCCCAGTTGGTTTTGCCAATCTTCGTGCTTCAGCCTCATCAATTTCTGCCTCAAGTTTCTTATCTGCCTGAGTATTTTTAGCATCCATCTCTTTGTTTGCGAGTTGGGCTGACATAACATCTTTAGCACCGCTTTGACCAATTAGAAGACCTGCAAGTGTTCCAGTAATAAAAGTAGCAACACTGCCTAGAACGTTGAAAAACATCTTGTCGTTCTCAGATTGACCTGTGATTGGTTGCGTAACAAAAATTAAAGCATACAAAATTCCTAGTGTTGTACATAGCAAAATTGTTCCAAGAATTAGACCTAAGATAAACTTTAATCTTGCATCTAAATCTTGTGGAGTTAGTTTTGCTCTAGCCATTTGTCGTCCCTTCAAAAACATCTTTACCGACCAAGTCTATCGGACATGCGCCAGCGGCAGTGCAGACAGGCGGTTTACATTCTGCTTTTTCCCAATTAGTGGGATCTTGACATGGGTAGCGGTAATGTCCATCGCCACATGCTGAAAGAAGTAGGGTCATTAAAGCAGCCCCTATTGCTATTTTAATCTTGGACATAAACACTTCCTTCCGCTTAAAAGTTAATTGTACAAGCGGAAGGCAGGTGTGATTTTATGAAGTTTAGAGAGTTCCCTCTTCTAAAAGGACGAAGCCGTGCTCTCTGTCGTATATTCTGTAGTTAGCACTAACTACATCAAAACGCTCTTTAACTGCCTCTATTACGACCTCTTTATCTAAAGAACCGCAGGTATAAAGATCGAACTGGAGCCTTGCTGGAGCAACCTCATCCCAAACATGGAAAGCAATGTGGCTGGTTTCTATGCCAACAATTGCTGTAACTCCTCTGTTACCAGGTGCATCTACGTAAGTTGCATGTGGTCCCATAAGAATTTTCATTCCTACTCTTTCAACTAAATCTTTAAGAAAAGACACAGCATCTTCTGTACTTTCTAAAGAATTATTTACTTGAGCATTTATGAGTATGTGTTTGTGTTCTAAAGACATTACTTAGTCTTAGTACTTTTCTTCTTTATTTTTACTGCACGCTTCTCTTTAAGAGTTGCTTTCGCTGGTTTTTTCTTATTAGTAGTTCCCTTTTGTTCTTTGTTAGCCATTTGCATTCTCCTTAATTAGTCGTACTTCACATGCGTCTGTAGTGCAATAGGCCTCTCCAATTGCGTCCGCAGCCATACCAGCATACACGCCTGAGAAGTCAATAGGGAAGAGACGCATCGTGCCTTCATCCTCATATTCTTGCTCAGTCATTTGTGTATAAGGCATTTGTGGATATGTGAAGTTGCCTGAAGGTAGGAATGAAACTGTCTTTAGTTGGCCATCATAAAGATGCAAAACTGTCCCTACTGCTTCGGACTCTGTTTCAGGATTAAAAGAGATAGTTACAGAGACAGAGTTGTCAGACCAGTAACGTTGAGCATAGGCTGCTAACGCCATCTTTTCGTAGATTGAGACGTCTTTCTCAGCCCGCTTTGATTCAGACTTGATAGGAAAATAAACAACGGAGGTTGTTTCTGGATTCTCCGACGCCGCTTCGACTTTATAATTCGCCATCTTAAATAAAGGTAACATAGGATCAGAATTCCCGAAACGGATAGTACGCATAAAATACTTACCGCCAGGAGTCCAATGAACACCAGGTGATTCACCTGCGAGTATAGAAACTGTTCCAGATGGTTTAACAGTAGTTGTCTTGATTGACTCTCGGATACCAAGCCATTCGGAGTAGTTTGTGTCATAGTACTTAATTGTCTTATAACCCTCGTCCATCCATTCTTTTAATGTTGGAAGACCTCGGTTATCTGCGAAGTTAGCGACACCAGACATTGAGGTTCCTATGCGTCTATTTCTCTGCATAATGCCATTTGTCTCTGACCAGTGAGTTGGTAGAAGTGTTACTGTTTTTGCATATAGATAGGCAAACTTAAGTGTTCTCTTATAGTCATCTAAATTATCATGACGGTTTAGGTAGGTCTCAACAAGTGTACACATTTCATAAGACTCTAGTGATTGTTCGGCGCAAGGGTTATAACCTTCAACGCGATAATCTTTATTATTAGGTGGATCAATCAGACGTCCATATTGTCTAGAAACATCTAACCAAACAACTCCTGGCTCTCCGTTACGAGCAATACCTTCAACAATAGGATCTAGATCAGCCCCAACGTATGCCTCAACTGAGTTGTTAGACATCCATGCCCAACCAGGGGAAGCAGGGTCATATGAGTTTCTCTCTGGATAAATCTCTGCATTCTTTAAGTTTAAGAAATCTTTATCATCAATGCGACCAATTAAAAGTTCAGCAGATCTTCTAACGTTTCCAGATACAACGCAAACGCCAATCATATTTCCAATATCAGCAAGATCTCTGCGAGTTACTTTCTCTCCAGAGCGTCCTTTAAATAACTTATTTATGTGGTTATGTAAACGCTCTAACGGTTCATGTCCTGCTGCTGTTCCGCCAAAGGTTTTAATTGGGGTACCTGCTGGGCGGACTTCTTTGTAATCAAATATTGTATTCTTCTGATCTGGTCTGAGGTAAGAATTGATGACGATCTCGAGGGATTTAACCCATCCTTCTCTGGTATCTGGGACGACATATGTTTCTTCTCCTTGTGGTTCATAGATTTGAAAATCTTTGTCAGCGCCTTTGTCATCAAAGCCTACGCCAACTCCTAACATTGATGCTTCCATTA
>Ga0214921_10009630_pt1 | contig 12170 bp, 8 predicted proteins | sample LL1505_MetaG_FD_177992 | JGI IMG/M metagenome (GOLD analysis project Ga0214921, IMG submission 177992) | Freshwater microbial communities from Lake Lanier, Atlanta, Georgia, United States - LL-1505 | ecosystem: Environmental > Aquatic > Freshwater > Lake | place: USA: Georgia | collected 2015-05-28 | reverse complement strand
TTGTTTTATAATTGTTTTATAATTGTTTTATAATTGTTTTATAATTGTTTTATAATTGTTTTATAATTGTTTTATAATTGTTTTATAATTGTTTTATAATTGTTTTATAATTGTTTTATAATTGTTTTATAATTGTTTAATAATTGTTTTATAATTGTTTTATAATTGTAATATAAATTTATATCTGTAATATAAATAATATTTATATATAATATATTATATTATATAAAATATGTCATGTAATATTTATTATGAAAATATTATTTTTACAGTATGTCTTATAAATAGAAATGAAAAAAGATATTATGTTTTTATAGGCACTGTAACAAATGAAATGAACACTATATTAAATAAATTAGAAAATAGAAAAAATATATCAAGTAATGAAGTTGTTTTATTAAAGAAAACCTTTCCAAATAATTATATTGATTGGGTAAATATTGTTAAAAATAAAAATAAATTAAAATTTATTAATAATAAAATACATATAGATGATACAATAAATGACATTCGAAAAAAAATATTTGTATATTTAAGCGACCCTGATAAAAAATATTATATTCTTCCAGAAAATCAAGAAATATGGTTAGAAAGAGATGATAAAGGAAAATTTAAAGATGATTCTAAAAATAAAAGTGAAGACATTAATAATTATGAAATTATTGGTTATTTATATAAAAAAAAAGAAAATAATGATGATAATAAAATAGTATTTTTACCACATATATATGAAAAATATTTATTTAAAGCAGAATCAAATAATGATGATTTTTTATCATTTGATGATAAATTATTTATTAAAAATACAAGTGAAAATAATATGTTAATTTATGATTTATTTGAAAACAGTAATTTTAATAAAAAAATAATATATGTCAGTGATGCAAGAGATGAAGAAGAATATTTAATAAATAGAAAATTAAAAATAACAAATGATGTTATTAATAAATATTTAAAAAAATATTGGCCTTATGTAAATTTAACATATGACTTAAATACAATAAAAACAAACCATACATTATTATTAAATTATTTAGAGAATGAAAATTATATTTTTAATTTAATTAATAATACAGAAGTTGATAAAGAAATATTTGGTTCATGTAATATTTTAACTGTTAAATTTAATATTAATAATACAGATGATGACTATAATAATTACAATAATTTAATAGATGATAATAAATATGTTGATTTATTTCCTATTTTTGATTATATTAGAACAGAATGTATAGATGAAAATATACCTTTTATGAAATATTCTGAGGACATTATTGAATCACCATTTTCAATTATATCTAAAAAAGCTCTTGATAAAGGTGATATTAAAAAATCAGAAATAAAGTCATGGCTTGGATTAAACGATGATTACCGTGAATTAAATGGTATTATTTTAAAAAATTATATTAAAGATTTTGGTGATGGCCCTAAATATAGTCATATTTCTATAAATCGTCAAGGTAAATTAACACTAAATGTTAGTTTTAAAACAGATAATAATGCAACTTTTAAAGATGTTGAAAAAACTGTATTGAATTGTAAAAAAATTATAGAAAATATAAATAAACATCGTGTTGTTAAAAAAATAGGCGAACAAGAAAAATTAGAAGTACCTTTTATGGAATTTAAAGATAATAAAGTAATTTTTAAAAAAAATACTAAACTCATATTTTTAAATATTATTATTCCGTATAATTTAAAAGGTGATATATTAATAGATTTTCAAAAATTAGAACAGTTTTCTAAAAAATTTCCATTTTTTATTGCGAATGACAAAGAGGATAAGAAAAATAAAATGAATGTATCAAAAGAACAACCAATGTATAAAGGGAAAACAAGTATAAAATTAAAATATAAAAGAATAAGTGGATATGCTAATATGAATGAAATAATGTTAGATATAGACCGTTTAAAACAAAAATATGATAAAGATATTGGAATAATTATTAAATTACTTGAAAAAAAGTATCAAAAAAGTGTTGATGAAATAAAATCATATTTACTTGAATGGGAAAGAAAATATTCTATTAGTAAGTCATCTAAAATAAAATCAGAGTATAGAACTGGTATTTTAGTTACAATTAGTGAAAATAATATTGTTATAAATGGTATTACAAAAATATATCAAATACCACTTGTTTATAAATTTTTCGTTTCATTTATTAATTTATTTTTAAAATACGATACTTATATAAAAAATAAAAATTTTAAAAAAATTTTTATGGATAAAAACTATACTAAAAATGAATTATACAATCAAGATTATGAAATAGATAATACTAAAACACTGGATTTAGATATAGACTATGATGCAGAAGTAGATTTAGATGATGATTTTTTACTAAATGACCAATATTCTAATTATGATATTGAAAATGATTATAATGAAACAATAACTAAATATATTACTAACAATTCTGTAACCGATAGAATTGATATAAAGGGATTGGCACGTGATGATGAAATTGGCACAGATGTTAAATTAAAGTGTGATGATGCCATACCTGAATTAGACACATGTAAAGATTTTTGTAATGATAGTAGTTATTTTTTAAGAAGATTACAACGATATGATAATATGTTGTCTAAATCAATTAATGATAAAAATTCTAAAAAGAAGTTCACTTATGCGAGAGCATGTCAATCTGAAAGACAACCTGTTATATTAGGTTATAATCCAGATAATGATGATAGAATTAAAAAATCATCTTATAAAGGAGCTATTAAATATAGTTCTAACCCAAATATACCGAGATGGTATATTTGTCCTAAAATTTGGTGTCCATATTGTGAAATACCTATAGATGAAGGTGATATTAATCCAAAGACGATAAAAGTTCGAGTTACTAAAAATAGTGGTGGATCATGTAAAACAGCGATTTGTCCATTTGGCGATCATCAAGTATTTATGAGAGAATATCAAAATGAAATATTTGAATATCCGGGCTTTCAAAAGAAAAAACATCCAAATGGATTTTGTATTCCATGTTGTTTTAAAATGACACAGCAGGTTCAAAAATCGTCATATTATAAAACTTTTAAAAAATGTATTGGTGATGAAGTTGAAGAAATAAATTTAAAAGATAGTATTATTTATATATTAGGCAAAGGTATACCAATTGAAACAAATCGATATGGAAAACTTCCGGGAGATATAGGTCGTATTTTAAATACAAATTTAGAAACAGGTTATTTGGGATATAAATCGGGGTATTTAAGAAGGGGAATTAAACAATATCAAAATAATTCGTTTTTATCGACAATTTGTGATATACTCAGTTGTGATACTAATAATAAAATAAATTTAGATAAAATTAAAAATATTTTAATTGAAAAATTAAATATTGACCTTTTTCGCAGTCTTCATTCTGGCAATTTATCAAATATTTTTCATAATCCACGTGATAAATATACTCCATTTGAAAATTATAAAAATTATTTATTAAATCCGAATATTATAATTGACCATTTATATTTATGGGATTTTTTACAAAGAGATGGTATATTGTTTGATAATGGTGTCAATATATTTATATTTGAAGATAATAATTTACTTTGTCCAAAAGGTGAAAATATAAAATACTTTTATAGTAAAAATAAGAAAAATATAATTTTAATAAAATACAAAGAATATTATGAACCAGTATACTATTTAGTGGGTGATGGAAAAGGTGCTAAAATAAATTGTTTGTTTGATTATAATTCAGAGGAGATTATGAAGTTATTCGATATTAGTATGAATGGTTGTGTAAATAAATCAGATATACAATGGAAAAGTGTTTTACAAGATAATATTAAAAAATATGATATTAAAATAGATAATATTGTTATTGATGATGGATACGATTTACAAACAGCTTTGAATGAAATTCTTATTTCAGTTAAAAATAAAAAATTAAAATCGGATTTTGTTCCAGTTATTCAATATGTTGATTCTTATAATAAAGTATTTGGAATTAAATTACAAAATGGTCTATATTTACCAGTCTCTCCTTCTAAATTAATTGAAAAACTTAAATATAAAATAATTAGTGATATCAATGATATTTATATTGGAAATTTCAAAGATACTATTAACTATACCGAACAAATAAGTAAAAATTGTAAATTAAATTGTAGTATTACACATAAAATTTTGGACAATAAAAATAAAAAAAATATTATTGCATTAGTAAATTCAAATAATCGTTTTATACCTATAAAAAGTATTCCTAATACTGATAAAAAATTGAAAATATCGGTATTTAACTATTTTAGTGATGCAGATGAATCACTTGAAAATAAAATAATCAAACCAGATAAAAGATTTGAAACCATTAATAAAAAGAATTTTGAAGATGAAACTTTTATAAGAATGAAGTTTGATTTATCAAAATATTTAAATATGAAAGAAAATAAAGGTACATTAAAAGAAATTATTGATATAATTAACTCAGACGGGAAAAATATTAAAAATAAGGATATTTTATTAAATAAAATATTATCAAATATTTTTTCTAAATTAGCATCAACGCAACATATAAATATTGACTATAATGATTATATTAAGCCAAATAAAAGAGTACCATGTTTTTTAAGATATGTCGATAAAAAAAAGTCTAATTCTGTTTCAAAAATTATTAAAGAAAATGATGATGATATAAGACTTTCATGTGATGATGATCCACATTGCGTGATATCAGGTAATTCATGTAAATTATATGTTAATCCTAATAATTTATTAAAAAGTATTGAAAAGGACGAACATAAAAAAAAATATGACAATTATAGTTTTTATATTGCAAAAATTGTTGATGAATTATTGAGATTTCAATTTAAACGGAATGAAATATTAAATGATGATATTCCAGTTATTATTAATAAAGATTTAATACAAGAAAATCCTAATAAATATGTTATTATACATACAATGAATTATATGGATATTGATAATACTATTGAAAAATTATTTTTAGATAAAAAAGGTGTTTTTTTAGATGATAGAAAATTATATGAAGAAAGTACTACAAAAAAATATTCTTTTAAAACGGAAAAATATTTAAAAATTAATAGTGCAGAATTAGTAAATAATATTAATATAGAAGACTTATCAATTTTTTGGAGTAAATTATTAGGAAATAAATATAATGTTATTATTAATGACAACAATAATAAATTATTTGATGTACTTATAATGGTATTAAACAAACCTGAATTGAAGAAAATACATAACAAAGAAATAAATTTAAATAGTATTAAAAACATGATAGTACAATTTTTAAGAATAATTATTTCAAAAGATAATAGTTTGGATAAAATGAATAAAAATTCAATCATAAAATTATATAAAGATGATGGTTCAAATATATTTAGATATATTACTAATTTTGATGACTTGATTGATGAAATTATAAGTGATTCATATAAAGGTTCTGACCCAGACCTTTTTTCCTTATCCAAAATATTTGATTTGAATGTAATTATTTTAGATAAAAGAATTAAAAAAGAATCAGTTGGATATAAGTTGTATAAATCTCTAAATTATAATAATAATAATTTTATAATTCTATATCGTTCTATTAATAATGAAGTTAGTATATTTAATGTTGTTCAGCTTAAAGGTAAAATTATTTTTAAATTAAATGAATTACCAAATAAACTTGTTGAATATATAAATAATGATAATAAAATTAATAATAAATCTAACAATAATAAATAATATGGTAAATATAATACAATAAATATAATACAATAAATATAATACAATAAATATAATACAATAAATATAATACAATAAATATAATACAATAAATATAATACAATAAATATAATACAATGGAAATAATATAGTTATATTTTTTATTATTTTCATAATATATTAAGATTTTAATTGTGTAACGGAACAAAGGCGTAACGGTGTAAAGGTGAAATTATTTATTCATTTCCATAAAATATAGGTTTAATTATAGAAATAAAATTATTAAAATTATCTTTTAAAATAGCATTTAAACTTTTATCTGCTTCAACCTCTTCAATTATTTTTTTAACATCACTCTTTTTTTTAGTAAATATTATATAATTTAAATTAAAATCATATGATTGTAATACATTATTAATCTTGTTTGGAGTAGATACCTCATACTCTTCAAATTTATGTTTCTTTATAGGATATATATCATAAAATTCATGTTCTATTAATTTATTATCAATAGTATAATATCTTAAAATATCACTATTTATATCTTTTGTCAATGGATATATATATATAACTGTCTTTAAATTATTAAAAAAAATAGTTGATATAATAATATTTTTATCATTATATTCTATATTAAATCCATCATTTTTAATTTCATTTTCTAATTTTTTTAATTTAAAGAAATTTAAATCAGATGTTATTATTTCCAACTTTGAATTAAAAATATTAACACCATTAAATACATATAATCCTAATAAAGTATTATTTACTAAACAATATTCTATATTATTATAATCTAATAAATCATTTATATATTTAATCATATATTTATTTGAAACTAATATTACATCATCAACAGGCTTTTTGTCAATTTTAATTTTATGATTTAAAATTATTTCATGTTCGATTCCATTTAAAACATAATTATACTTATCAGTAAGCATTTTTATAAAAATATAATATATAAAAACATATTTTATGTTATTTGGTTACGAAAGTACAAATTATTAAAAATAATATATTATTAATTAAATATAATGAACTCTGGACTTTATATGGATGTTAGTAATAACTATAATCAACAACCTATTACTCAACAATCGAATCAAAGTAATTCATATATAAATCAATTTACTGAATCAAATATAATAGCGCCTCAACCATCCTTTACAAAACAAACAAGGTGTAACAATAATTTTAATACAAGTTGTTATAGAGATGACTTTTTTAGACCACGATTAAGTAATATAGGAGTTCCTATAAATTCAAAACATGACCATTATATGTTAGATATGAATGCACAATCATTTTATGACATAGAACGTTCATCAATTTCAACAAGAAATAATAGTAATTTAATTGAAAAAAATAATCCTGTTCAAAATTCTTTTCAAAATAATTATCATACAATGCAATTTGACAATAAAACAAATGATAATAATCAAGAAGTGAATAAATTTTTAACGAGAAATCCTGTGAATACAAAGAGAGATGATATTGAAAAAACAAGAAATTTAGAACGTCAAAACTTCTTAAAGATTCAAGGTGGTCCATTAACGAACTTCAATGATTTTAAAGTTGAAAATACTCGCAAAGGACGCAATGAAATAAATAGTAGTAGTTATGTTCCTATGCCTAAAACTATGGCAATACCAACAAATAATATTTAATATTATAATTCTATTATCATTTTTATTATATTTATATATTTAAAATATTTTATAATAATATATGGATTGCGTTAAAAATACAAAAAAAATATCTAATATTATACACTTTAGAGATATTGATAAGTATGTTTTAAATATTGATTCATTTAATAAATATAATTTTAATAATATTAAAAAAGTTGACCAATTATTTAGGATACAACCTCCATATGAACTTGTTAATGATATATTATTATTATTAACTAATAAAGATTTAAATATGGTTAAAACTTATAAATTTTCACGAAAAATAATTATAAATAAAAACATTTTAGAAAATATTAAAATTTACATTCCTGAGTTGAAAAAATATTATTTAAAATGCAAACATTATAAATATTTAGAAAATCTTGATGATAAAAAAATTATTACTCTTTTTAGACAAATAGTTCGTCCATATGAATTTTCTATAAAAGCCATTGAAAAATATAGCGACGGTCATAAATATTTATTATATATTCTCGAAAAGAATATTCCGTTTAATAATACTTCTCTTAAAAAAATAAATTCAACACTAAGTTTTGATTGATTATTTTATTGAAAAAATATTATTTTTAAATAAATTATTAAATAAATTGTTATAATATATATATATATTAATGACATCTGCATATTTCAAACAATTCCTTAATGACAATTATGCTACAAGTATCATGGCACAATACGAAATGTTATTAAATGGTTTATTAGAAGAATTCTTATACAAAGAGGATATTTATAATAAAACACCGTATGATATTCTTGTTGACTTTTTAATTGAACCATTACAAGATAAATATAATATATGTATTGATATTTTGAATAAATATATTGATAAATTAAATAAATTAAATAATAAGGATACGTATAGAATTGTATTTACAATACCAGATGGAACAGTATGGTATGATTCATCAAAAGGAACAAAAAATACATGGGATAATTTTCAATCTAAAAGTATTAATGAAAATCATAATACAAGAGCACCTTTTATGAATGTTCTTATACAAAATAATAGAAGGTCGTTTGAAACAAAATATTCATCTTCAACCAGAAAAAATGAATATAGGTTGGCTTATAGATTTGGAGTAAATAAGTCATATCCATTAGGAGTTATTGGATTTTCTTTTTCAAGAAAAGAGATTTAATAATATTATTTAATTTAATTATTTTTGTGATGGTGTATATAAATATAAATATAAATATAAATATAAATAAAAATATAAATATAATTATAAATATAAATATGAATATAAAATTATATTTTGATGGAATACCACCAAGTTATATATGTGATTATTTATTATACGAAAATACATCATTCGAAGAATGCGATTATGTATTAAGTTGTAAATTTAATTGGGGAAATACTGATTTTACAACAATACAAAATAATTTAAATTCATATATTTCAATAAACAAATATGTAATTATATTTATGATATCTGATACTACAGATAAATTTGATATACCAAGTAATGTTTTTTTATTTAGAACAAGTTTATATAAAACACAAATATCAATTAATGAATATATACTTCCATATGTATGGGAAGGGATTTATAAAAAATATTTTGCTTTGAATAAAACAGAAAAACCAATAATTGGATTTTGCGGTCAAGTTGATAAATATAGGCATGATATAATAGAAAAATTTAGAAAATCTAATAATATAGAATGTAATTTTATTATAAGAAATAATTTTTGGGGCGGGTCTCCTCATAATGATAATTTAAAAAATGATTTTATTAATAATATATTGAGTTCCCATTTTACTATATGTAATAGAGGAAATGGAAATTTTTCAATGAGATTTTATCAAGTTTTATCTTGCGGTAGAATACCTGCTTTAGTTGATACTGATATGGAATTTCCATTTGAAAATGAAATAAATTGGAGAGATATAATTATTATAGGTAGAGATGAAAATGATGTTTTAGATAAAATATTTGATATGTATAATAATAAAGACATTGTATCTATTCAAAATAAATGTAGAAAAATTTATAATAAATATTTTTTAAATAAAAATTATTTTCAAAAAATATTTAATTATATTGTAAATATTGCAAATATTACAAATAAAGATAAAGATTTATTTTATAATAATAATGAAAAAGATAATGATGTATTAGATACATTAGATACATTAGATACATTAGATACATTCGATACATCAGATACATTCGATACAAATATATATAAAAAGTACAATGATTTAAAGAATCTAAATAATATTGAATTAGTTAATCATTATCTTAATTTTGGAAATCATGAAAACAGAATATACAAACTTCCTAATGACTTTGATATAGATCGATATTCTAAATATGACGATTTATTACATTTTTCTAAAGAAGAACTAATAACACATTATATAAATCATGGAATATACGAAAATAGATAAAATCATTTTTTTAATTTTAATTATTTTAACTAAAATAATTTTAATTAAAATAATTAATTAAATAAATTATGTATGAAAAATATAGTATTTAATAATAGATAATGTTGAATAATAGATTTAATAAAAAGCGATATCATTTTTTTATAGGAAGTGTTTTTACAAATCCATCAGAATATAAAATAATGAACAAAATTCTTCATAATTTAAGATTACCCCGCGATTCTCGTAAAAAACTTAGACAAGTCCATTGGAATAATAGGTTTTTTACGAATTTGATTTATTTAGGTTATTTACAAGAAAACGATGCAAAAAAATATATGGATAATGTTTTTAGTGTTTTATTAAAAGCGATTATTTCTAAATTTGGTGTATTGGAATGTAAATATACAGATTTTAAAATAAAATCAGATGGGTCATATAATAAAGTATCAATTAAATTTAATGATTCTAAAAATTTACTTGAAAAAATAATAGTTCCATACTTACATAAAAATGGTATTTTACCAATTTATCCAAGCAAAAAAAATATATTAAAACCGACGATTGATGTATTTCATTATAAAGATAATGTTCAAATTGATGAAGAAATGATTAATGAAATAAAATCATCTTTGGAAAATGAATCTTTTGTATTAGATCATATATCATTAATAAAAGGTGAACCTGTTGATATTCGTTCTGGAACAGCGTCAATTCATGATAGAATGAATATAGAAGAAGTTGATGGATATAGATTTAACTTAATGACTGGTAATAAAGTAAATAATGAAAAAAAATCATCAAATAATTCAAAGTCTAATACGTCATCTTATTTTAGTTTTACTTAAAATTATTTTATGAATTTATTAATTTATTTTATTTCTATTATAACACAAATGTCACCTTGATATTAAAAAATTATTAATTAAAATTATTAATTCAATAGTAGTAATTTTAATAATAAGTCCATTATAAAATATGTTATAAACAGGTTTATTTTTATAATTATCATATTTTTTTATAATATTTAAAAATCCATTTATAGTGTTTAACCTTTTCTTATTATCTCCTTCACATATATTTCTAATTTTATTATTTCCAAATAATAGTTCTATTCCATTAATACATATTGAATATGACGGAATATAATCTAATACAATTGGTGATAATGGCCATATATAATACTTTTTGTCAGTATAATATATATTATCACCTTTGTTCTTACTCTTTTTTTTAATAATACTAAAGTCTAACATTACAATATCATTTAAATTATTTGATTTTAAAGGAAACATAAAATTATTTAATTTTAAATCTAAATTTGTCAAGTCATATATTTTTTCTAAGTAATTTGACGCTTTTAAAAGTCGATTCATTATAGTTAATGTAAAAATAAATCCATTCTTTTCATTAATAAGAGGTTTATTATATATTCCAAATATTTCATAAAATGGTATACATTTAGGTAATATTATAAAATAATTATTTTTATGAATTGTCATTGAGGGTGTTTTTAATGATGATTTTAAAATACCGATTGCATAAGCTGATATTATATAATTATTTTCATAGTTTTTACTATTTATATACTTATAATAAAATAATATTTCACGGTTTTCGGTTTCTAATGGAATTAAATTACTTGATTCTTTTAAAATAAGATTATCTATTGTTGGTCTTTTAAAAATTTTTATTACATGTTCTTCAATTGACTTTGTTTCTATATTATATACTATTCCATATGCACCTTCTCCAATTTTATCTTTTAATATTAATTTCATAATTTTCCTTTCAGTGTAGTTATTATGTGTAGATTTAAAAATATACGTTGAAACAGCAATCTTTTGATTACTCATTAATAATATATCATATAAATATTTATGAGAATTCTTTTAATTTAATTTTTATTTATCCTAATAAAAATATATTATGTATTATTAATATTGTATAATATAGTGTATTATAATGTGTTAATTCATAAATTAACATATAAGCTCTATATACATATATTTATTAGTGACTATATTTAAGAAGACTGCATCCAATAATGTTATATTTTGGATCATATTTTAAATAATATTTTGGTATAATTTTCTCAATAGTTGAAATACAACTATCTCTATTTGTCTTATCACTCCATGTAGTAGGAGTAGAAAAACCCGTATGTCTTTTATATAACGGTTTTACCACAAATATTATATCTGTAGTAAAAAGAATACATGTAAGAAAGTTTAAAAATCTAAGTTTTTTTATAAATTATAATTTATAATTTTTTATTTATAAATATTATATTTAAGTGGTAGAATAATTAAAATTATAAATTTTAATTATTTTTAAAAAATATATTTTATATTTAATGAATAAATTTCTTTTAGAATTAATTAAATTTTATGTTAATAAAATACCAAATAAAAGCACT
>Ga0214921_10009629_pt1 | contig 12171 bp, 14 predicted proteins | sample LL1505_MetaG_FD_177992 | JGI IMG/M metagenome (GOLD analysis project Ga0214921, IMG submission 177992) | Freshwater microbial communities from Lake Lanier, Atlanta, Georgia, United States - LL-1505 | ecosystem: Environmental > Aquatic > Freshwater > Lake | place: USA: Georgia | collected... | reverse complement strand
GACCCGGCTGGGCGGATGTGAATGCCGTCAAGACCGGACAGATCTTTGAGATTAAGTCGGCTGACATTTTGCAACCGGGGCCGGCCGCGCTGACCGATGGCGTTGAGCAGCTGCACCGCATCATCATGGCCTGGGGTGCGCAACATGCTTAAGTCTTTATGGGTCTTTTGTCTGTGCGTATGTCTGGTGATGCCTGCATTCGCCTTGCAGGTTTTTGACGATCAGGGCGTGCCATTGAACTTAGACAAACCGCCGCAACGCATTGTCAGCTTGCTGCCCTCGTTGACCGAAAGTGTTTGCGCTTTGTCGCAGTGCCAGCGGCTGGTGGGTGTCGATGAGTACTCCAACTTTCCTGCCAGCGTGCGCCAATTGCCCGGGGTCGGCTCAGGCCTTGTGCCCAGTATCGAGGCCGTTGTGGCGCTTAAGCCTGACCTGGTCTTGCTCGCCGGTTCCTCGCGGGCTGGCCAGCGCCTGCAGTCGCTGGGTATCAAGGTGTTGGCGCTGGAGCCCAAGACCCACGCAGATTTGCAGCGTGTGCTGAAAACTCTGGGTGATGTGCTGGGTTTGCCGCCTTCGACTGCGGTGCAGTTGTGGCAAGGTATAGATGCTCAGCTCAATGATGTTGTTACGAGCCTTTCGCCAAATGCACGGGGTTCGCGCGTTTATGTTGAAGTCGGACGTGGACCTTATGCGGCCGGTGAGTCATCTTTCATCGGACAAACGCTAGCGCGCATTGGTGTGCGCAATATTGTTCCAGCGGCGCTAGGGCCGTTTCCGCAATTGAACCCGGAGTTTGTCTTGCGCGCAGATCCTGATTTATTGATTGTCAGCAGCCGAAGTGCCGAAGGCTTGGTGCTTTACCCTGGTTGGGCATCAATGCGCGCTATTCGCGCCAAGCGCGTCTGTGTTCTAAGTCCTGAAAAAGCCGACATTGTGGTTAGACCCGGACCACGGCTGGCTGAAGGCGCACGCCTGATGGCGCAGTGTCTGGAGAAACACAGCCGATGACGTCCGGCACCGACCCAGCCTCGCGATACGCCAAGCCTGGTCGTTGGCTGGCGCTAGCTTTGTTGCTGCTCAGTGTCATTTTGTTGCTACTGGGTATGGGTGTTGGCAGTACCGGCTGGGACAGCCTGGCTTTGCTGCAGCGTGATCCCTCTGCCTGGCAAATTGTCTTGGAGATCCGTTTGCCCCGCAGTGTGGGTGCCTGGCTGGCCGGCGCCTTGCTGGGCTTAGCTGGTGCTTTGGCGCAGGGTTTATTTCGTAACCCGCTGGCCGACCCCTATCTGTTAGGCAGTGCATCGGGCGCGTCGCTGGGCGTTGCCCTTGCAATGGCTCTGTGGGGTGTTTCGCCACTGGCGACGCAATGGCTGGCGTTAATGGGGCTTTCCGGTGCTGCCTTTGCTGGCGCCTTGCTGGCGGTACTTTTGACCCTGCTGCTGGCGCAAGGTGTGCAGCAGACTTTGCGGCTGCTGTTGGCCGGCGTGGTGGTGGGTGTGGTGCTGGGGGCTGTGAGCTCCCTGGTCTTGTTATTGGTGCCGGGCATCATGCAGGCCATGCAGTCTTTCATGCTGGGCAGCACCAGCTTTTTGGCTTGGCCGTCATGCATCCTCATGGCAAGTGTGGTGTTTTTGTGCGGCTTGCTGGCCTGGCTCATGAGCCCATTGTTGGATGCGCTCGCACTCGGCGAAGCCACTGCGCAAAGCTTGGGTCTGCCGCTGCCGGCATTGCGTGCGGGTCTGGTTGTAGTGCTGGCGCTGGCCACCGGCACGGCGGTTGCGCACACGGGTTTAGTTGCTTTTGTCGGCTTGGCCGCACCTCATCTTGTACGTTCGCTGGTCAAAACCACTCCCGCGCGCTTGATCGGTTTGGCCAGCTTGTGCGGCGCCGTTTTATTGCAGGCGGCCGACTTGCTGGCGCGGTCTCTGATGGCGCCGCGCGAGTTGCCTGTTGGCGTACTCACTGCTGTTCTTGGCGGCGTGTATTTGCTCTGGCTGATGCATGGTCAAAGTGCCAGGCGCCGGGGGAGCGGCGCATGAGCCAGTGCATCATCAACCCAGGTGAATTTGCCTTGCAAGCCAACTCGCTGGTGGCGCAGTTGGGCGGCACACCAGTTTTGCATGGTCTGTCTTTTGGCTTGCGCCCTGGCAGTTGGGTCAGCGTGGTTGGCCCTAACGGTGCTGGCAAGTCAAGCCTCTTGCGTGTGCTGGCCGGCCTGCTGCCTTGCACCGGCGCTGTGCAATGGTTGGGCCAGCCTTTGCAAAGCTTTAGTGCCCGCACCCGCGCTCAGCACATCGCGTGGTTGGGGCAGGGCGAGGCCTGTGACGAAGACCTGCGCGTCTACGACCTGGTGATGCTTGGGCGCATGCCGCACCAGGCTTGGCTGGCCGGTCCTGCCGCGTCGGATCATGCGGCTGTGGCGCGCGCCTTGGCTGTCATGCAGGCCTGGGCGTGGCGTGATCGTTTGTTTGGGCAGCTGTCTGCCGGTGAACGCCAGCGCGTATTGCTGGCGCGCGTCTTAGCTGTCGAGGCGCAGTTGCTGTTGATGGATGAGCCGTTGTCTAACCTGGATCCGCCGCACCAGGCGCAGTGGCTTTTGTTGGTGCGTTCGCTGGTGTCGCAGGGCAAAACCGTGGTCAGCGTATTGCATGAAATTTCCATCGCCTTACAGGCCGACGACATGTTGATATTGCAACAAGGTCGACTGACGCATCAAGGCGCATGCAAAGAAGTCGCCACACACAGAGCGTTAGAACAAGTGTTTGAACATCGTGTGCGCGTGGCCATGCTCGAAGGCCAATGGCTGGCCGTGCCGCGTATTCAGGGTTTAGAGCCTTGAAGTTGGCGACGTTGACTTGGGCTTGAAATCGCAACAGTCGCGCACGCCACATTGCCAACATTGCGGCGTGCGAGCCTGGCAGACATAGCGGCCATGCAAAATCAGCCAGTGGTGCGCATCTACCAGGTACTTGACTGGAACGCGTTTCATCAAGCCGGCTTCGACTTCATCCACGTTCTTTCCGGGGGCCAAACCGGTACGGTTGCTGACCCGGAAGATGTGCGTGTCGACTGCCATGATGGCTTCACCAAAAGCTGAGTTCAGTACCACGTTGGCCGTCTTGCGGCCAACGCCCGGCAGCGCCTGCAGCGCTTCGCGGGTGCGAGGTACTTCGCCGCCGTGGCGCTCGACCAAGATCTGACAGGTTTGTATCAAATGCTTGGCTTTGCTGCGGTACAGACCGATGCTCTTGAGGTAGCTCTCAAGCCTTTCCAGTCCGAGTGCTAAGATTTTTTCCGGCGTGTTGGCCACTGGGAAAAGCTGGTATGTGGCCTTGTTGACGCTCACGTCGGTGGCCTGCGCGGAAAGCAAAACTGCCGTCAAGAGCTCAAACACGCTGGTATAGGCCAGCTCAGTCACTGGCATCGGGTTGGCGGCTTTGAGTGTGGCAAAAAAAGTGTCGACGTGGGCAGTTTTCATGGCCATCAGTTTAGGCTGATGCAGGCGCGATCGCCGTCCGGCGTTAACATGCCCCACGTGTTTAAAAACTTAAGAGATGTTTTATGCCGCTGCCATTTGCCGACCGTCTGAACAATGTTGAAACCTCCGCCATCCGAGAACTGTTCAAGTTGCTTGGCAAGCCTGGCATCATCAGCTTTGCGGGCGGCTTTCCGGACAGTGCCATGTTTGATGTGGAGGGCATCCAAGCCGCCGTCAATCTGGCCTTGAGCCAAGAGGCTGGTGGTGCTTTGCAGTACGGCGCCACCGAGGGCTACAACCCGCTGCGAGAACAACTGGCGCAGTTCATGGCCGGCAAAGGTGTGAAAGTCGACCCTGAGGGCATGATCGTGACCACCGGCAGTCAGCAGGGTCTGGACTTGCTGGGCAAGACCATGATCGATCCGGGCGATAAGGTGATTGTTGAAGGCCCTACTTTTTTAGCGACTATCCAGTGTTTTCGCCTCTACGGTGCAGACATCGTCAGCGCACCCATCGATGCGCAGGGCGTGCAAACTGATGTGCTCGAGCGCTTGATGGCCGAACACAAACCCAAGTTTGTGTACCTGATACCGACCTTCGGTAACCCCAGCGGCGCACTTTTGAGTCTTGAACGCCGCAAGAAAATCCTGGCCCTGGCCGTCAAATACCAAACCATGGTGGTGGAGGACGATCCCTATGGCGATCTGTATTTTGACCAGGCCCCCCCGCCGAGCCTGCTGGCCCTGAGCGCCGATGTTCCCGGCAGCCGCGAGCTGATTGCTTACTGCGGCAGCATGAGCAAGGTTCTAAGCCCCGGTCTGCGTGTGGGCTGGATGATTGCGCCTGCAGAAATGCTGGCAAAAGCGACCATGTGCAAGCAATTCAGCGATGCGCACACAAGCACTTTTGCCCAGGCCACCGCCGCTCAATACCTGAAGGCAGGCCGTATGCCTGCAACGCTGGCTCGCGTGCGTTCTGTGTATGCAGAGCGGGCTGCGGCCATGGGCGCAGCGCTCAAGAGCGAGCTGGGTGATGCCATAGAGTTCACTCAGCCTGCGGGCGGATTGTTCTTTTGGACCCGCCTGACGGGTGCTGGCGGCAAAAGCGCTGACGCCGCAGAGTTTGCCAAACGCGCCATTGCAAAAGGCGTGGCCTTTGTGCCCGGCGCCCCATTTTTCGCCACCGACCCCGACCCTGCCGCATTGCGTCTGAGTTTTGCCACGGCAGACCTGGCCAAGATCGAAGAGGGCGTAAAACGCCTGGGCCAGGCGCTTTAAAACCCCAGGCGTCAGAAGCTTAGAGCGTGGCTTTGAAAAAAGCGATGGTGCGCTCCCAGGCGAGCTTGGCCGCCGGCACGTCAAAGCGCGGCGTTGTATCGTTGTTAAAGCCATGCTGGGTGCCGGCGTACTGGTGCACCGTTAATCGCACGCCAGCGCTTTTGAGGGCTGCTTCGTAGGCGGGCCAAGCGGCGTTGATCCGCTCATCAATGCCGGCCAGATGCACCAGCATAGGTGCCTTGACTTTGCCCGCTTCAGCAGGCGCTGGAACGTTGCCGTAAAAAGGCACTGAAGCAGCCAGGTCCGGCAACCGAATGGCCAGCTGGTGTGCAACGCCGCCACCGTAGCAAAAGCCGACCACACCCAATTTACCGTTGCCGTCATTGCGGGCTTTGAGCCAATTCGCTCCAGCCACAAAGTCTTGCAACATTTTGGCGGAATCGAGTTTCGCGAAGGCCTCGCGGGCTTTTTCTTCATCGCCGGGGTAGCCGCCAGCAACGCTCAAGGCATCAGGTGCAAAAGCCATGAATCCGTCGAGCGCCAAGCGGCGGGCGATGTCTTCGATATGCGGGTTAAGTCCACGGTTTTCATGCACGACCAAAATAGCAGGAAGCTTGTTGTTAGCACTGGCTGCCGGGCGGGCCAGGTAGCCCTTGACGCTGCCAGTGCCATCCGGGGAAGGGTAGTTCAAGCGCTCTGTTTTCAATCGCGCGTCGTCTTGGCGTACTTGCTGACCAGCTGCAAAATTGGGACTGAGGGCCGCCAGCAAACCGGCCGCCGTCATGCCGGCCTTCGCAAACTTTTGGGCCTTGTCTAAAAAGCCCCTGCGGTCCAAGCCGCCGTGTACATAGGCATCAAACAGGACCAGTAGTTCTTGATCAAAGTCTTGCGCTGTCAAACGTGATGGCATGGTGTGATTTCCTTAATTTGGTGGAGAAAGAAGTTAACGAACAAATGTAAAAGAAAAATAGCTTGGCTTGGGCCGTGAGTTAAAGCTTACCAGCTGTTGCGCAAAGTACGCAGATGCTGAAAAACTGTTTTAGCGTCTGGCTCTAAATCAAGTTTAGGAAAGTCCATGCGCAACTGTTCAATCAGCTCAGGGCTGCCCAGCCGCATGAAGGTGTTGTGCTCTTTTTCCTGGGCCAAGGTGGTCACCATGGCAAGTGCTGGGTCATGGCCCACCGCCTGAGTCAGGCGAGACTGGGCTGCCGTGTTCTTTGGTTCGCGCGCCAGAGTGAACTTCAAGTTGGTTTCCAGGTAATCATGACCCGGGTAAATGCGGGTGTTGTCGGGCAGGCGCATCAGTTGTTCGGTGAAACTGCTGAAAAGCGCATTCACATCGCCGCCGTTGTGAACATTGCCGGCACCTGCATTGAAAAGGGTGTCGCCTGAGAAAAGTGCCGGTTGCTCGGCGTGAGCGCACAGGCAGATGTGGCAATAGGTGTGGCCCGGCGTGTCAAGGCACTCGAGCTCAATGTGCTTACCCACCTTGATCACATCACCAGCTTGCACACCACGGTCCATGCATGGAATTTTGCCGGCAGCTTTGTGATGTGCAATGACCTTGGCGCCAGTTGCCGCCACCACGGCCGTGTTGCCGCCAATGTGGTCATGGTGCTCATGGGTGTTCAGAATCTGGGTTATTTGCCAGCCTTTGGCCTTGGCTGTACTGAGGCATTTTTCATGGTCCAGCGGGTCAATCGCCAGGGCTTCACCGGTGTCAGGGCATGCAATCAGGTAGTTGAAATTGCGCAGACTGTTGCCAGTCCAGATTCGCTCGACGATCATTTTCGGCCTTGTGATAAAACATGCATCTCATCATTCTAGGAGTGGGTAAGTAACTTTGCTGTTGACAGTCTTTGCCCCGATGTATCTAAGGATTTACGGCAAAATTTTTGACTCCGCAGTGTGACCTGAGATGAACCTAAAGCAATGAAAAACACCTTTGGTGCCAGCCGACTGGTCTATTCCACCGACCTTGGCCGCACATGCCCGACGTGCCGCCAGTCCAAGGACGGCTGCAGATGCAAGCAAGCCTTTACCGTGCCGGCTGGCGACGGGGTGGCTCGCGTGTCTCGCTCAAGCAAGGGCCGCGGCGGAAAAACAGTGACCTTGGTTCAGGGCCTTGCATTGGATGAGGCTTCACTCACGCAGTTGGGCAAGCAACTCAAAATCGCGTGCGGCACGGGCGGCACAGTCAAAGAGGGCGTGATTGAAGTGCAGGGCGATCACCGTGAGCTTTTGATTCGATTGCTCACAAGCCAGGGCTTCACGGTCAAAGCCGCCGGGGGCTGAACAAGCTTAGCCCCCTTTTAACGATTTTTTACCTCCCCAGCTGGCAATGCTTGCCATAATGAAATCGTTCTGGTTTCTAACGCTTAGCCCCGAATTAATTCTTGATGCTTAACCTTTTGCTGCTGCCTTGTTTTGCCCTTTTGTTTGTTTTGCTCCATTTCATGACGGGCTGGCTTTTTGGCTTTGCTGAGCTCTCTCCCAACATCAGTCTTATTTATTTGCCCGCTTTTTTGCGCATGCTCAGCGTTCTGGTGCTTGGTAAGCTTCCTGGCACGGTGGCGACACTGCTGGGTGGTGTGTTGCTGATGGTCTTTCTTGGCACAGTGAGCATGATCGGTCTTGTCAATGTATTTTGTTCGGCCGCAGGCCCTTTGTCAGCCTTGTGGGCTTTTGAGCAAGTTACCGGTCAAGCTGTCAAATTGACATCTCTGAAAGATTTGTCCACTGTGACGGTGACTTATTGCGTTGCCAATGCATTGATCCACCATGCGGTTTGGCTGGCCTTTGACCTGAAAGATCTGGGCTCCGCTGATCAAGTTTTCTGGATGATGGTAGGTGACCTCAATGGCGCACTGCTGGGCGCCTACCTGCTGAAATGGACAGTCAGCAGCTTTGGCCTGCCCATGTCCCGGCACACCCAGGGCCGCGACTAATTTTTCTTCAGGGCTAGCTCAGGCTTTAAGCTTGGCTCAACGAGCGGTTCAGGCGCTGCAGCTTTTCCTGGATGTCCGGACGCGATTCAATGGCGGTTTGTAGCACATTGACAACGTCTTGAGGCTTTGCATGTGTAATGGTCGGTGCCACTTCAGGCGCTGGGTCTGCTGATGGCGTTTTGCCCAGCCACACAACGGACCAGCAAACACTCAATAGCAGCCAGGCAATCCAGACGCTGCCGGAGGGTACCGTGCCAAGTTCAAACATGAGTGATAAATCAGTGAGAAAAGACGACCAGCTCAACATGGCAAGCCAGTCAAAACCCCCAGCCTGTGAGCCGATAAGCATCGACACCGTCAGAAAAAACACCCAATTTACAAAAACCAGGGCGCTGCTCGCAGTACTCCAAAATCTGGATTGCATGGCTTAACCCTTCAAGGCCGATGTGATTTGTTTGTTCAGGGACTCGGCAACCTGAACACGCACTTTGGAGGTGGCATGAACTTCCACTTCGTTTTGGTAGGCTGAATCGACCAGCTCAGTGGCCAGGCTGCGCAAACCGGCAATTTCTGCTTTCACAGAGACCAGTCTGTCTTCCAAAAGTTTTTGCTCTGTGAGCTTGTCCGACATCCGGCGAATGGCGGAGTTGACTTGCTCCCAGGCTTGCAAGCGCGGGTCTTCTAGTTTGAGTGAATTGAAGACGTCAGCAATAGACTCACCGATTTCATTGATGGACTGTGCTGAGAACTTGGCGGGGGCTTCAACGGCAGCAGGTTTAGCTCTGAGGCCGACATCGTCGCCTTCAACTTCAACCTTTTCATCGCTAGGCTTGACCCAGCCACCACGCGGGTCAAAACGCATCATGACCAGTTTTGGATTTGGATTGCTCATGGCAAGAGACCCTTTCTTTAAATATTCGCAAAATTCACAACTACGTCTAGAATTTTGTGATTAAATACATTTTGGGATTTTATCCCCCTAAATGATATATATCAAATATCTTCGTACTTTATTTGCGAGTGCACCCATGGCCACACCTCTTAAAATTTTGATAACTAGCCAAAAAGGCGGCGTTGGCAAGAGCACTGTATCGGCCAACCTCGCTGCTTATTTTGCGCACATTGCTGGCAAATCGACCACCTTGGTTGACTTGGACCATCAGGGCACTGCGGGCAAATGGGTCAGAAACGCCGAACCCATCGGAATTCAGTGTGTTTCAGTTGCATCGCCTAACAACAAAGGTGTAGGCATGGCCTTGCTGCAAGCCCAGAAAGCGCTGCGCTCTGCTAGCGTATCGACCCAGGTGCTGATTGCCGACCTCACCTGGACGGACATATTGCCCGCAGAATTCTTGTTTGAGTTTGACTTGGTGTTGGTGCCCAGCTCTTTGTCGCGGGTTGAACTCGACAGCACGCTCGAATTTGTGAACCGTTTTAGCTTCATCTTTAATTCATCCATGCGAACCCCTCCTAAGCTGGTCGTCGTGCCAAGCCGCGTGGTGAATATGGATACCTACGCGAATATTTTTTACCAGTCCTTCACCACGGCTTTCTTTTTGTCGCCGCCGGTTCGCTTCAGCGACAAGGCCAGCGAGTTCTTCGGCGCCGAGTTTTTTGTTAAAACCAGCCATTCGGAAACCCGAGATAACTTCATCGAGTTTGGACGCGCCATTGAAGAATTGGGCCGTATTCAAGAAGCTGAAAGACCCAAGCCAAAGGGTCTCTACCAGCCCAATATGACGGCAACTATTTTGGACCGTTTCAGGGCTGGACTCAATGCCAAAGACCGGAAGATCCCGGTGGCGGCCAATGACTACGAGCCACCTAGTCTGCAAGACAGATTCAAGGCCGCGATTCCCAGCTTCTTAAGCCGGGCTGCCAAGGTCAAGTGAGGCTAACAAAAAAAGCACTTAACGCAGTCGCGTTAAGTGCTTTTTTTTATGGATTTTTGGCCTACATTCCAAGACCTTCAGGAGATCGCATGCCTACCGTTTTCACTTCCGCTCAGCGCCAGGCCTATGACAAGGACGGCTTTGTCTTGATTCCGTCTCTTTTCGATGCCGAAGAGATCAGCCTCATGTCCCAAGCCATCGAGCAAGACCCGGTGCTCAAACAAAGCCTCTATGAGCGCCGCGATGCTCAGGGCAAGGCCACTCGAATTGCCCTCTGGAACGAGCCAGGTGACAGCGTCTATGGCTTAGCGGCGCGCAGTGAGCGGGTGGTAGACACCATAGAAGACATGCTGGGGGCCGAGGTTTACCATTACCACTCCAAGCTCACTGCCAAAGAGCCGTTTGACGGCGGCGCCTGGGAATGGCACCAAGACTACGGCTACTGGTACCACAACGGCTGCTTGTTCCCGCACATGGCCAGCGTGATGGTGGCGCTGGATCGCGCAGATCGTCACAACGGCTGTCTGCAGGTGATTCGCGGCTCGCACCAGGCGGGCCGCATCAACCACAGCACTGGACCGGGCGAGCAGGTGGGTGCCGACATGGAGCGTGTGGATCAGATGCTTAAAGAGATGGATCTGGTCTATGCCGAGATGGCGCCGGGCGACGGCTTGTTCTTCCACAGTAATGTGATGCACCGCTCAGACCAGAACCGCTCGCCTAACCGGCGCTGGACTGTGCTTTTTTGTTACAACGCGGCCCACAACACCCCCTACAAAGCGCAAGCCCACGCCAGCTACAACAAGGTGAACAAAGTACCAGACCATGCCGTCAAGGCAGCAGGCATACGCCTGAGTGATCCATCTCAGTCCCAGTTTCAAACCAAAAAGGACCACGTGGCGCCCGTCAAGTTGTGAGCGCATGTTTTCCCCGCAGCCAGGCAGAGGTTCTGACAAGCGAAGAATAATTTTGAAGGGTTCAAGATGAGAAGAAGAGAACTAATTATGGCGGCTCCCATCTGTGCAATGGGTTCCATGACTTCGCCAATTCTCCATGCTGCTGCAGAAACGTGGGGGTCCGAACTATCGTATCCCTCAGGCTGGAACCCTGGCCGTCAATGGCAATATAAACCGCACCGAGTGGGGAATTTTTCTGGTGGCTATGAACAAATGTTTAAGTTCAACACCATAGTGGCGGGTCCAGTAGCCTCCCCGCTAGATCTTCAATTGATCGACACTAAAAAATTTAGTTTCTCTGGCAGGACTACTAAAACCATTGAAGATTATTTGAACAAGTGGCCCACGACGGGGTTGCTGATTGCGCGCAAAGGAAAAATATTCGTCGAAGCCTATCAAATGGGGCGAAAACCTGAGATGCGTTTTCAAAGTTGGTCCATGGCTAAAAGCGTAACTGCCTTATTGCTGGGCATTGCATTAGATAAAGGCTTCATTCAGAGCATCGATGATCTTCCCGAAAAATACGTCCCGCAATTAAAAGACACTTTACTAGGCGGTATTCCGATTCGGCATTTACTCAACATGTCCAGCGGTGTGGATGTGGTGCACGAACGCGATCCTTCCCGTATCGATTGGCCGGCTTTGTTGGCGCCTGGCCCTACCTCTGTCGGGCGTGTGGTGATTGGTTGGAAAGACAAGAAAGAAGAGCCTGGCATTCGATTCAATTACACCGAGTTGTGTCCATTGACCATTGGAATGGTGATTCGCAATGCTACTCAAAAGACCTTGGCGCAATTTGCGCAGCAATATTTGTGGCAACCCATGGGGGCTGAGGGTAATGCCACATGGTTGACTGATTCTCAAGGCTTTGAATTCAACTGTGTAGGCTTTGGTGCCCAATTGCGCGACTGGGCTCGCTTGGCACAGTTAGTGGCTCAAAAAGGAAGAATGGAGTCGACGCAAGTGGTGAGCAAATCATGGATTGAGGACTGCACCAAACACGGCCCTCAAGATACGCAAGTGGCTTACGGCAAAGCTCGCTCCGCTGCGGGGTATAAAAACTTTTTTTGGCATAACCATCCTCAAGGTCGATGGCTGGCGATGAATGGCGCATTAGGCCAAAAAGTGTTGATAGATATAGAAACCGAAACCGTCTTGATTCACACCGCTGTTAGCGATGAGGTCGGCCCTTGGAATGATGATCTATTTCCATTATTTGTTGCAGCGATCAATCTAAAAAGTTGAGTTTAAACAGCTGATCCCACGCACTTGATGTTTTAAAAGAGCCCCAGCTTATTGACCCATAGTGAGCAAATAATTCACCAGAATTTTGAGTTGAGCTTTGTCTTCCAAGCCCGAATAGGGCATACGGTTGCCAGGCACGATAGCTTGCGGATTACTTATGAACTGCTCCAAGTGAGCCGCATCCCATTTGAAGTCTGAACGTTTCATAGGGCCTGAATAACGAAATCCTTCCACTGAACCCACTGGCCGATTGACCAGTTTGAATAGCGTAGGGCCAATGACCTGCCCCCCATAAACCGTACCAGCCATATTTCCAAGAAGTCCATCACATTGGAGAATGATGGACATGAGAACAAGCAAATACAGCGAAGAGCA
>Ga0214921_10009628_pt1 | contig 12172 bp, 9 predicted proteins | sample LL1505_MetaG_FD_177992 | JGI IMG/M metagenome (GOLD analysis project Ga0214921, IMG submission 177992) | Freshwater microbial communities from Lake Lanier, Atlanta, Georgia, United States - LL-1505 | ecosystem: Environmental > Aquatic > Freshwater > Lake | place: USA: Georgia | collected 2015-05-28 | reverse complement strand
GCTCCTGCACATCATCAGTACCCCGTCGAATATTCCATACGACGGGGACCTGGCGCCTCAATAAGGGGCGCACAAGGGTCAACATCAGGTTGGCGTGATACATCCATCCCTGCAAAATATCCGGGGCGAGATCGTTGAACAGCCGTCTCACCTGCGGAATAACCAGACAACCGTGGACGTTTGGCGATACGTTCAGCGAAAAGACGCGAATGCCTCGAGCCTCGAACGCATCAGCGAGCGGCTCTCGGGGGGACATGCTCATAACCACGCTCTCAATCCCCCTTCCCTGCAACCCCTCAGCCAACCGGAGCAACATCCGCTGAGCCCCATCCCCTTGGAGTCCGGTGATACAGTGAACTACGCGCATACTGGCTCGCCACATCGAATAGACATATGGCGCTGAGTATAGGTCCAAGATAGGTGTCGGTTTATGAGCGGCCTTAGCCTTAGGGAGAAGAGGCAAAACAACGCTTTCGCGTTCTTTTGCATGGGTATGAAGCCTATTTTGGTCGCAAAGACGCAAGAACAAAGAGGTGCGCAGCAGCGCTACCTGGCAAAAACACGCGATAGCGGGGTTTTGCCTCTCCTCCCTAGGTGATCGATGTGGTCCGCAATTCCGCGAGCGCCTTTCCGGCATCTCGAGTGACTTTCTCCATCGCGTCGACACAGTAGGATGAGCGAACGGACCCGAGACCATCGCTTCCTAAATCCTCAGTCGCCAAACGAAGCGCCTTGGTAAAGGCCTGCGCCAGAACGAGAACAGAATCAAGACCAACTGAATTATCGCCGAGTTCATTCAGGATATAGGCGGTAACATGCTCCACCCGAGTGTCGTAGGGCTCCCACTTTTGAACACCCATGACCTCTCGCTCCGCCGGAGAGCGTTGCATCGCTCGAGCGACCTGCGTATCGATGGCATGCATCGCCTGGAGAAGTCCCTCCTCTAATTTGCCGCCTTTCGTAGTCATACGCTTCTCTCTATCCCTCAGTGGAGCTCAACCATATCACTCCGTCCGACGCCCGTAAAATTCCCTCACCTGAGTATTCGAGGGCCCGAGCTTACATGAGGTAAGACTCATCCAGAGCCCCCTCCGATGCGGGGTTTCGAGCCTAAATCCTACCGACGCGAGGCTCCGATCCATAGGAAACGTGAGGATACCATTCCATCCGCTGTTTCCATATAGGTATACACCTCCCTGCCCCGGGGAACCGAGAACTTCACAAGCACCTGATACTCCCCCTTCTCATTAGTCACAACCTTGGCCACGGTCTTGTCCTGTACTACGAGATTGAGCTTAACCGCGCCAATCGGAGTGCCCATACTCGACAGAACCCTACCACTCACTCGATACACCCTGTCTCGTTGCGAGCCGAAGGATTGCCGACGGAAGGTGATGCGGGCAGGAGCCTGGTCCGGGTCGTTGACGGGGGGCTCCGGCGCTGCGGTTGGATCGGCGGGCGGTCCCTGCCGAGGGGTCATCATCTCGGTCGAGATGCATTCGTTATATCTCGATAAGTGATCGGAGATCTCCTTGACGCTTACACTGGAGAAGCGTGTCGCCGACGGGATCGAGATACTCGGATACATCAGTCCTCCTCGATCACTTACGTCATGGAAGCCACCAAAGTTATGTCCGACTTCGTGAGCGAAAATTCCTGGCGTAGCGGCGTCGACGTATGATTGCGTGACTCCGAAGGCGAGCGCTGGAGCCGCGCATACGGTACCGATGTAAGCGATACCGATCACGCTTCCATCCATATCTTTACCTGTGAACAGATGCTTAAGATCAACCTCATCGTGAAATTCAGCTCCTGAGGTGCCAAGGTTCGCCCGATTTTCGGCATTGGAGGTAAACGCTTTCAGAAGAGCGGCCGAGTCAGTCATCGTATAGGGGGACGTTTGTGTATACACATGCTGTTTAACCAAACGGAATCGAATTCCTAACTGCCCCTCATAAATAGCTTCGGCGGAGTTGAGAATGCTGGCGATAACCGCATTACTTGATTCGCCGTACTTCGCGTACCATTCAGGGTCTGCGTCGGTGCTGATAGTTACAACCTTAGTGGCTGTAGCCTCCCCACTGTCCGTGTTTTCTACGGGCGTCCCATCTTGGGCAATCGGCATAACGGTATACTCATGAGCTTCCTCCGCGTGCGGCGCGACGGCCTCAGCGATACTGGCAGAGCCAACAGCGGAGCCGCACGCACCTCGGTAGAACGCATGTGCGGGAACACTCGATACCTTGGCTGAAACTCGAATCGAGCCGTTAAGCATAACTCGAACGGTGTAGATTCGTTGGCGCGTGCCTCGAGAGCCTGTCGCACGACCGGGTATGGTAATCTTGAGTTCGTTATTAATGATGGATGCCGCGCTCGGATATACCCTACGTCCTTTGCGTACCGTACCGCCTCCGACCGCGACCTTTCCCCGCAACAGAACGGGGTCTAACCGGTCAATATACTTCACTCCCCGCTTTTCAACGAGCGACGTCCACGTCTTATTGCGGCGGAGATTAAAACGAGCGTCGATATTTCCAAGGTTCGCGATGCGCCCTGAAACCTTTACGGTGGGAATCTCATCGAAGGTTTTCGTTGAGGAGGCGCGGGCATGAGCCGTACGGATCCCATGCACCTCAATCTCCGCTCGATACGGCGTCGTGGCGGCGAGAGCCAGATGTGGCGCTACAACCGATACAACCAGAGTCAAAACCAAAGAGAACTGCTGGAATACACAGCCACTTCCCATAACCTTCTCCACTCTTCTGCAGGCGTCCATTCCTACGGCGGAAAACGCCCGAAGGCGTTTCCTCTTACGATGCCCCTCGGAGAAGGAGGGCTCGAAAATTTTCCAAAAAATTTACAACCCTTGTGCGAATCCCCTGAGAGCAGCTACATAAGCTAAGGAATCCACCCGCTGTGGCGGATGATACGACCCACCCCCATCTCTCTGTTTCACATGACCTATTACGCTGCTCATCCCATTAAGAAGATCGCCCACCTTTTGTTGATCACTGCTGTCGTTTCCTCAGGTTGCGGTCGACCAACTACCGTCTCTCCGGAGAGAGCGTTTAGGCCAATCGAAGTGGAAGAGGTCGAAATTTCGGACGATCTGAACCTTGAGGGATTAGAGTCAGCGATCACTCAACAACGAGAGATCCTTCAGAAGAGCGGTGATACTCCGATGCGATTCGGGGCGGAGTCCTTTTCGCGCCGAGAGTACAGCGCGGCGCTCGACGATCTTGTGCTAACGCTGAAAAGCTCCCAAACGATCGCTGCAAAGCTCGACTACATCCGAAACAATTTCCGATTCCTCGAGTGGTATGGTGGAAACGATTGGGGCGAGATCCTTCTCACGAGCTACTTTGAGCCGATTATTCCTGGCAGCTTGAAGGCTACAGATCGTTTTTCGCAACCACTCTACGGAAAGCCCGAAGACCTCGTGGTGATAGAACTCAAAAGATTTTCCGAGCGCTTCAAAGATGAGGGGAACCTCCGAGGACGAGCACATCAAGGAAAGGTCACGCCGTACTTTTCAAGGCAGGAGATCGATAGTGGACACGCTCTGAAGGGCAGGAAGCTTGAGTTATGCTGGGTCGATCCGACCGATGCATTTTTCCTCCACATTCAGGGATCCGGCACGGTGCAGCTTTCGGATGGCGAGGAGCTCTACATAACCTACGCCGAGAAGAACGGTCAGAGGTATGAGCCCATCGGCAAATATCTGAAGGAGCGTCTCGCCCCCCTTCCCGTTACCATGCAACGCATCGAGAAGATCGTGCAGACGATGTCACCGCGTGAGCGCGACGAGCTGTTCGCTAAAAATCCAAGCTATGTATTCTTCACGAAATCGGAGCGGAGAGCGATCACATCGCTCGGCGTTCCAGCAACACCGGGACGAACCATCGCGGTCGATTCGAAGTTCGCTCCGAAGGGATCGCTCGCGCTCATCACTTTTCATAAACCTGAGGTAGACCAACCTGAGTCGGCGGTGTCCGGCACATCTCCAACAACACGCGTTTCGCGATTCGTCGTAGATCAGGATTCAGGGGGCGCGATAACCGGCACCGATCACGTGGACCTCTTTTGGGGACGAGGCGAAGAGGCGAAGAAGGTAGCGGGAATTCTTCAGGACAGAGCCCGGATCGTCTTCTTAGTACCTAGAAGATAAAAACTATTGGTCCTCTTCCTCGGGACTCGGAATCACCACTCCTGGCGCAATCGGAGCGACTCCCCGTTGAGGAGGCACTGCGTTCGGAATCAAGCCCGCAAGGTTAGGATCACTTGAAGCTGGAGCTCCTGGTGACGATGGGCCCTCAGGGCCTGAAGGGATCTCACGCACGATATCTCGTAGGATATCGCGTGACTCTTCCGACTCCGCGCTAACTTTTTTCACCGGCTCCGCTTCGGCGACCTTCTTGGCCTGAATCTGTCGCTCCGCGTCGCCTGTTCGGAACGAGGAGACCTTACCATGTTTGAAGACAACTCTCGCGCCACCCTTGTAGCTCCACACGAGCTCCTGCTTGACACCTCGAACCACTCGCTCCTCGGGCTCTCCCCAAGCGGCAAGAACATCTCGAAGTGAAGCCCCTATACCGAATTTCTCGTCGCGTTTCACTTGAGCTTCACTGGACGAAGCGGTGCCGCACGCAATGACACACACACCGATCAGCAAGCTTGTAACCGTCGCTCTCATGTCGCCTACCCCGTGGTTTCCAGTCGCGTCTAACGCCGCTTCAATCGGGAGTATTATGACACCTCGAATCTAAACCGGCACCTCGGCTATCGGCGTGCGTGGCAAAATCCCTGAGTAGTTTTGATAGATACTAAGGCTAAGTACCCTATCAAGCTCATTTACGAACGGGGTTTAAGATAAATAGAGAAGGTTGATCCCTGTCCCAACACGCTTTGAACGTCAACGCGCCCCCCATGAACCTGGGCGATATGTTTAACGATTGCAAGACCGAGACCAGTGCCCCCCATCTGCCGACTACGCCCCTGATCCACCCGATAAAATCGCTCAAACAGGCGCGAAAGATGAGGAACCTCAATGCCGGGCCCCGTGTCAGAGACCATACACCGAACGTACTCTCCATGTCGCTCCGCGGTAATTGAGACCTTCGTCCCGGCATCCGAGTACTTAATCGCGTTATCAATCAAGTTTACAAAGGCTTGCTGCATCAGACTCGAATTCACCGCGACTCGAATATCATCGTCGATAGATGACGTTACCGTGATCGATTTAGTGTTAGCGTTGGCGGAGCACACCTCAATCGCCTCGCGTACGATGTCGGCCACCTTATGATTAGCGACGTCGATCTGCTCCTCCTGATCTCCCGCCTCAAGGCGAGAAAGAATAAGGAGATCGTTAAAAATGGCGTGCAATCGCTCAGCATGCTTTCCGATGATTCCGAGAAATTTTTTGAGAGAATCGGGTTCATGCATGGCCCCATCAAGAAGGGTTTCAGCGAATCCCTTAATTGAGGTCACTGGGGTCCTAAGCTCATGAGACACATTCGCGACGAAGTCCCGTCGAACGTTTTCTAGCTTATGCATCCTCGTCATATCTCGAAATACGATCAGCGTACCTGATGAGGATCCATCACCTTGAAAGAGGGGCGAACCATATATGTCGAGTATCGTCTCAGGATCCTGTCGCAACACAACGGTACGCGTCGTGGGAACCATCGAAGATGAAGCCTCCTTCATGAACCGTCGAATCTCATCGAAACGGATGATCTCACCTAGAGGTTGCCCCTCGACATATGCCTTTGAAACTCCCAAGAGCGTTCTCGCCGCCTCGTTCATTCGGCGAATTCTTCCCTCCGAGTCAACCGTGACCACACCTTCCGTCATACTTCTGAGGATCGCGTCCTGCTCTCGACTGAGCTGCGAAAGGGCACGCACTCGCTCTTGGAGCTGCACAGCCATATCGTTCAGCCCCTCCGTTAACGCCCGAAGCCTCCGTCGGCGAGGTATCTCGACCGGCTTTTCGAAGCTCCCCTCCGCAAAACGGGAGGTCGCCTCCTCAACTCGCTTGAGCGCCTCCTCACTAAGATAGGAGAGGCGCAGTCCTCCGCAGATGGCGATCACGATGGACATGAGAGAGGCAGCAACCGAGGCCCCCGATATCTCAGGACTAATCACGAGTTCGAGGATAAGCGGCACGGAGGCGATGAGGGCGATACCTCCTCCCCAAACGATAAGTCGTCCGTACCCACCGACGCTCATGCGGTTGAAGTCTCCTTCGATGCGCCCTCGCGATATAGTCGCTTCCGCATGTTATCCTTTAAATCGGTATCCAACTCCACGTACCGTTTCAATTAAAGCCCCTATCTCTCCGAGCTTCTTGCGCAGACCAACCACTTGGACATCCACCGAGCGGTCCGTCACAGGGTAATCATCTCCGTGCACACCATCGACAATCTGAGTGCGGGTAAAAACAACCCCGGGCTGGCGCATCAAAAAGTGCAGGAGCTTGAACTCAGTGTTTGTGAGATCAACCAGCTCATCGCTAACATGAACCTCCCTTCGGGTAGGATTCACCTTGAGGCCCTCTATCGACAACGTAGCATCGGGAGCTACCGGCGAGGCCCCAACGCGACGAATGACGCTCTTCACGCGTGCGAGGAGAACCCCAGGGCTAAAGGGCTTTGCAACGTAATCATCGGCGCCGAGCTCAAGACCGGTCACGACATCCTTCTCCTCCCCAAGGGCCGAGATCATCACAATAGGCGTTTTCGATAGGATCGAATCCCCTTTGAGGCGACGACAGACCTCTAGTCCATCTATCCCGGGGAGCATAATATCGAGGACTACCAACATCGGTCGTACCTGGTGAGCGATCTGCAAAGCCTCCTCGCCTGTTGCCGCGGCCATGACGTTATATCCACTCTTGGAGAGATTATATCTGACAAGCTCTCGGATATCCTCCTCGTCATCAACCACTAAGATAACATCTTTCATGTTTTCCGATTCCTTATCTTGCACGTTTGATACCCCCTTACACTCTACCGTTTTCCTTAACTCAGGTATCCGGACAAGATCAAATTCATGAAAAACTAACAGATGAGAACGGTATCTCATTAAGGCCTTGAGGGACATAAAAAACACCTTTCGAGCCGAGGTGTACCGAGACTATGCTGCTGCCACAACAACTACAACAAAGAGGTAGTCACCATGGGGACAACAATCGAATGCTTTGAGTCTATCGCCAACGCTCCTAAAGCCGTAGGCCCCTACTCTCCGGTCGTGCGGGCTGGAAACCTCGTATTCCTCTCCGGGCAGGTGGGCCTCAATCCCGAGACAAGTCAGCTTGTGGGCACAGGCATACAGGAGCAAACCGAGCAGGTCATGAAGAACCTACGCACGGTCCTCGCCGGCGTTGGACTCTCCTTCAAGGACGTCGTTAAAACCGTTATCTTCCTGACCGACCTCTCGAATTTCCAAACCGTGAACAAGATCTACGGAGACGCGCTTGAGGGGCATAAACCCGCACGATCAACCATTCAGGTAAGCGCTCTTCCACTTGGAGCGATCGTCGAGATCGAGATGGTTGCGGTGGTGGGGTAGGTAGCGATTTTCGTCGTCAGAACTCGCAATCTAGGAGGGCGCTCATTCCTGAGCGCCACGTTGCGTTTGGCACATGACCTTCGCCGCATGACACAACTCGGCGACCAGGAATGGGCGCCCTCCCGACCCTGCGACTCGTATGCAGGGTGACGTACGTGGAAAAACACACCCAGAGTCGTCGCGGGGTCCACTCCGTTCAGGAGTAGACCCCACTCCGAGGAAGCAAATCAGGGAACAACAACCAACTACTTAAAACCCTGTCAACGTGCGCGAGTAGATACGCTTCACAGAGTGAAGACCTCGCTCACCAATACGACAGTGGTAATTCCTATAGCCGACATGGATCACCTCCTTTATCAAAGCAGGCCCCCTTCCCTATAGGAGAGAAGGTTCGCCTGAACTAGGCGACCGAACTACGAACATCTATTGAAAGATGATCGAGAACTTATGATTAGAATGAAGACCTCGCACGCTTAGCGCAATGACCAAAATGTGCAACGGCAAAAACTTTTTTCTCTTGCGTGGCGTGAAACGAGAACGGAACCAAAAGCGGCGAGCTCCTCAACGCAGCTACTCCACGAACAACATAAGGCCCTTGAGATAGTCTCCCTCGGGATGAAAGATACTCGTTGGATGGCACGGCGCCTGGTGAAGGAAGTCTACAATTCTCACAAATCTTCCAGCTGAGACCGCTGCCCGCATAATCGCGTCACGGAACATCTCTCGCGAGATGAGCTGAGAGCATGAAAAGGTCGCGAGCGTTCCACCTGGTTTAATTTTTTTTAGCGCCAGCGCATTAATCGTCTCATATCCGCGCATCGCTCGCTGCACCGCCCTCTGGTGCTTCGCGAACGCTGGAGGATCGAGCACGATAAGATCGAAGGTATCTGGAATCTGCGTAAGGTAGCTGAAGCAATCGGCGACCTCAGCGTGATGAGGAGCACTGGCAAAGTTGGCGACCACATTTTGACGACAGAGGTCGATCGCCGATTTGGAGGCATCAACGGATGTGACAGACTCCGCGCCTCCCGCGAACGCGTATACCGAGAACGCTCCCGTGTAGCAAAAAGCATTCAACACGTGCTTACCCTTAGATGCATCGCGAATTTTCTGTCGATTCACCCTTTGATCAAGGAAGAATCCGGTCTTTTGCCCTCCCGTGATATCCGCCAAAAATCGGAGGCCGTTCTCAGAGAAGGACACAACCTGAGAGGGCTCCGCTACGGTTGCCTCAACTTCACCGGACTCTTCCGGCTCATCCATCTGCGATTCTACTCGGCGGAAAACCACCTTCGAGAGGGCAAGCTCAGGCATTCCCAAAAGACTCTCTTGAATGGAATCCCGCACACGCCACATACCCGCGGAGTGACACTGCACAACAGCGGTATCGGCATAGAGGTCGATCACGAGTCCCGGCAACTCGTCCCCCTCCGCATGAACTAATCGATATCCGTTTGTCGTGGAGCTTCCAACGAGGCCAAGTCGCTCACGCACCCGCATCGCGTTGGTGAGCTTGGCATGAATTAACTCACCCTCGTCTTTCACCTCCTCAAATGAGAGGAGACGAACGGCGATACCTCGAGTTCCCCAATGACCACACCCGAGCAGCGCCCCATCTTTTGACCGAACATCAACGAGGCACCCACGCTGGAGCGTCCCACGACGATCCGCGATGGCGCCGGAGAAGATCCACGGATGACGGCGCTTAACAGCGGACTCTCGACCTTGACGAAGAACAACTACGGGACGTGAAGACTTATCGCTCATGCAGGGGCCTATGCTCTACTCACCAACGCGCTCACACTTCAGGCGCGTAACGGGCTTAACCGTGCGGGAATGGTAGCTCAGGTTGATGAGAGATGCGAGGCAAAACCCGTGAATGCCGGGGAGAACACGGGAGCTGCAACTCCCGGCCCCTCCCTCCCCTTACAAGCCGACTTCAAGCTGTTAGCTCTACTCCGGGAGCGGCTCCGTTGCGGCTCTCGAATATCGGCGTCCGTTGATCGTGATCTCACTCCTAATATCTTTAACCCCGTCGATATCAAGAATGGTTCCCAAGACCTCATCAACCTGGCGGTGATTGGCGAGCTTCCCTTCAACGGTTGCCACACCGTTGCGAACAGTGACGTGCAACTCCTTCATCAAGACCGGATACTCCTCACGCAACACGCGCTGAATCGACCGCTCCAGTTCGGAATCAGTAACGTTACCTCCGGGCCGAACATCCTGAATAATCATCTGATCAGAGACCGTACGCTTCGCAACGGAGGCAGCGGAACTCACGAGCCGCTCGCGGGTCGCTTGGGAATCAACAGCTCCCCGAAGGATCACTCGATCCGGCTCCGTAAATACGGACACATTGTACCGGCCCTTCGGGACATCCCGTCGAAAGGCCTCCTCCATCCGTATAATCTCCTCACTTCGACGCGCCTGCGGGGCGTGCGCGATGGAGAGATGGTTATCGACCCGAGAAACACCGTGTGCGCGCTCCGCGGCCTCCTGAACACGACGTCGAGCCTCCTCGCTCTCAACATACCCCTCAAGAAGGATCTCGCCACGTCCCTGGTTGTCGATCTCAATGGTATGAGGGCCTATAGGTGGCTGAAGCATCGCGATCTGATTGCTGATATCGTCATTTACCTCACGCCAATCAGAGCTCGAAGCAACTCGCACGCCCTGGACATTAAGCGCCACAAGCACACACCCAGCGACAATCAAACGATCAAATGTTGAGCACGCACGAGATCTCATAAACTCTTCTCCCTAAGCAGTGGAATCTAGCTCCACTAAAACACTCAGACCATGAAGCATCCTGCGCCTCAACGGTATGACCCACAACGCCCCCCTCCCGGGCCCCGTACCCCAGCGCTATCGTAAGCCTTTGTATCCTCATCTCCCCACCGGCTAACCCATTGATATAATGGGCTCAAACGGTTCACTTTTTAGGAGTCTTTAATTGTCTTAGGTAGTCAAAAAAGAGATACTACGGGTGGCCCACTTCTTGGGTAGCATTCACGAAAGGGATCAACAAAACGTATGCAATCTCGGCCAACTAAATATATCTTCGTGACTGGTGGTGTTGTGTCCTCCATCGGTAAGGGTCTCACCACCGCGTGCATCGGAGCCCTGCTTGAGGCGCGAGGATTGAAGGCCACCGCCGTTAAGCTCGATCCGTACATCAACGTTGACCCCGGAACGATGAGCCCTTTCCAACACGGAGAGGTATTCGTCACAGATGACGGCGCTGAGACAGACCTCGATCTCGGCCACTACGAGCGCTTTCTTGGCACTCGGATGTCAAAGTTGAACAACTTCACCTCAGGCAAGGTATACGAGACCGTGATCGCCAACGAGCGACGAGGAGATTACCTTGGAGGAACCGTTCAAGTTATCCCTCACATTACCGACGAGATTAAGCGCCGACTTAAACTTGCGGCAGAAGGTTTCGATATCTGTCTCGTTGAGGTAGGTGGAACGGTAGGCGACATCGAGAGTCTCCCCTTCCTTGAGGCGATCCGACAGATGCGCAGCGATGTTGGCACGCAAAACACCCTCTACATCCACGTAACCCTCGTGCCCCACATCGCAACCGCGCACGAGTTCAAGACCAAGCCAACCCAGCACTCTACTAAGGAGATTACGGGGTATGGAATCGTTCCGAGCATCATCATCTGTCGCTCTGAGCAGCCGCTCGACGAGAAGATCAAAAACAAGATTAGCCTCTTCTGCAACGTAAGTCCTAACTGCGTCATTAACGCACCAGATGTGAAGACGATCTACGAGCTACCTCTGCACCTTAACAACGAGGGTCTCGATCAACGAATCGTCGAGCTTCTCAACATGTGGACCGGCGCTCCCAAGCTCGACCCGTGGAATAAGATTACGGCCTCAGTCACCGACAACTCTCGCAAAACCGTTACGATCGCGATGGTTGGAAAGTATGTGGACCTTACTGAGAGCTACAAGAGTTTGAGCGAAGCCCTCATTCATAGCGGTGTCGCTAACAACTGCAAGGTGAAGATCGTCTACGTCGATAGCGAAGGGCTTGAGACAACCGGGGTAGAACAGGCGCTCAAAGCCGCAAACAACGGCGAGATGGTAGACGCTATCTTGATTCCTGGAGGGTTCGGCGTTCGAGGAAGCGAAGGAAAGATCGCAGCAGCCCGATACGCGCGAGAGCGCAAGGTACCGTTTTTCGGCATCTGTCTCGGACTTCAGATCGCGACCATCGAGTACGCCCGTCATGTTGCGGGCCTGAAGGACGCGACGAGCGAGGAGTTCGATCCCAACTCATCGACCGCAGTTATTCATATCATGGATAGTCAAAAGAAGGTCGAGCAGAAAGGTGGCTCGATGCGTCTTGGCGCGTACCCCTGTGCGCTTAAGAGCGGCTCGAAGGCCCGAGAGATCTACGGGAAGGCTCAGATCAGCGAGCGCCACCGCCACCGATTCGAGGTTAACAACGCGTACCGCGAGAAGCTCGAAAAGGCCGGGCTTATCTTCTCCGGCACCTCGCCAGACAATTCATTGGCTGAGATTATCGAGATCAAGGATCACCCTTGGTTCGTGGGTGTTCAGTTCCACCCTGAATTCCAGTCCACTC
>Ga0214921_10009627_pt1 | contig 12172 bp, 4 predicted proteins | sample LL1505_MetaG_FD_177992 | JGI IMG/M metagenome (GOLD analysis project Ga0214921, IMG submission 177992) | Freshwater microbial communities from Lake Lanier, Atlanta, Georgia, United States - LL-1505 | ecosystem: Environmental > Aquatic > Freshwater > Lake | place: USA: Georgia | collected 2015-05-28 | reverse complement strand
GAAGATGTTACCATAAGATTTGATGAAAACAGAATCCCACATATTGAGGCAAAAAATGAAGAAGATTTATACTTCGCACAAGGTTATATTATAGCCAGAGACAGACTATGGCAATTAGATTTTCAAACCCGGTTTGCCGCAGGCCGATTGTCAGAAGTCATTGGAGAAAAAGCCTTGGACTTAGATAAGTACAACCGTAGAATGGGTATGGGTTTCGGTGCAAGAAACATGGAATCTTTTGTTAAAAAAGATCCAAAAATGAAAAGGGTGCTTGATGCATATACCAATGGAATAAACGCATATATAAATAATTTAAAACCAAAAGATTATCCCATTGAATTTAAGTTATTAGATTACAAGCCAGAAAATTGGAAGCCAATAAACTCGGCTTATCTTTTAAAGTTAATGTCAGCAACCCTTGCGGCGGCATCGAATGACTTTTATATGTCCAATGCGTTATCAAAGTTTGGACCAGAAGTTATTAAGGATCTATTCCCTGATTATCCGTTCAGAGAAGATCCAATTATCCCTGAGGGAACCAAATGGGATTTCGATCCCATTTCAATTCCCAAAACACCTGAAGAAACTTCTATCAATACAAAAATTCAATTAAAACCCAAAGAAGAAGGTCTGGGCAGCAATAACTGGGCGATATCAGGAAATAAAACTACCTCTGGATATCCTATTCTTGCAAATGACCCTCACCTTGAAATGACCTTACCAGCTATCTGGTATCAAAATCAACTTACAGCACCAGGCATAAATGTGTATGGAGTGACAATACCTGGTTCACCTGGCGTTATCATTGGTTTCAATAAGGATGTGGCCTGGGGAGTAACCAATGTAGGTTCAGATGTTTTAGACTGGTACAAAATTACTTTCAAGGATAATTCCAAAAATGAATATTTAGTTGAAAATGATTGGAAACCAATCAAAAAGGTAATAGAAACCATTCAGGTTAGAGGTAAAGAGAGCGTTACAGAAACCGTTTTATATACCCATTATGGTCCCATAGTTTACCTGGAAGGAGAGAAACCAGCAGGTTTTCCAAAATCAAATAATGTTCCCATAGGATACGCTTTAAAGTGGATAGCTCACCAGCCTTCAAATGACATTAAGACCTTTTACTCACTGAACAGAGCTAAAAATTATACCGATTATCGTACGGCATTAACTCATTATGTAGCACCAGCACAAAATTTCATTTTTGCCAGCAAAGAAAATGATATTGCTATAACGCCAAATGGTTATTTTCCATTAAAATGGAAAGGGCAAGGTAAATTTTTATTGGATGGAAGCAAAAGTGCCCATGAATGGAAAGGTCGGGTACCTGCTGAACATAATCCTACGGTAAAAAATCCACCAAGGGGGTTTGTATCATCAGCGAATCAATTTTCAACAGACACAACGTATCCCTATTATTTACATTGGGAATTTTCAGGATATGAAAGAGGTGCCAGAATAAACAGGCAGTTAGCCACAATGGATAAAGCAGATGTAAAAGATTTTCAACAATTACAAAATGATAATTATAGTATTCATGCAGAAAATATCAGAGATGTACTGGTGAATAATGTAACATTTTCTTCTTTAACGGATAGAGAAAAAAAAGCTTTAGCCTTATTTAAAGCCTGGACATATAGATATGATGCGAGAGAAATTGCACCAAGTATTTTTGAATGGTGGCATAAAGCCCTTGCCCAGGGAATTTGGTCAGATGAATTTACAGACACATCTTATCCTATGGTTATACCTTCCAGGGACAGGACAGTAGCCTTGTTAATTTCCAATGAAAATTCAAGGTGGTATGATGATATTAATACCGACAGAATAGAATCAAAAAAGAATATCATTACCAAAACTTTCAAAGCGACGATAGATAGTCTTTATAAATCTTATGGTGAAATAGGGATAAAGTGGCAATGGGGACATGTAAAGGGAACTAATATTCCCCATTTGGCCAAAATTTCAGGATTTGGAACGAAGACATTATTTACTGGCGGATCAAAAACAGCAGTAAATGCTATTTCTCAAACTACAGGCCCTTCATGGAAGATGATTGTTTCCTTGGGAGATAAAGTAAATGCTTTTGGCTTATTCCCTGGTGGAGAGTCAGGCAATCCAGGTAGTTTTTACTACGATAATATGGTTGAAAAATGGGCAGGAGGAAAATTAAATTCACTTTATTTCTATGAAACAGGTAATCCAGACCCAAAAAGAGTTAAGCAAACTATTTCCCTCATTTCTAAAAAATAATTATATGTTAATAATAATCATAATAGTAAGTTGCTTCATAGCCCAAAGTTTTTTACCCTGGTGGATAATTGCACCCATTTGTCTGATAGCTGGGTATTATTTTTCAAACTCTTATAAACAAGCCTTCTTAAGTGGTTTTTTAGGAATCTTTATTTTGTGGTTAATAAAAATTCTTGCTTTAAGTTTGCCAAATGAGCATTTATTGGCAAATAAAATAAGTCAGGTATTCATGTTGCCTGATAATCAATATAATTGGATTCTCATTGTCCTGATAAGTTCTGTCATTGGAGGCATCGTTGGTGGACTTAGTTGTTTAACAGGTAGTAGTTTTAAAAAAAACATTTAACGCTATAAATTCCTTTTTTAAAAAATTATGATTTCTTCTGTAAAAATTTTACTGATGTCATTTTATTTGGATAGAAATGTATTTATATTTAATTTTATTTTGAGAATATAAAAACCTTAAAAGATAATTCACTCAATTTTTTAATTAACAATAGTCAACTTATGGTACAATTTTTCGAAAAAGTGACAAGAACAATGAATAAGTATGCTATGCTTTTCAGCTTCTTGTTTATTTCTTCTGCCATGTTTGCCCAAATCACAGGAAAGGTGGTTGATGCAGATAATGGAGAACCGCTCATTGGAGCATCAGTAATCATTGCTGGTACTTCAACAGGCACTGTAACTGATTTAGATGGATCTTTCTCCATCAATGCAAAATCAGGTGACATTCTGGAGATATCCTACACAGGGTATACTGCCAAAACGGTTACTGTTGGTGCTGAAACAAACCTGTCTATTTCCTTAAGTCAAGGTGTTACAATCGACGAGATTATTGTAACAGGTTATGCCGTAGAAAGTAAACGTCAGACAACAGGTGCAGTATCTACAGTTCCAGCTAAACAGATGGCTGCGATTCCTTCAGGTAACGTAGAACAACAATTACAAGGACGAGTAGCTGGTGTTACTGTATTGACCAATGGTCAACCAGGTACAACCAGCCAGATTCGTGTACGTGGATTTGGTGCCTTTGGGGGTAATGCTCCTTTATACATTGTTGATGGAGTACCTACAGAAAATACTGATTTCATTAATCCAGATGATATTGAAACAGTGACTGTACTTAAAGATGCTGCATCAGCTTCTATTTATGGTGCGAGAGCTGCAAATGGCGTGGTGGTTTACACCACCAAATCAGGTTCCAGAAAGGCAAAAAAGATGGAAGTTACCTATAGTGGACTCACTGGATTCACTGATCCAAACGTAAAGGGCTCACCAAAAATGCTTGATCCTCAGCAAATGGCAGATTGGACACATGTTGCTTATCGCAATAACGCAGCAGCAAACGGAACGGCAGTAGCCTACACACATCCACAATATGGTAATCAGGCAACCCCACGTATACCCACCTATTTACATGCCAATGGAGCCAATGGAGTAGTTGGAAATGTGGATTTGGCAGCTATTGAGGCAGCTTATAAAGCAAATCCAAGTAATGTCTTTTTAATTAAGCCAAATTTAGAAGGAACTAACTGGTATGATGCCATTACGCGCATTGCACCTATCCAGCGTCATAGCTTAGGATTTAGTGGAGGGACCGAAAATGGTCGCTATTTCATTGGTTTAGGAGCTCAGAACCAATCTGGTATATTACTTGAAAATGAATTCAAACGTTATTCCTTCAGAGCTAACTCAGAATGGGATTTATTACCGTGGTTAACCATGGGAGAAAATTTACAGGTAACCTACAGAGCCGTTTTAGGTCAGCAAGGAGATGCCGGAGGTATTGGTATTGCCGATGACGAGTCTGAAGTCCTTTCTGCTTATCGTATGCCTACTATTTTACCCGTTTTTGATGAATTCGGAAGTTATGCCAGTACAAAAGCAGCGGGCTTTAATAATCCAAGAAATCCAGTAAGAAGATTAGTTCTTAATAATGGAGATGATGGTGGATTTAATACGGCTGCATTTGGAAATATCTATTTCCTTATTAAGCCAGTTAAAAATTTAACCATTAAATCATCTTTAGGTGGTAATTATAATAATAACTATTATAAAAACTACAATTACATCTATTTAGGTGATTCCGAACCAGAAGCATCCAATACCTTCAGTGAAGGTGGAGGCTATGGTTTTAGCTGGGTATTAACCAATACAGCCACTTATAAAGCACAGTTGGGCTCACATGGAATTACTGCTTTAGCAGGTATAGAAGCATTAAATACTGGAGCTGGTCGCTTTTTCAACGGAAGTGGTATCAACCCATTCTCTACCGATTTAAACTTCGTAAACCTTGCAACGGTTCAAAGCCCACAGGTAAACAGTGGATTATACAATGGAGTTAATTTTTACTCTATTTTTGGTAAATTAGATTATAACTTTAAGGAAAAATATTATGTAACGGGTGTACTTCGTAGAGATGGCTCTTCCCGTTTTGGTGCAAATTCCCGTTTTGGAGTATTCCCTGCCGTATCTGCGGCATGGAGGGTAACTTCAGAAGATTTCCTAAAGGATATCTCTTGGCTTAGAGATTTAAAAATTCGTGGTGGATGGGGTGAAATGGGTAACTCAAACAACGTAGATCCAAGTAACCAGTTTTTCCTTTATCGTTCAGACCGTGGCAGTACCTTCTATCCCATCAATGGACAGAGCAGTGGGGTTGACGAAGGATTTGCATCAAGTAGAATCGGTAATCCCGATGCTAAATGGGAGACAAGTGAAACTCTTAATATAGGTTTTGATGTTTCATTATTTGACAATAAACTGGAAATTATTCTTGATTGGTGGAAAAAAACAACCAGAGATTTATTATTTACTGTTCCTCTTCCAGGTGTTGCTGGTAATTATGCTGCTTCTCCTGCTATAAACGTAGGAAGTATGTTGAACAGAGGTATTGACTTCCAGATTATTAACAGAGGAAATTTAGGCTCTAAACTAACCTACGAACTAACTTTAAATAACGCTTTCCTTCACAATGAAATTACCAAATTAGCTGACGGAATTCCTTATTTTGACGGAGGATCATACAGAGGTATTGCCCCTATCAGAAATCAACCCGGTTATGGTTTATCTGAATTTTTCGGATACAAAATGATTGGTTATTTCAATTCGAAAGCTGAAGCTGACGCCTCAAAACAACCAGGTGCAGGTGTAGGTCGTTTCAAATATGAAGACGTCAATGGCGATGGAAGTATCACACCAGCAGACCGTACTTTTATTGGAAGTCCAATTCCTAAATTCACAGGGGGAGCTAATTTTAATGTTGGATATAAAAACCTTCATGCAGAAATATATCTGTATACTTCCATTGGAAATAAAATTTTCAATCAATCAAAGTGGTTTACCGATTTCTTTGGTTCCTTCGAAGGATCTGCAAAGGGTATTCGTGCCTTAGAATCTTGGACACCAGCATTGGGTAATGAGGCTAAAGCTCCTATTTGGGAAAGTGCCTCTAATATCAGTACAAATGGTGCTGCTAACTCCTGGTATGTTGAAGATGGATCCTTCCTACGTATCCAAAGATTAGCTATGTACTATGATTTTGATAGCTCTTTGTTAAAAAGATTGAAATTATCCAGATTAAGCTTAGGTGTTTCAGCTAATAATATCTGGACTTTAACTAAATACACTGGGTTAGATCCAATGGTAGGTGGTGGAGCAGATACCAACTTCGGTATTGATGTTGGTAACTATCCTGTTACCCCTGCTTATATGTTGAATTTCACCATAGGTTTCTAAACTTATTATTTTTAACATTGTTTCTTAAAATTAAAAACAAGAAAATGAAAAATATATTTAAAAGGATGTCAATGATTATGGCTATGGTTATGCTCTTGGTTGTGTCCTGTAAAGATTCGTTTTTGGAAGTGGCTCCAACAGGGTCACTGGCAGATGCTCAATTAGCCACAAAAGCTGGTGTTGAGGGTGTCCTTATTGGTGCTTATGCTGCTTTAAATGGCGTTTTTGGTAATCGTTTGGAAGGTCCTAATCACTGGGTAACAGGAAGTATCTGTGGGGGTGAGGCAAATAAAGGTACTGACCCTGGGGATTATTCTTCCATTAACCCAATGCAGCGTTATGAGACAGATCCAACGCAAGGTGATTTATCCGCATTCTGGAGAGGACGTTATGAAGGAGTTAGCCGTTGTAATACCGTTCTACGTCTTCTTGCTCAGGCAAAAGACGTAAGCGCTGCTGATGCTGCTCGTATTGCTGGTGAAGCAAGATTGTTAAGAGGACACTTCTATTTCGATCTTAAAAAACACTACAATAGTATTCCTTATTTTGACGAAAAAACACCAGCTTCAGAAGTTCCTAAAATCCCTAATACACCAAATGTATGGGATAAAATTGAAGCTGATTTCCAATTTGCTTTCACTAATCTGCCTGAAACCCAAGGTCAGGCTGGTCGTGTAAACAAATGGGCAGCAGCAGCTTACATGGGAAAAGCAAAACTTTATCAAAAGAAATATGCTGAAGCTAAAACATGGTTTGATAATGTTATTGCAAATGGTAAGACCACAAATGGCAAAAAATATCAGTTGTTAGATGATTATACACAAATCTTTAATGCTGAATTTGATAATCATGCTGAAGCAGTGATGGACGTAGAATCATCTATGAATACAGGTAACGTAGCTAATGCAAATTATTTTGATGATTTAAATTATCCCTACAATACAGGTTTAGATGGTCCTGGCAACTGTTGTGGATTCTTCCAGCCTTCTTTTGATCTGGCAAATACTTTCCGTACAAAAAACGGTCTTCCTCTTTTAGATGGATCTTATAACAATGACGCTAATGCCTTAAAGCATGACTACGGGGTTGAATCAAGTGCACCATTTACTCCTGATGCAGGACCTGTGGATCCACGTTTAGACCATTCTATTGGTCGTCGTGGTATTCCATACCTAGACTGGATTGCTCACCCTGGTAAAGCATGGATTCGCGCTCAACCTTATGCTGGTCCTTATTCTCCAAAGAAATATGTTTACTATAAATCTCAGGAAAATAAGTTGACTGATGGTAGCTCATGGACTCGTGGTTATGCAACTATGAATTATACCATCATTCGTTTTGCTGATGTTCTTTTGATGGCAGCAGAAGCTGAAATTGAAGCAGGTTCTTTAGCTAAAGCCAGAGAATTAGTTAATCAGGTTCGTGCCCGTGCAGCTAATAAAGCACATTGGGTCAAAAAAGCCGATGGAACTCCTGCAGCTAACTATGTGATTTCCCTTTATCCAGAATCTGCGTTTTCTTCAAAAGCAGCAGCCAATGATATCGTTAGAATGGAAAGAAAACTTGAACTTTCAGGCGAAGGACACAGATTCTTTGACTTAGTCCGTTGGGGTATTGCAGAACCAGTATTAAATGCCTATCTAAAAAATGAAGCTAAAATATTAGTAACTAAATTTGGAGGGGCTAAATTTACCGCTGGAAAGAATGAGTATTATCCAATTCCTCAGCGCGAAATTGACTTACAAGGTACTGTTCTAAAACAAAATCCTGGTTATTAATTAACTCCTTTTGTTTTATAAAAAAGGGTGCTTCAATGTGTAAAATTGAAGCGCCCTTTTTAATTTTACATGCACTCAAAATAACTGTTTATGCGTATTTTAATTAGCCTGTTATGTCTTTTCCTTATCCTTTCTTGTGATAAAAAAGAGTTCCTGTTTACAAAAATAGATTCCACAGATTCAGGTATCTCCTTTGAAAATAAAATAACAGTAAATGATACCTTAAATGCATTGGTAAGTGAATTTGTCTATAACGGTGGAGGAGTTGCCATAGCAGATTTAAATGGCGACAATAAAAATGACCTTTTTTTTACCGCTTCTCAAAATGATAACTCGCTGTATTTAAATCAAGGAGAATTCAAGTTTAAGGAAACCACGAAAATATCTGGAACTGGTAAACCGTCAAATCAATACTGGTCTTCAGGTGTAACCATTTTGGATATCAATCGTGATGGAAAACAAGATATTTATATTTGTAATACCTTAAATGGTAATGCACAATACAGAAAAAATTTTCTTTATATAAATAAAGGAAATAATAAAAATGGTATCCCTTTATTTACAGAAATGGCAGAAGAATATGGAATTGCCGATACTTCTCATTCTTCACATGCACAGTTTTTGGACTATGATTTAGATGGAGATTTAGATCTTTTTATTGGGGTAAACTGGGTAGAAGAAAAATATCCCCATGAGTTTATAGAAAAGCGTGTAGGTAAGGATGCCTTAAACAGAGATCGTTTATTTAGAAATGACTGGAATGATAAATTAGGACATCCCCAATTCACTGATGTTTCAATCGAAGCCGGAATCCAACTTGATGGATATAGTCATAGTACCCTTATTGTTGATTTTAATGAAGATCACTATCCAGATATATATGTTGCCAATGATTTTGAAAGTGATGATTTATTATTTATCAATAATAAAAACGGAACATTTACAAACCAGGCAGCTTCTATTTTTAAACATATTAGTTTAACCGCCATGGGTAGTGATATCGGGGATGTAAATAATGATGGTTTACAAGACTTATTTACCACTGAGATGCAACCATTTTACAATAAAAGAAAGAAATTATTCCAAGGAGAAAGCAGTTATCAAAGAGAAATATTTACCAAAAGGTTCAATTATATTCATCAGTTTATGCGAAATACCTTGCAGGTAAACCAGGGAATTAATCCCGATAATGGATTGCCTGTATTTTCAGAACAAGGCATGTTTGCAGGTTTACATGAAACAGATTGGTCATGGACAGCTTTATTTTTTGATTTTGACCACGATGGAAATCAGGATATATTTGTTTCAAATGGATATCCCAAAGATGTTACAGATCATGACTTTTCCATATTCAGATCTTATGCCAGTCGCTTAGTGAGCTGGGAAGAATTGCTTTCTGCAGTTCCTGAAGTAAAATCACCTAATTTTTTATTCAAAAATAAGGGTAATCTAAATTTTGAAAATATAACGTCTTCATCAGGAATGCTATTACCAAGTTTCTCAAATGGAGCTGCTTATGGCGATTTAGACAACGATGGAGATCTTGACCTGGTCGTAAATAATATAAATGATAAAGCCTTTCTCTTCAAAAATAATTTAAAGGCTGAAAATCAAAATTATTTACGCATAAAATTAAAAGGTCCAGAAAATAACCCAGATGCTATTGGCGCTTCAGCCATTATTTACCATAAAAAACAAAAACAAAAACAATCCCTATTATCGGGTAGAGGCTATTTATCCCAATCAGAACTCATTTTCCAGTTTGGGATGAATCAGGAAAAATTAGCAGATTCCATTGAAATTATCTGGCCAGGAGGTAAAAACCAAAAATTATATAACCTTTCAGCTAATCAAACATTAAAAATTTATTTTAACGAAAATAATATTTCAAAAAATTCTGTTGCCCTACCCTATTTTCAACCAATCATGGAAGAGAAATCATCTGATTTAAACCTCGACTATCAACACATTGATAAAGATTTTATTGATTTTAATATTCAAAGAACCCTACCCCATAAATTATCACAATATGGCCCAGCCATTGCAGTTGGTGATTTAAATGGGGATCAATTAGAAGATTTCATCGTCAGCGGAAGCAAAAACCAGGATCAAATTATATTCTATCAATTGCCAAACGGGAAATTTGAAACGATATCATATCATTTTAAAAATTCTACTGAAGGAGATGAAGAAGATGCAGGAATACTAATCTTTGATGCCGATGGAGATGGGTTAAACGACCTTTATATCGTTAGAGGATGTGCACAATTTTCACCAAATGATCCTCTTTACAGAGATCAGCTATATTTAAATAAGGGGAATAAAACTTTTTCTCTTAAAACTGATGCCCTGCCAATTATAACTTCTAACGGATCTTGTGTTAAAGCGGCAGATATTGATGATGACGGTGATCTCGATTTGTTTATTGGCAGCCGCTCTCTTCCTTTCAGCTATCCTTTAGCAGACAGATCTTACATTTTAATAAACGAAAGTAAACCTGGATGGCCAAAATTCAGAGATGCAACATCAGAAATAAATAATGATTTACGATATCCGGGTTTAGTAACAGATGCTTTATGGACAGATATCAATAATGACAATGCCCTTGATTTAATTCTTGTCGGAGAATGGATGGCACCACGATTCTTTGAAAATAAGCAGGGTAAACTGATTGAATTAAAATCGGGCCTTGAAAAATATACAGGCTGGTGGAATAGTATTGCAGGGTTTGATATGGACAATGACGGTGATACAGATTACGTCCTTGGAAATTATGGACAAAACCTAAACATGATTGCCTCTGAAAAAGAACCTTTAAGCATTTATGCTAAAGATATTGATAACAATGGAAGTATTGACCCTCTTATTTCAAGATATTGGCCTGATAGTCTGGGTGTTAGAAAAGAATTTTTATATCATCCTTTACAAGACATTATTACTCAGTTTTCAGGTATCAGAAAACAATATAATTCATTTGGTGAATATGGTGAAGCCAGTGTTCCTGATATATTTTCCAGAATAAACATGGAAAATGTGGTAAAGAAACAAGTTATTTTAATGAAGTCAAGCTGGATAGAAAATCTTGGAAATGGAAAATTTACTCTCCACTCCTTACCCCTGGAAAGTCAGATGGCACCGGTATATGGCATTCAACCAATGGATATGAACGGTGATGGATATATAGATCTGTATATGGTTGGAAATGATTTTGGGTTGGAAGTTCAACAAGGTAAAGCTGATGCAATGAATGGTCTTACACTAATCAATATTAAGGGAACATCCTTCAAATCCATTCCTTTTACAAAATCAGGCTTCTATGTACCCGGAGATGGAAAAAGTTTAGTTGCTATCAATGCAAATAAAGAAACTTATTTACTTGCTGGCCAAAATAATAGCAAACTCTTAGCTTTCAGATTCAAAGAAAAAAAGTATAAAAACGTTTTGTTTCAATTAAATGAGCGATACGCTATAGTCTATTTAAAGGATGGAAATAAGCGAAAAACAGAAATTTATCAAGGACATTCCTTTCATTCCCAATCTTCAAATTTTATTTCTATCAATAATCAAATAACTAAAATTGATTTTTTTAGAAAAAAAGGAAAATTAGTTCGAACCTGGAAATCTCAATAAAGAGGACCTATGAAGATCCATTTAACTATCTGGTTTTCGTTCTGTCTATTATCTGTTTTTAATTTTAAGTGTAAGGCACAGGATTATTTAAAGATTTATGAGGATGACATTAATTATGCAGAAACCAAAATAAAAAGATTAAAAAGTGGAGATATAATACTGGCTACCTCTAGTTTAGAGTCATTAAGAAATGGCGGAAAAAATGCGAGCTTATTTTGCCAACGATTAGACTATTGTGGACAGGTAATCTGGTCATACGCTTATAAAATTCAGGATGATCATATCATTCTTAATGACCTGGCTCTGCTCAATAATGATGAAATTGTCTTATTTGGCAGTATCTACGAGGGACTAAAAGAATCCATTTTCCTTTTTAAAATAAATGCCCAGACAGGAATTAATGATGAACTTAAAGTATTTAATCCAGGAACTGTAGATCATTTTACCTATTCTATGGATATAAAAGATGAAAAAATCATTATTTATGGATTGTTACTGGATTTCAACACGAAAAAAAATGGATTTATAGCCCAGTTTAACTCCCGGCTAAATTTTATCTGGGCAAATAAATTATTACCCTTTGAATTATCCGGAAAAGCAGTAATATCAGGTAGTAACGCCATATTCTGTTATTCTGGAAGTACAGTTTTTGCTTTAAATAACAAAGGCTTACCGCATTGGACTTTAGAAATTAAAGGTGAAAAAACCCTGAAAATTATAGGTGGACCTTATTTAGTCAAGGATGGTATCATTTTTGAAGCACAGGC
>Ga0214921_10009626_pt1 | contig 12172 bp, 8 predicted proteins | sample LL1505_MetaG_FD_177992 | JGI IMG/M metagenome (GOLD analysis project Ga0214921, IMG submission 177992) | Freshwater microbial communities from Lake Lanier, Atlanta, Georgia, United States - LL-1505 | ecosystem: Environmental > Aquatic > Freshwater > Lake | place: USA: Georgia | collected 2015-05-28 | reverse complement strand
GTAGCCCCAAACATTCTTGGTGGTTGCCAAGGTTCAACCGGACCATCTTCATTAGATAAAGCAGGTCGAGAATACGGTAGCCGTTTTCCATACCTGACGATTAGAGATCAAGTGGCGGCCCAGGTAGCTTTCACTGATCTGATCGGCATCAAAATTTGGCACGCCATTATCGGTGGCTCTATGGGAGGAATGCACGTCTTGGAGTGGGCTATCGACTATCCAAACAGAGTTGAACGGATAGCCGTTATTGCAGCTCCAGCGGTGACTTCAGCGGATCAAATAGCTTTGAACTCGGTCCAGATTGAAGCAATCAAATCTGACCCTCAGTTTGCTAAGGGTAACTACTACGACGCTAAAGCTGGACTTGGTCCGCACGCCGGTCTTGCATTAGCCAGACGAATGGCGCTTCTGAACTATCGCTCGCCTTCTGAACTGAATGATCGTTTTGATCGTGTCTGGCAAAGCGAAGTAAGCCCACTTGGTGATGGTGGTCGATTTGCTGTTGTGTCCTATCTTGATTTTCATGGCAATAAGTTCACCCGAAGATTTGATGCAAATTCATACATCACCTTGGTTGAGGCAATGAACTCCCACGATGTTGGTAGAAATAGAAAATCTGCTAAGGCAGCTCTTTCTAAAATCAAGGCTAAGACGATGGTTATCGGTATCGATAGCGATAGATTATTTCCACTTAGTAATCAGAAATACATTGCTGAGCATCTAAGTGTTCCTTTAGTTGGTGGAAAATTACACACCATCACTAGTAATTATGGTCACGATGGCTTCCTCATTGAACATGAGATAGTAGGGCCACTACTAGCTAAACTGCTGCGCGCTTAAGGCCTAACTTCGTCAAACGGATGTTGGCGTAAACAAGTATTGTTATGACTCCAACATTTCTAAGAATTAGAAGTGAAACTCCGAGAGGCTTTCCATCTAACAAGTCCCCATAGAAAATTGGGAATATTAACCAAGACAAAGCTGAGGTTAACAAAGTAAGCCAAGTTACTAGCCGCCACTTTTCAGTCTTGGCTAGAATTCCAAAGATCGCAGCTCCGATCACCCAAAGTTCATACTGAGGTGAACCAACCTTATTGAAAACCAAGAGGTCAAGAGTTGAGGTTAGAAAAAGCCAGGCAAATGCGGTGTTCCTATCTACCCCGGCTTTCATTGCTCTGAAGCCTAAGAAGATTGTTATGGCCAATGCCCCAAACTGCACCAAGGTCATAATGCTGGCAACTTCAGTAACACCAAATCCTGAAATCTGGAAAGTAAGAATCTGGTTATCGTAGTAAATCTTGGAGCCCGCTACACCGAATAGCACTTGAATCAACCAGAAGATACCAATAGAAGATTCAACCTGAATACCCCTGCCCGATTGCATGCCAACGAAACTAAAGATGTTTTCGTTACCCCCAAGAAGCAAGCCAATACCCAAAATAACAACAGTTCCGATTGATAGATGGAGAACAAACTTTTTGCGATTTTCAGAGACCACGAAGCCGGAGAAGAGCGCTGCCATTGGAGAAACTTTTATCCAGGTAGCAACATTGAATAGTTGCATTGAAGTGGATTCGCGCTTTTCCAAAAATGCAATGGCTGCAAAAACTGTCAAGGCAAGACTGAATACTTCAAGTCTGCCGATGGATACTGGGCCACAAAGAAATACACAGGCAATAAAAAACCATGCCCCCTTGATCCTGTCCATCCGTTTACCCCAACCGAGTAAATAGGCAATCAGGATCATGTTGAGATTGACTGTAAGCAGTAACCAGCCAGTCATGTAATCAGCAGGTGAAATCCAGTGAGCAATCCACAACGGTAATTGAGCCACAAATGGATAGACCCAAGGATCAGTTAGCCCTAATAAATAGGTACCTTGAGCCATATTGCTAACCCAAGCATCATAGGTATATCGAACATCACCTAGAGGATCCCCGCTGGCCGTTCCTAGCCAAATAAGAGTCAACTGAGCAAAAAGTCCGACAAAGAGCACGAACCAGAACTTGTTTGGCAGAGTACTAGCTCTCGCCACTAATTTTGCAATCAACCAAGTACTCCTCATGGTTCGTCTCTTTGGTAAGTCTAGGATGCGCAAAGGTTTATGAGGCTTGGTTAGGCTTGTGTCATGGCCAAGCTCTTTGAAAGCATCTCCCTCCGAGGTAAAACCTCACGAAATCGTATCTGGATTGCCCCGATGTGTCAGTATTCCTGCGAGCACCAAGACGGCATTCCTAGCGAGTGGCATTTAGTGCATCTGGGCTCAAGGGCTCTCGGTGGCGCTGGGTTAGTGATGTGTGAAGCAACTGCAGTGCATCCTGATGGTCGGATAAGCCCTTGGGATACCGGCATCTGGAATGACGATCAGGCTGCTGCTTGGACAGAGGTAACCAACTTCATTAGACAGACAGGTGCTCTCTCAGCAATTCAATTAGGACATGCCGGCCGCAAGGCAAGCATCTATCGTTCCTGGTCAGGTGAGGGTCCGGTGAGTCCAGCCGATGGTGGTTGGCAACCTGTTTCCCCAACCGATGAAGCGTTTCCAGGTTATAACCCCCCTAGAGAACTAACTACCGAGGATGTCTATGCCTCGATCGATGATTGGATTCAAGCAGCTAAGCGCGCTGTCGCTGCTGGCTTCGATGTGATTGAAGTCCATGCGGCGCACGGTTATCTTGTTCATCAGTTCCTTTCCCCGATTACCAATCAGAGAACAGATGAGTTCGGCGGTAGCGTCAGTAAGAGAGCTAAGTACTTAGTCGATATAGTCGCTGGAATAAGAGCGGCAGTGGGAGAAGAGATTCCGGTGCTGGTTAGATTCTCAGCAACTGACTATCGTGCAGATGGCTTCACTCTTGATCAGTGCGCTGAAGTCGCAAAGCTTTGCGAAGATGCTGGAGCTGATTTGTTTGACATTTCTAGCGGTGGAATCATTCTTGGTGTCACGATTCCATCAGGACCTGGCTATCAGGTTCCACTGGCAAAAGAGATTGCTGAGGAAGTAACCTCTGCCGTTGCAACTGTTGGTCAGATTACCGATGCTAAACAGGCTGAAGAGATTCTGCAAACAACTGGAATAGATATAATCATGATTGGTCGAGTATCTCTCAGAGATCCGTACTGGCCATTACGTGCAGCTCATGAATTAGGCGTTGAAGTTGATTATTGGCCAAATCAATACACCAGGGGCAAATACCCTAATTAGTCTCGTCTTGTTGCGTCCTGAACTTCGCCAACGAGTTCTTCCAAAATGTCTTCCAAGAACAACAATCCAACTAGCTTGCCAGCATCATCGAAGTTAGCCATGAGATGCTGTCTATCTCTTTGCATCTGCGCAAGAGCATCTTCGAGTTCAACACTGCCACCAATCGATTTCACTGTTCTAAGTAATTTACGTTGCACTGGTTGATCGGCTTCAATCTCGTCAGCATCAATGACATCCTTGAGGTGCAGATATCCCTGAAGTTCACCTTCGCTGTCTAAAACAACATATCTACTAAAGCCATACTTTGCCACAGCCTGTTCTAGATCTCTCGGGGTAACGCTTAGATTGACTGTAATTAGATTTGCAACAGGGACTAAGACATCCCTAACTTTCTTATCGGTAAATTCAAAGGTGTTTGTGATTGCACCGGTCTCATCACTGAGCACCCCTTCTCGAGTTGAATGCTGCACGATATCCTCAACCTGTTCGATTGTGTATGCGGTATTGGCTTCATTCTTCGCTTTGACACCAAAAACACGCAACGCCCCATTAGCAATTGCATTTAGTGAAACCACCACCGGCTTCATAACTATGGCTAAGCCATAAACCAGCGGAACAAGTACTAAAGCAGAACGCTCAGGTATCGAGAAGGAAATGTTCTTAGGAACCATTTCACCTATAAGCACATGCAGGAAAGAAACGAGCACCAGGGTGATAGCAAACGCAATTATCGTTTCCAGCTCACCCTCCAAGGACAGCATGCCAAGCGGTCCTTTCAATAATTCATGTATTGCCGGCTCAGCAACTAAAAGAATCAGTAGTCCGCTGATGGTCACACCTAGCTGACAGGTAGCCAAAATGAGGCTTACGTTTTCCATTCCTTTGATGGTTAGCTTCGCTGGCTTTGAGCCTGCTTCGGCACGAGGTTCTATCTGGGCTCGTCTAGCAGAGATAACAGCAAACTCAGCAGCAACAAAGAATCCGTTGGCTATTAGCAATCCTAGGAAAGCTAATATTCCTGTCCATGCTTCAGTCAATTTGCTCACCTCCTGCTGAAATTTCATCTGGAATAAAACGAATCCGATCTACTCGGCGGCCATCCATCCGCTCAACTCTTAATAAGCCATCTTCAATTCTGACCTCATCGCCGACAACAGCAACCCGACCTAAAACTGACATGAGGTATCCGGCAACCGTTTCATAGGCTCCATCGACTGGTACTTTAATCGCAAGCTTCTCGAGAAGCTCGTCGGGTCTAAACATTCCAGGGAAAGAGAAAGACTTATCTTTGCCACCGGTAATTTCTAGTTTTGCTCTGTCATGTTCATCACCGAGTTCACCGACCAGCTCTTCAACTAAATCCTCCAAAGTTACAATTCCAGCGGTTCCGCCATATTCGTCAACAACAATGGCTAACTGAAGACCATGAGATCTAAGCACACCCATTAGTTTTTCTAAAGAAATAGTTTCGGGAACTCTAAATGGTTCAACCATTAGTGCGGTCACTGGAACTGAGTTTCTCTTCTCACGAGGAACGGAAGCTGCTGCCTTCACGTGCACAATTCCAACAACGTCATCCGTTGAACCAGTGAAGACTGGGAATCTTGAGAATCCGGTGTTGTGTGAAAGTTGGATTACATCTTGGACTGTTAGAGATGCATCCAAAGAAGTCAATTTGGTTCTAGGGGTCATCACATCAGCTGCAACAAGTTGGGATAGAGCTAAAGTTTTCGTAATCAGATCCGCTGTGCTCTGCTCAAGAGCTCCAAGACTTGCCGATCTTTTCACCAGTGATGAAAGTTCATCGGCTGTCCTTGACGAACTGAGCTCTTCCTTAGGCTCAATACCCAATGATCTGACGATGGAATTTCCAGTTTTGTTGAGCAGCCAGATTAGCCAACCGAAAACCCAAGTGAATATCAGTTGGAAACGAACAACAGCTTTGTTGACTCCGAGTGGAATTGTCAACGCCAGCTTCTTAGGAATCAACTCACCGAGTAGCGTGGAAAATAATGTAGCAACAATCAGAGCTAGAACAAGAGCTGTGCCATGAACGCTGCTGCTTGAAAGGCCGAGAGGCTCAAGTGTTGGTTCCAAGATCTTGGCCAAAGAGGGTTCGGCCAAGAACCCGGTGAGCATTGTGGTTAGTGTTATGCCTAACTGGGCACCTGAGAGATGTGTGCTGGTTCGCTTTAGAGCTCTGATGCTGGCCGCTAAACCTCGTTCGCCACGTTCTTGACGGGCTTCAAGTTCGGTTCTCTCAAGGTTTATCAATGAGAACTCGCTGGCAACGAAGATTCCTGTGCCAATGGTGAGTAACACCCCTAGGCTGAGTAAATACCACTCGTTCATAGGGCTAAGGCCTTAGAAAGGCACGGGTCGGGATGGTCTGAGTCCATAACCCTTCCAGCATAGCCGAGCCAAAGTGGGCTCATCCAGTAATAAACAGGGCTGAAAACCCAACGGGGTTAGGCAAGGTAGGCTTGTCAGGCAGTAAACAGGCGGAAGTATGAGGTGATCTGTTGTCCGACGACAACTCACAATCTAGTCAAGAATTCGGTGCTAACGAGTGGTTAGTAGACGAAATGTATGGCCAATGGCTAGTAAATCCAGAGTCAGTAGACAAAGAATGGCAGCCGATACTTGAGCGCTACCATGAACTAAAGCTTGGCACACCAGAACCAGCTTCATCAGTAATCCTCGAAAGCGCTCCTGCAGTCATTGAACAGACTGTAACTGGAGCTGTCCCACTTGTTGCAAGAACGACAAGAGTTGAGGCTAAACCACAACCTATCCCGGCACAGGCACCCGTACCTGGAACCGTAGCTGATTTAGTTGAAGAAGTTACAGAAGATCAAGTCAATATTCTGAAAGGAATGTCCAAGACTCTTGCTGCCAACATGGATGCATCTCTTAGCATTCCAACAGCGACCAGCGTTAGAGCTATCCCTGCAAAGCTTTTGATTGACAATCGTATTGTGATCAATTCCCACCTGGGTAGAACTCGTGGTGGAAAAGTTTCCTTCACACACATAATCGGTTTTGCAATCATTCGGGCACTGAAAGAATTCCCTAGCCAAAATGTTTACTACGAAGAAGTTGACGGTAAGCCTGCATCGGTATCACCTGCGAATGTCAACTTCGGTTTGGCCATCGACATTCCTAAACCTGATGGAACACGTGCCTTACTAGTTCCAAATATCAAAAAGGCCCAACGCCTTAACTTCGCTGAGTACTTGAATGCTTATGAAAATTTAGTGAAGCGAGCCAGGGATAACAAACTAACTGCCGAAGATTTTGCAGGAACAACTGCATCGCTGACTAACCCCGGTGGAATTGGAACAGTTCACTCTGTCCCAAGGCTGACCAAGGGGCAAGGTTGTATCATCGGTGCCGGTGCTCTAGATTACCCAGCAGAATTCCAAGGTATGAGCGAAGAGCATCTGGCAAAACTTGGTGTTAGCAAAGTTATTACTCTGACCTCTACTTATGACCACAGAGTCATCCAAGGTGCAGGTTCAGGTGAATTCCTAAGAAAGATTCATGAACTCTTACTAGGTGAGCGTGGTTTCTACGATGAGATTTTTGCCGATCTGAGAATCCCCTATGAGCCCATTCGTTGGGCAACTGATTTTGAACAGACTGATGTCGACTCAAGAAGTAAAGAAACCAGAGTTCAAGAACTAATTAATGCGTATCGTGTCCGCGGTCACCTAATGGCAGATATTGATCCACTGGAATATCAGCAAAGATCACACCCAGATCTTGATGTTCTGACCCATGGGCTAAGCCTTTGGGATCTGGATAGAACTTATAAAACCGGTGGCTTTGGTGGCAAGCCAAAGATGATGGTTCGCGATGTTCTAAAGATTTTACGTGACAGTTACTGTCGCACAGTTGGAGTTGAATACATGCATATTCATAACCCGGCTGAGCGCAAATGGATGCAAGAAAATCTTGAGCAGCCTTACCAGAAGCCTTCTCGTGAACAACAGCTCCGAATCCTGGAAAAGCTAAACGAAGCCGAAGCTTTCGAAACTTTCTTACAAACCAAATTCGTCGGTCAAAAACGCTTCAGTCTTGAAGGTGGCGAGTCCACTATTGCGGCCCTTGATGCGATTCTGCAGGCCTCCGCCGATGCTCAATTGGATGAAGTCGCTATCGGTATGGCTCACCGCGGTCGACTAAATGTTCTTACCAACATCGCTGGAAAGACCTATGGTCAAGTCTTCAAAGAGTTTGAAGGTAACGCCGATACGAAGACAGTCCAAGGTTCTGGAGATGTGAAGTATCACCTCGGTACCGAAGGCGTCTTTACTTCTGCTAGCGGCAAGACCACCAAAGTTTACCTAGCGGCTAACCCTTCACACCTAGAGGCAGTGAATCCAGTTCTTGAAGGTATTGTGAGAGCCAAACTTGATCGCATTGATAAATCACCTGCGGAAAGCCCAGTGCTACCAATTCTTATTCACGGTGACGCAGCCTTTGCAGGTCAAGGAGTTGTTCCAGAGACCTTGAACATGATGAGCCTTCGTGGATATCGCACCGGCGGAACAGTTCACATTGTTATCAATAACCAGGTTGGTTTTACCACGCCACCAACCATGTCTCGTTCAACTGTTTACTCAACTGATGTTGCAAAGGGTATTCAGGTTCCAATTTTCCATGTCAATGGCGATGACCCAGAAGCAGTAGCCAGAGTTGCTCAGCTTGCATTTGAATACCGTCAAACATTTAGCAAAGACGCTGTTATCGATCTAGTTTGTTATCGTCGCCGTGGACACAACGAAGGTGATGACCCTTCGATGACCCAACCGTTGATGTATAACTTGATTGAGGCCAAGCGTTCAGTTAGAACTCTGTACCTAGAGTCGCTTGTCGGCCGAGGGGATATCACTCGCGAAGAGTTTGAACAATCTAATGCTGACTTCCAAGCCAAACTAGAGAACGCCTTCACTGAAGTCCACGAAGCCATGTCTAAGCCAGTTGAACTTATTTCAAGACCAGTTGGTATTGGAACAACCGCTAGTGATCACTCAGAGATAAATCATGAAACTAAGGTTTCTAAAGAAGTGGTTGAACTTATTGGTAATGCACACAGCAACCTACCGCCAGCGTTTAGCGTTCATCCTAAACTGCAGCAACTGCTAGCCAAGCGTGTTGAAATGTCTAGAGATGGTGGCATCGATTGGGGCTTCGGTGAATTACTAGCTCTTGGGTCACTTCTTGTTGAAGGCGTAAACGTCCGCATGTCAGGGCAAGACACCAGACGAGGAACTTTCGTGCAGCGCCACGCAGTGTTCCACGATCGCGAAAACGGCCAGGAGTGGATGCCACTTCGAAACTTAGCTAGCAACCAAGCCAAGTTCTATATCTACGATTCACTATTGAGCGAATATGCAGCCATGGGATTTGAGTATGGCTACTCAGTTGAACGCAAGGATGCTCTGGTCCTCTGGGAAGCTCAGTTCGGCGATTTCGCTAACGGTGCTCAAACCATCCTTGATGAATTCATTTCTTCTGCTGAGCAGAAGTGGGGGCAACATTCCTCGCTTGTGCTGCTGTTGCCACACGGTTACGAAGGTCAAGGACCAGATCACTCTTCAGCAAGAATCGAAAGATACCTGCAGTTATGTGCTGAGAACAACATGACCGTTGCTCAACCTTCAACACCGGCAAACCACTTCCACCTGATTCGTCGTCAGGCATATGCTCGACCAAGAAGACCTCTAATTGTCTTTACCCCTAAGTCGATGCTGCGTCTCAAGGCCGCATCATCGAAAGTTGAAGATTTCACAACCGGTGCTTTCAAACCAGTGATTGATGACGAACGTGGCTTGAACAAGCAAACTGTGAAAAGAGTGCTCTTCTGTTCAGGCAAGGTTTACTGGGATCTTTTGGCAGAGGCGGAAAAGCGCAATGACCAGACAACAGCGATTGTTCGTGTCGAGCAGCTCTATCCAACTCCAGTGGATGAAATCAAAGCAACCTACGCTCAATATCCAAATGCGGAACTGTTCTGGGTCCAGGATGAGCCTGCTAACCAAGGCCCTTGGACATACATCGGTCTCTTCCTTCCTAAATACATGAATGGCCAGGTTGCTAAGTTGATTTCTCGTCCAGCTAGCGCGTCTCCTGCTACCGGTTCAGCCAAGCGCCACGCCGTTGAACAAGCAGACCTTGTCGAAAGAGCATTTAACTAACCATGGCTGAGCCACGTCGCAATATAAGAATCGTCATCATTGGTGACGATCTCGTAGGCGCGGGTGGCGACCCTAAGGGACTTGGTTGGGTTGGTCGAGTTATAGCAAAAACTCAGAGTGACTATCCGCGAGTGGATTTCTATCCACTTGCCACACCTGAGATTTCAACAGCTGGCATGAGTGAACAATGGTTGGAAGAAGCATCTAAACGCTTTGCCGCAGACACTGATAACCGCTTAATCGTCTGCCTAAATCCAAATGACATAAATTCTGGAATCACGATGTCTAGATCTAGACTCAACCTTGCTAACATCCTCGACACTGCTGCTAGCAAAGGTGTTCAATGCTTTGTAGTCTCTCCCATCCCAAGCCGTAACCCTCAGCTAAATTACGACATAGAACATCTTGCCGCCGGTTTTGAAGACGTGGCCTCTAGGCGAAGCCTTCCGTTTGTTGATTGTTTTAGACCACTCATTGACCATGCTGGTTTCAATGAGGAGCTAAAGAATTCAGTACTTGGCCTGCCAGGCCAACTCGGTCACGGCTTGATAGCTTGGCTGGTGCTAAACCAAGGCTGGTATCGCTGGCTCGATCTTCCAGAACAAGAGATATAAAGAAACCCCGCCAGTAAGAGCGGGGTTACTTTCATTTAGTCTTCATTTCGAAGTCGGTCAGAAACCTGAGTGAAGAATCTAACCGCTGAATCAGGGTCTGAGGAGGAGCTGGAAACTGCCCTGGAAATTTTTCTCTCGATTTCATATTCAAGTTCACATTTAGGGCAACTAGCGATGTGACCAAGAACACCTTGCTTACTCTGCTCGTCTATCTCGTTCGATAGGAAATCAAAAACTCTAGTTTGAGTTTGCTCACAATTGAAGTTGGTCATTTGTTTCCCTTAACTGTCTCTTGTTTTGTGTGATTCGCGTCAAATCCATAAGTATGGGCTTGCTGTGCCAAAAGCTTACGAAGCAGCGATCTCCCTCGGAAAATTTTTGTTCCGACAGTGGAAATTGGAATTTCGAGATGATCAGCAATTTCTTGGTATGTCCATTCCGCCACCAAGCTGAGCATGACCGCCTCGGAAAACTCAGGGTCAAGTTTTTCGATTGCATCTCGGACTTGCTGAACGCTCAACTGCTCGAAATATATGTCCTCAGCCGACTCTGAAACTGGGGCTTTATCGAATCCAAAGTCGACGACGCCTTCTTCATTAAGATATACATTTTCACGATTCTTATCGTGAGCTGACTCTTTAATCCCAACATTTATGTTGGTATTTTTGATAATCATGTTGATCCAGGGCATCACACCTTTACCCTGGTCTTGGTAGGTTTGCCATGATTTGAAGGCTTTATAGATTACTTCCTGGGCAAGGTCCTCGCCTTTAGCAAAATTGCTTGTTTTTGAGATACATGCTCTACGAATCTTGTCATAGAAGGGAGAAACGACTAGTTCGAACTCTTCTACTTTTCTTGCCTGTTCAGGTGAAATATCGATGGGTAATCTCTTTTCTCTACTAAGACCTAAGTCTGCCACTCTTGCATCAGGAAGAGGTCCAGCTTGTTCATGGTTTTGCTGGCCCAAGCTACAACCGTTCTATGGGAATTCAAGCGAAATGCCGCTCTATGGGATTTATTTCACCGGTACTCATTTGGTTGCCTAGAAATGCTTGTCGCTAGACTTAGGACCAGATGTTGGACAATTCTTATTCCCCGAAAGCCAAACGCACTTGGCTCGCACCGACTATTTCTCATGCTGTCTCTGGCACCGTTTCCCTGCCTGGGTCAAAATCTCTTACCAATCGTGAATTAGTCTTATCTGCTTTAGCCCAGTCCCCTACCCACCTTAGAAAACCACTAGATTCGAGAGATTCTCAGCTGATGATCGAGTCCCTAAGAAGGTTAGGAACCCAGATCACCAGCGGCGAAGGAGGCGACCTAGTAATAGTTCCACCAACGGCTGACATTTCAGTAAATACCACTATTGACTGTGGTTTAGCGGGAACGGTGATGCGTTTTGTGCCGCCCATGGCAGCGCTCTCTCAGGGAACTATCCTCTTTGATGGCGACGAAGCCGCTCGCAGAAGACCGATGAGTGCAACTATCGATTCTCTAAGAGCGCTTGGGGTTAACGTCAGCGACTCGAAAGGGCTTCCTTTCACCATTTCCAGCTCGGGAGTAATCGAAGGTGGTTATCTAGAAATAGATGCTTCTGCTTCATCTCAGTTCGTATCTGGCTTGCTGCTAGCCGCTCCGCGTTTCACAAAAGGAATAGAACTAAGGCACATTGGCGAGCATTTACCGAGCCTTCCTCACATTGAAATGACATTGGAATGTCTAAGGGAACGTGGCGTTGAAGTCTTCCAACCTGAACCAACGCTATGGGTAGTAAAACCAGGTCCTATATCTGGTGGCGAAAAACTTATCGAACCAGATTTATCGAATGCCGGTCCCTTTCTAGCCGCAGCATTGGTTACTGGTGGAACTGTAACCGTTGCGGATTGGCCAAAGAGCACCACACAGGTTGGTAAGCATTTTGTTGAGTTGCTGACTCAAATGGGTGCAGATGTAAAACAAGATGGAACTGAACTTGTCATTACTGGAACTGGTTCAATAAAGGGCATCGATGTTGATCTCTCTATTGGAGGAGAGTTAGCGCCTGTGATTATTGCTCTGGCTGTCTTAGCCGATTCGCCCTCAAGAATTACTGGTATCGCTCACCTAAGAGGTCATGAGACTGACCGTTTAGCAGCCCTAACTCAAGA
>Ga0214921_10009625_pt1 | contig 12173 bp, 6 predicted proteins | sample LL1505_MetaG_FD_177992 | JGI IMG/M metagenome (GOLD analysis project Ga0214921, IMG submission 177992) | Freshwater microbial communities from Lake Lanier, Atlanta, Georgia, United States - LL-1505 | ecosystem: Environmental > Aquatic > Freshwater > Lake | place: USA: Georgia | collected 2015-05-28 | reverse complement strand
TCGGATACTCAGGTAGAATGTCTACCGTCACTACATTGTGCGGTAGGAAATCGACTGAATCTACCACGCGTAACTTTCCATTAATATAAAGAATGAACCAATTGTCGGCATAGACATTGAGCTTAATAGTATCAGCCATGGTTGGCTTAATGATACCACTTTGATCGCCGCCTTTAGGATTTTTGGGACGCGGGGCCGGGCGCGTAGGATTATCCTGTGCGCTTAATTGAATCACTAAAGCCAGTGCTAATAGGTTTAGGGTTGATTTCATCATTAATATAAAACCCGCCAGACCTTAAAAGTTTCTGATTACTTATCTTCGAAGCGGAAGGGTGAAGCAGGGAGGTTGTCCTGATTCACTAAACTGCACTCAGGATTATTCGCCCAGGCATAACGTACTGCGATGGGCTTGGTGATGGTCGCTGCGCTGATCTCAACTTTGTTGTCTTTGATGACCGCTTGAGCTGGAACATATTGATATTCGCTCACTTCCACCTCTTTTTTATTTTCGTCCAAAACTTTCGTTTTGATAATGGCTTCAGCAATTTCAAAACCTTTCAGTTCCGTACCTTCTTTAATTTTTAGACCTTCGGCATGTGAAAAACTGATGACCGCTTTACTACCTCTGATTTCACGAGATACTGCAAGAGGTCCGCTGTACTCTACTTTTTTACCATAAACTGAATTCAATGCCCATAGCGCAAAACGACGACCGATTTCTTGTTTATTTTTCGGGTGAATGTCATCCTTTTCACCAATGTCCATCGTCGTAATCATGCCTGTTTTTGGAAGACTCAGTGACTTCAACTGTGCCTCACGTAACCAAGGCCAATTTGCATCACTGCGTTCAAAATTAGGAAGTTGTGCCCAACAGAAGGGAAGTTCTTCGTCCCAAAGTTTTCTCCAGTCCTTAACCAGCGTGGGTAATTGTGTTTGGTAAAGCTTACCGCGCTCAGCACTGTGTGCATTCGCTTCACCTTGATACCAGATCATACCTCTCATGGTGTAAGGAATCAGCCCAGCAATTTTTCCGTTAAAGAGTTCACCAGGGCCGCCACTGCCTTTGCGTTTCACAATCGGATCGGCCGGTGCTTTAGCTGTGGGCTCAGGTTGACCATCAGCTTTAGCTTTTTCTTTAGCAGCTTTCCAGTCCGCTAATTCTTGTTCGTACTTCGCTCGCGCTTTTACTTCGTCGAATGCCTTCCATGATTTTACTTTAGCTTCAGTGACTTCTTTAAGTTCAGGTACCGCGAGTTGAGTATTTACATCAATCCAGTTTTCAATCGGCGTGCCGCCTACTGAGCTTTGAATAATACCCACGGGTACTTTGAGCTCTTTGTAGAGTTCGCGTGCCATGAAATAGAGTGCAGCGGAATAACCACTGACGGTTTCAGGTGAGCACACGGTCCACTTACCCTTACAATTATCTTTAGCTTCAGCATGGGATAAACTTTTCTCACCGAACTCACGAATAAGAGGATAATTAGCGGCCGCCTTTTCTGCTTCAGGATTTGCCGCGCGAGCAACCGGCCAACTCATGTTAGATTGTCCTGATCCAAGCCAGACTTCACCCACTAAGACATCTTCAAAAACGTTTTGACGAGGTTTTGCTGGGTCGGTGCTGGGTGTGCTACCTTTAATCACCAACTTCTGCGAATTCGCATTCGCCTTCATGGCATCGAGTTTGAGCATCCATTTTCCTTTGGCACTGGCCTTGGTGGTTTTTTTCTGACCGTTAAATTCAACAGTGACCGTTTCATTGGCATCTGCCCAACCCCAGATGGCTACTGGCTTCTCGCGCTGAAGCACCATGTGATCGGTAAATAGGCCGGAGCACTCGAGATTCGCCGCGCGTAATGCAGAAGCCAGCACTAAGGATAATACCAATAGAAACTTTTTCATAAGGAGGGGTGGGGTACCTGTAATCTACACCAACCCCCGTCCTAAGTTCCATCAAAAAGTTAAAACTTAACGTCCTTTGAGGATGCTCTGCGAACATTGATAAGAATACACTTTATTTTGTCTACGGGTATTCCAGTTAATTCTGATACGCTTATACGATATAGATTCATTTGTTCTTTGTATTCTATCTCGAGGTCATCATCACTAAAGTCGAAATTTGTTTTATAGTCGATAATGGTCGCCTCTTTACCAGGGACAATATGCACTCTGTCAAAGACTGCATCGATCATTTTGCCCTCGTACATTATAACAGCCTGTTTTTCTTTCCACAGGATTTTATTTTGCGAGTTATCCTCTAGTAGTTTTATAATATCGGCAGATTTTAAGCACTGATCTATAATACGTACTGCTTGAGTTAGATAACTATTTTCAGGCAAGCCGATGATTTTTTTATTAATATCCGCACTAAAAGTCTTGGTATCCCATTCTAAAATCTGAAATAGAGAATGCACGAGTGTGCCAAATTCTTTACCGTGTGCTTCATCTGATTTTGGCTGCTTTTTATTTTTAGATACTTTTGCGATTTTTGAGGGCTGATTTTTTTGTACGCGTGAAACAGGTATAAATTTAGAGGGGTCTCTCTTTAACGTAATGGCAGGCTCAACAATTGGGGGATTGATTCTATCTATCCATTCATCTGATCCGCTAGACCATACAAGTTCTGCCTTAGTTGCCCCTGCTAAATCGTACTTTACTGGAGATTTATTATTCTGACCCAGTACAGCTTCCAGTAAACACGCAAAATCATACTTACCAAACTTTTCTTCGGTCAGCAATTTTTCTCTAGATGTTTTTGAGAGCTCATTACTGATTATCACAAGCCGTTTGGTTGCTCGTGTCATTCCCACGTAAATTTTACAGAGATTCTCGTAGGCTACATTCGCTCGTTCTGTTTCAAGTGCTTGGTTTAAAATATCACTATCTCTTTCGCTACAAACTTTATTGGGTCGACTCAATATCCAGTTAGGTGAAAATGTTTCAGTATTGTTTGAGATTAATGGATTTGTTTCGCGTTCAGCAGCAATTTTATGTTTATAGATTTTGCTATTCATGCCTGGCAAATAGACCGCTGTGTATTCTAATCCTTTTGACCTATGAATTGTTAAAACTTGGACAGCACGAGGATCTGCGGTGTCGCGTAGCGAAGATTCCTGCAGGTGACTTGAAAACGCACCAAGATTTCTAATTCCATTTTGATCAAAATTTACCGCTAAGGTAATAACTTGTTGTGCTCTTTTACGGAGAAATGCGCGTGAATTATCCGCTCCTTCTAAGTCAGCAAATCTTAAGAAATCCTGAACTAGGGCCTCGGCACCTCCTTGTATAAATTGAGTAGCACATCGGAGTCTGGCGTTTTCTAAATTTCCACAACTATTTATGTATTTTTCTGCAGTAGGAGACATTCTTGCAAGTCCCTCATTAAATCTATCAGAGGGGTGTACTGTATTTGTTATTAATGCTACTAAACCAGCAGTGAATGGATTATCCATTGCGACGATTGCATTAGCTTCGTCGGCCGCTTCTATGCCCATTTTTCTTAGTGTTTCAGTAGTTTTAGCGGCAACATCATTCGACGAAACTAAAACGGCGCAGGTAACACCTTGTTTTAAAAGTCGCTTTTCAACTAATCCGGTGTGACGCAAATGTTCTCCTATCCACTGTGCTTGCTTAATAATTGTGCCAGTATCCTCAGCGTCAGATCCAGAGTCATCTCCGTTTTCTGTGTTATCAGGAAGTGTTAGTTCATCTTTCAATCTTACCCAGATTGCCTCACCAAATTCTTTGTCTTTTGCGATACTAACATGTTGACGGAATGACTCAGCCCACTTTTGGGCCGCACCAATAGAGAAGTATTGTCCGAATTCGACCAACCGGTCTTTATCCAAAAACGCATTAACTAGTTCAACGATTGGAGCTGAACACCGTCTTGTAGTATATTCAATGGAGTCTTCTTCGGAGCCTTTTTCACTTTTATCATTAAAGGTAGAGTTATTGTTTACAGCTCGAAGAATTTCGGGGTTACCGCCGCGCCATCCGTAAAGACTCTGCTTTAAGTCGCCGACGAAGAAACTTGTGCGAGGTTCATCAGAACTATTATTCGCAACTTCATCTAAATTATTACGTAATACTTTCCACTGCCTGGTACTGGTGTCTTGGAATTCGTCAAAAAGCCAATGTTTAATGCTACAGTCTAAACGATAATCTATATTAGCTTTGGTTTCGGATTTAAGTAAAAGAGTGACATTGTCGGAGAAGGTTAAGTTGCCTTGTTGTCTTACGGTATGATTATATTTTTCCTCATATATAGTGAGTAATTTATAAATACTTTGAGTTAAATCTAATTTAATTTGTATGCCTAGTCCGTAGCCCTTGCGGTTTAATATGCGAATTGATTTACACGTATTAGGATCTAAAATTATTTTCGATGATTTTGCGAATGTGGTCTCGAATGAAATGTTTTCTGTTGCATCAAGTACTCCATTGAGATTTTTCCTAAACCACTTTAAAGCCTCAGAAAAATCAGAGGTCCATGTTTTATTTTCAGCGATAGTTTTAGAATGTTTTTTGAGGGATTTCCGGAAAGTTGCATGAGCGGTTGAATTAGCTTCTATCCAGCCATAAATAATTTTTATTGCAGACTCTACTTCGCTCTCAAGTGGTTTAGTAAGTTTTAAGGGTAGCTTGCCCCAAATTATTTCGACTTGGCCCCAGAGTTCTGCTTCAGGTGTTAGCGTTAAAAGATCGTGCAATTCTTTAATTTGTTCATCAAGCACCTTGAGTGGCGTTGCGCTAACTTTCCCTTCATTTATATGCCTAATGTCTCTGCATAATTGTGATAATTGAAGCTCCGCCAACATTTGTGATATAATTTTTCCGCGTATCGAATTTTGTTCGACCTCGCTTAAGTTTTTAAGTTCACCGCCATCAAGTCCGACCTCGGCTGCATTGTTGCTGACTAGTTTTGAAAAGAAACTATCCAGTGTACCAAACGATAGTCGATTCATTGAAATCAATGTTTCACGCAGTAAGTTTCGGTATTTTTTGGCATTCCATGGCTCGGATAGTTTTAACCTTTTGCTGAGCTCGTTAGCTTCGTCTTCATTATTTGCAGCCAAGGCTAATTTAGAAAATGTTTTGGTAATAAACTCTGCTGCCGCCGCACGTGTGAAGGTTAATGCAACGATTTCTTCGGGTTTTGCACCGTTAACAAGTAGCTTTATAATACGGTCGGAAAGTCTGAAAGTCTTACCCGAGCCTGCTGCAGCAAGTATCACTTCATTTTTTACAGGAAAGTTTTTCATTTTCGTATTTCTCCTAATTGGTTAATTTTCATATAACTTTCGATTGGCCTTCCGGTAAGCGTTTTGAGTATTGGGTATTCGCTTTCACGTAAAATTGATTGGAAGGATTCGGGTGTGCCTTCGCTGATTTTTTCGCAAACACGTTTAATAGTTTCTAGTGCTACCTTATCACAATTATTTTCTGTATACTTTTCCCAAATTTTTATTACCGGAATATTATCCTCAGGTAGACAAATATAGCCTACTTCAACCTTTGACACCGCGTTCCCATTTTTTTTCAGATTAGTAGACACACATAAATGGTAAACAGGTAGCTGAAGATCTATCCACCGCTTAACTTCTATTTTACCTTTTTTATTTATTATTTCAGACTTAAATAGATCATTATCATCTGCGGTTTTTAGATGTTTTTTGACTGTGTCTTCTGCTTCTTTAAATGTTTTATAATCGTAAACACGGTAGCGTATACCGTCGTTATGGACATCTAGTCGATCGTATGTACCAGTTATCTCTACCCCAAAAAAATCTTTTTTATCCAATTTAGGTAGCGGAGTTTCCACACTATGAATTAACCAACCATCTTTAAATAGCTCGAGTTGTTTTGGGGCAAATGCGAGTAGGCGAGTTTTAGCAGATTCCAATTGAACAGTAATACTACTTGTAGGATTTTCTCCAAAAGTATCTCTCACATGCTGATCGAAGCATCGATTCAGAGCTTCGGTGATTTCGTTTAGGTCGCCTGTTGTTTTGTTGATATATTCTTGGCCAAAAAGTTTTAGTGCACCATGGATTAAGGTCCCGAAGCCGCTGTTATTTAATTCTATTTGGCCATACTCGACTGCATTAAGTTTTAGTGCGCGTTTCAGCCAATATTCTGCAGAGTTACCTAGAAAGTCTTTAAAGGCTGTCGCAGAAATACTGCGTTTGGCCTTTTCAGCTGATTCTGAATCAGCTAGCGGAATCAATTTATGTTCTTCGGGTATTTCCCAGTAGGGTTGTGGTTCCTGATTTGGTGTATCGGTGAAAAGATGCTGAACTCTTGTACAGAGCTGCTCGTCTGGTCCTAGGAATAATAGTCGTGAGGGCCTCAATGGTTCTCCCTCAGTGTCTTGCTGCGGTACAATAATATCTAAAAGGCCGCTTTCTTGGCGTTGTCTCCAGAGCTGTTCTAACGTATAAGCTGCCGCCGCAAATTTCTCTTCGTTTGTAAGCAATCCAACCATTTCGCAAAGTTTGGCTGGAAGGAATGGATGAGCATGTCTACTTTTAGGAATTAGGTGATCGTTAAGCCCAAAAATAATAAGATGTGGAACTGGCTCCCAAGGTGCCTCAATCCAGCCAGGTAAATTGACAGCTTCCTTTGCATCGTTGCGACGAAAACGTTGAGCAGCAGTGGTATCGAGTGTTAGTCCCATTAAGTCCTGATGACTAAGATCTGATCTGATAGTGAAGGAGGCGTTAACTTGAGTGGCTTGTTTAAATAATGATTCGATTACCTCGAGTGTAAAAGCGTCATCTAGATTATCCTCATCTAAGTTTTTTTTGTCTATCAATCCATCAACTATGACTGTGAGAGAGGATTGCCAATCAAGAGAAAGATAATGATTCCTCCAAGCAACAATACTTTTAAGAGTGTCATAAATAATAGTTAATTTCTCTTCTTCCTTGTTATTAATTCTCTGAATTTCAGAACAAGTATCGCTGAGTAATCCCCGGAAGAAGTACTGGTCTGCCCAATCTACTGTTTTATTTACATAAGTGAATTTTTTCGGTGAAGCGTCTTTAAAGATTAGCTGTAAAATAGAAGGTATTAATACTGCCTCCTTAGTGATTGCTAAATCTGGCTCATCTTTTCCCAGGAGTTTAATGAGTACAGATAATGTTTGGTGGAGTGGGTGGGAGGAATGTGCGAAACCTAATGGGTTGATGGCTTCACCCCCCAAACTGTGAATCAACGCAGTAATTTTAGGCGCATCAGTTTCTCGATCACACGCACAAACCGCGTGAACGCAGTCCTGTGGTTTAGCGGCTCCTAATAGTTGACGCAATTTAACAATACTATCGTTATGACTTCCTACTACATGTACGTTATTTTTAAAGTCTTTCCATTCAGACTTTCTTTCGCGCCAAATTTCTGGATTGGGTCGACCCCATGAATCAAAATTTGCCGATTCGTTTTTGTCTGCACCGATTAATACGTGAACTTGATAACTTGGTTCAATACGTTTAAGTGCTGTTAGGAAAAGTGGTTGTGGTTCACTGATTGACGCTAACCAAATGTGTGTAACGCCTTCAGGTTTTCCTTTGCCATTTGCCAATTCTACACGTAAATCATTATGATCTTTTAATCCTGAGCGTTTTAGTAACTCGCGATAACGCTCTTCTAGTTTTGCTAAATCAGACCAACGTTGAGGCTCGGGATTTTTAGGATTTCTAGCAACTCCGGCAAAGTCATTGATAGTTGCTGACCCCCCAAGTTCGTCACGCAGTTCACAAAGTATCTTTGCAAATCGTTTTGCATGATTGAAATCAAAACGCCCACCTTCCGAGACGGGAAAAAGGTCTCGCAGCTCGCTACGGTCGGTTTTTTCTAAAACTTCAATCCATGTTAAAAGTGCATCGGTAGGGGTAGCCGTTATGGTATTGGTCTCGCCCCAATTAAGAAAGCTCTCAGGGGTTTCGATTTTGGGAAGTAATACGCCGTGTGGAGATTGAATCGCGAGCTGCTCGCGAATGAGGCGACCGGCAAACTGCGACGGCACAATCACTCGATGAGAACTTAAATCAATGGCCTTCATGCCAGGCACGGGTTTGCCTACCGCTAAAATGGCTTTCGCTGTTAATTCAGCTAAACTTCCATTCCAACCAATGAATTGACGTTCGATAGACATTAAAAATGCGGGGAGCTCTTAATAGCGGATGCGAATCGGGTAGGCAAGTTCCGCGAAGAATAATTTCTAACTAAATTTATAACACTCAGTCCTACGCGTCGCTGTCGTTGTCACCATAGTCCCGGTCGTCTTGGGCGATGTCTTCCAGGCGCTCATTGGTTTCTTCGTCATCCTCGTCTTCGGTATTCATAGGGCCGGGACGCGGACTCCAAAAGCCGCCTTCGTCCCCGCCATCCCCGCCGCCGGTTGATCCCGACGCTAACCACCCTGCAAATAGCCCAAAAGTGAGTAAATTCAGTAGGCCGTAGCCCGATGACTTATTCTCCACTATGGTGGGTTTCTTGATCAGTTCAGTGAGGGGCTTCCAGTCCTTCATTCCCTCCGTCCAATAGTAATCGGTGTCCAGAAGGACCCCTTGTTCTATGCGCCAACGTATTTCTTTGGCCTCGAACTCCCCAATGACCTTTCCGCCACGTGCTACTTTTATCGCCATGCCTCGATAATGCATACCCACATTCGAAATGCAAATTATTGTAGAATTTTTTGTATTAAACTACTCACAACACGCACTGAGTTGAACCGCCTAGCAGCAAGTCCTTATTTTTGACAATTATGTAACGGAGTAGGGTCGGGCTTGCCAGCGGGTGGGTCGAGTGACATAAGGGATGCGATATGGCACGATGCATTCCGGATCGATTGCACACCGCACAGTACGAGAAATCGGAAAGCGATATCTTGGAGCGTTTACGTTTCGAACTCCCCGATGAATACATTGTCATTCCGTGTTTAGAAATTCCCCGTCAAAATGGTGTATTCGATTCCGAAGCTGATTTCGTGATACTCCACCCGCGTGGTCGCTTAGTGCTCGAGGTCAAAGGCGGCCAAATCGTCTGCGAAAGTGGCAAATGGATGCGTGAGCGCGGTTCACGCTATGAAAAAATGACGCCACCATTCTATCAGTCTCGTGATAACTCTTACGAAGTCCGCGATTACCTTGCCAAAATTTTTGGAAAGGAATCGCCCGAAGGTGGTATGGTCTTCGATCAGGCGGTTGTTTTCCCTGATGTAGATTTTAATGTCGAAACAATCGAAGTCGCGCTGGGTCGCATTGTCGACCGCAAGGAATTAGCTCAAGCCGACTTTTCTGAAATTTGTGAACGATTATTGGACGATGCCGCTGAACGTTATCTCAAAAGATTTCCGGAAAAGAAATTACCGGAGCCTCTGACTTCCGAGCAACTCGTGGCCGTCGCCCAAAAGTTGCGTCCCGATTTCCGTCTCACGGCGAATCTCACAGCCGATGAAATGGACATCGAGTTGATCCGTCTTTCCGCATCGCAATTACACGCCCTAGACATGGTCACGGAGAATAAACGTCTTCGTGTCACGGGCGGCCCAGGCTCAGGTAAGACTTTATTGGCGATGGAAATGTGCCGTCGCGAATTACAAAAGTCACCGCAGCTTAAAATAGGTTTAATCTGTTTTAACCGTTATCTCGGAGGTTTTCTTTACGACGTCGTTCAGCGCGAGAGTCTCAGCACTGTAACCGCGGGTTCATTCTACACATTTTGTGATACTCTTATTGGGTCGCCTGGTGATCAGCGTGAAACGAATCCCGAATATTACGCACAACGGGTTCGCCAAGCTCTGGTGGCCGCTAAGAAAATTTCTCAGGACGACAAATATGATCTATTAGTCGTCGATGAAGGGCAGGATTTTCGTGATGACGGCGATATGCTGTTGTTGATGGATACTTTATTAAAGGGTGGATTGAAGCGTGGACGTTGGAGATGGTTTGAAGACCTTGATCAGTACTTAAATCCTGAACCCACCCAGCCTCCATTGCACGACCACGCCGAATTATTAGATATATTAGACGAAGCTCCGTTTGCGAAACTGGATAACAATTGGCGTAACACCGAACAGATTGCGCAGAAGGTCGCCAAGGTGATGGGTCAGACCGTTAAACAATCGTCCCGCATTTTTGGTCCAGCCATTGCTACCGCACCATTGAAAGAAGGGAAGGAGTTCGCCATGCTCGATGCGTTGATACAGAAAGTGGTTCTCAAGGATTTTGAGCCTAAAGATATCGTGATTATAAGCATGCATGGTGCCGGCCGAGAATCATACAAAGATAAGGACATGGTCGCGGGACTTAAACTGATACCGTACGACCCAATGAAGCCTTACGAGAATGGGACGATTCGATGCTCTACGGTGTATAAATTTAAAGGCATGGAGTCACATGCCGTGGTCCTGACTGACTTTGATAAATTAGACTCCGTGCGCGATCGACGGAAGGCCTACGTGGGAATGTCACGTGCCCGTTATGCCTTATACATGGTCGTCAGTAACGGCGTCGAAGAAGCCCTCAAAAGGGAGTAGTTTTTTACATCCGTTTTAAAGCAATTTTTCTTGTCAGCTGGGCAGGGATTTCTAGTGTCATGGACGTGATTAGTACCAAGCGCCACGTCAACCAGTCCCTCGACACCGCTAACTAATTACCCGTCGTTACATAACTTCTGCTGTGATTTCACTGCGAAACTTTTAAGTAAGTTCGCAGTTATTCAATGGGCTTAATTCGCTCCGCTATCGGGGTGCGTGAGCTTATTGAAATCGCAACCAGGGTTTTGGGCGGAACCTTATGTTCTACTACTCACCTAAATCTAAAGAACTCACCCTCGATAACAGTATTTATATAACGAAGCTGAAGCCTTCGGTTATTCGTGCGCATGTCGAGTTACTCGTCGGCAGCGATCCGCGCTTTGCGGGGTCGTTCATCACCGGCCGACTTCCCAGCCAATTTCAGATTCATGGATTTAACCAATCTGGCATGATCGTCGTCAACCAATGTAAAATGAACAATCTCGACATGGTCATGATTGATTACCGCATGGGTGACAAAAAACTGGTACAGTATTTAATGGGTAAGTTCGGTACAGCAGTCGTAGAGCATAAAAGCAATGAGTCTAAACAGGATATTATGGACTTCTGTGAAAGTGTCTCGAAATTTTTTGAAAGACTGCAGTCAAGAAACTCTGAACAAAAGTGCCTAGTGACGGAGTCGGCGATTGAATCAGCACGCGAATGCTGTTTCCAGGACTTTGAGCAGCTATCGACAGCGATTGCAGATACCGACGGTACGCGTGTATGGTTAATGCAAAGTCCTCCACATGCAGCGACCTATCGAGCGGCTTTGAATCGGTATCGGGCCAAACCTGCCTACGTTAAAACTATATTGTACAAGGACCAAAAGGTCGTGCTTGATCAGATTATTCAGGTCACGAGTGGTGACGGTGAATTAGTTTTATCGGTACATTGCAAATGGGATCTCGAAGAATGCCGCCTCGTCATCGGCCTCGTCACCGAACACTTTAATTTCGATTTCTAGTCGTCCCTTCTGAGGATAAAGCAGCGAATCGCCCACGCCGTATCGATGGTGGTCTCGAAAATTGCGATACAGACCGCCAGTAGGATATAAACTGGAAGCAAGATGATATGTTTCATAACTCCGCCTTATCCAGAATGGGGTGGGGGGTTGTCAAGTAACCCACCCAGACCGGAAAAAAGGGGTCAGACTACGTGCACGGTGCCTGACCCCGTTAACAGGGTCAGACTACGTCGACGGTGTCTGACCCCTTCAGGAAATGCCTCAGGGGTATGTACCTAGGTTAATTGGGGTTGTCATTGGGGGCAGTTAAGCAAATTTGGAAACACCCCACAATTCTATGCGTTATCTTATCACATTACTTTTTTGTGCCTGTGTTGTTGTTGCTCAGGCCCAGCCTGCAGCTCCCGTAACCACGGCTGCCTTAGATGTCCCTACCGAAACTAAAAAAGTTCCAACCCCTGAGGAACTCGCGAAGAAAGCCAAACAGGCCGCGGTCCTCGAAGAGAAATATCAGGCATTAGTCGCAAAACTCACTCCTGATGAACAAGCTTGGGAAAAGGTTCTTCAAGCAAACCTCGGATCGTTTTATCTTCCGCATCATAAGAAAGATAAACTCGCGGGTAAATC
>Ga0214921_10009623_pt1 | contig 12177 bp, 7 predicted proteins | sample LL1505_MetaG_FD_177992 | JGI IMG/M metagenome (GOLD analysis project Ga0214921, IMG submission 177992) | Freshwater microbial communities from Lake Lanier, Atlanta, Georgia, United States - LL-1505 | ecosystem: Environmental > Aquatic > Freshwater > Lake | place: USA: Georgia | collected 2015-05-28 | reverse complement strand
TTGTTTAGTGCGATGGAATAGAGATTGTAATGGTGCAACAAATATCTATAAGATAGCAAAGAACGCAATAAATAAAAAAATGCGTCCTAATTATCTTACTAGAGGCAATACATCAGGCGTATTAGACGATACGCTAAAAACATAATTTACACGCTTTGTAATAAGCAAACCGTTTTGTTTTTAATTGGGAACGTTGTTCCATTTTAAATCTTCACGGGTGTAAAATACGCACCGCTCTAATTCTTTATTATATTGAATAGGGATTGTTTAAAAAAATTTTATTAATTATTGGAAAAATCGATATATAATATAAATTTAAAAAAATATAGCTCATATATATATATGAGCTATCAACAAAAGTATTTAAAGTATAAACAAAAGTATCTTTCATTAAAAAAAATATTAATGGGTGGTGCGTGCGAACTTAAAGATACTGATTGTATTCTTAGAGAAATGAAAAATAATGAATGTGATAATATAGAATGTATTATAGAAAAATTAAAACAAATTAATGAATCTTTTGGTAGAGATATTGAAATAATATCTAAATTACCAATGTATGTACATATTAGTGAATATGTATCAAAAATTATTAGATTAGATAATCAATGTACTAATGATAATTTATGTAAAAAAAGTTTTCATGATTATCATCATTTAGTAACTGAACTACAACAAACAGTATATAAATATACAGGAGCAACAACCGATCACATTACAGACGTCAGTAAACTTTTACTTGCTATCGCACCAAACTTTCATTTATCACAAAAAAATATGCCTGTAGTAAGTGTAGATGATTCTCATATTGTGCGTCCCAAAAAAGAATAATGAATAATTTGCCATTTACCAACTAATACTGGGTAATAATGAGGCAGATTATTAATAGAATAATATTATATATATTATAATATGGATTATAAAAAAGAAGTTAATGATTTTTATAATGATTTAGATCGAGGCTCATTAATTAAAGTATTACATGAAGAATTAAATCCTTCTACAAAAGAAGTGCTTCCACCTGTTAATTTTCCAATATATTATTTATTTAATCATGCTATTAATAATCAGATTAGGGCTAATGTAAAAAATATGGAAAATTTGAGAAAAAATTTAAAATTAGATGATTTATTTTCATTAAACTCAGAGAATATAACTAATATTAAAATTAGTAATATATTTAATAATTCTAATGATAGAATATCAATTTTATATAAATTTATAGCTAACGGTAGACACTATATATATTATTCTAAATTAGATATTAATAATCAAATATATAATGAGGATAGTAAAACTACATCATGTAATATTTTTTATTTTAATAATGAAATTGAATTATGGGAGAATTTATCAAAAAATATCGAAAGCATTATAAATATTTTTAATACTATAGATCTAGAAAAGATTCATCTTACATATTCAGCTATCGACAAAATCACACCAAAATTATTATCACGTGATGAGACACAGAAAATTATTGAGTCTATTCGTCGAAATGAGATTGAAAAATATAATTTAAACTTATGTGATGTTTTATTAAATTTAGTATGTAATAAAAATAAACCAAATGATAAAGTTCCTGACAAGTATGTAGTTCAGTGTTCAATAAATCACGTATTATTTGGAAAGGATGAGACCAGTTATAAAAATGAAATAATAAAAATAGTTGAATCAGATCAAGTTAAGGTATTAATAGAAAATTGTTATAATGGTTATAATAAACAAATTTATGATAAAATTATAGGACTACCTAGAGTTAATAGAAATAAACAACCATTTAAAGAATTTATGCATTTTATTAGAGATATTAATGAGGAATTAATAAAATTAAATATATCAACAATTAATTATAAATTAAAAAATTCATTTAAATTAGAATATAATAGTATTAGTGGTTTATATAATGGGCAGCAAAAATCTTTATCATCTATATTTTATAGTTACTATAATTTAGCATTAAATATAAAAATATTAAATATTTTTAATACTACTAAATCTGTTAAGGAAATAATAGATACTTTTGTTATTTTTCATTATAAAATGATTTATTTATTTTGTATGTCGAATGATATCAAATATATACCAAATACATTTAATATGTATAATAAAGATGATTTTTATAATATTCAATACATATATAGATTAATTAAAGATAATAATTTATTAGATGAAATGGTTGAATTTTATCCAGATCCAGAAAAAACATTTTTATTAAATCAAAATAAATTATTAATTGATAAATTATTAGATTATAAAATAGAAGGAACTTTAATAAAAAGAGAAATTAATAAAGAAATACCAAATAATAAAGACATATTTAGAGAATGGTTCGATTATTTAGGTATTATAATTTTTAAAATACGCGATAAATCATTTGATAAAAATATAGAAAATATGTCTAAAGAAATAAAAGAAATTTTTGAAAGAATTGTAACTATTATAACTACAATGCCAAATTTATATTCTCAATTAACCTATATAAATTTATATTTTTATACAATTTCTGAAATATGGATAATATATTTAACTTATTTATATGAAATATATGAAGAAACTTTTGATATACAAACAATTAGAACAAGAGATACATCAAAATCATCAGATAATACATTTATAAATCTTTTATCAGTTTTAAATCCTGATGTAAAAACTGATCCAAAAGAATGTAATTTTATTCCTTCAGAAGCAAGAAATTATAAACTTGGTAGAACGTTTAGTGATTTTTTTTCAAAGGATATATTGTTATTATATTTAAATTTTAATGAAATTGTTAATATTTCAAATAAAATTAGTATGACAGATTTAGTAGTAGATGTAAAATATAAAATAAAATTTTTATATTGTAATTACATTAGAATTACAAGTTATTCAGAATCGTTTCTTCAATTATCTCATAGTACCCATGATATTACAAATTTAAAAATTTATTCAACAATATCTATTTTTTTTAATAAAAGGTTATGGTCAAATTCTATTAAGCCATTATTAGATTTATATATACAAACTAAACATAAAATATCTAATAAAAAGATTAATGACACAATAATATCAGAATATCGTATATATAATAAGCAAATAGTAAACATTATAAAAAATATCATTAAAAATAATATTAAAAATTATGAAAAAATAGAAACTTTAATAAATGATATTGGTAAAATTGATATTTCATTAATAATTTTAATATTAACAGATGATAAATTATTAATAACTGAACATTTATTAACAAATGAATATATACTTTATTATTCAAGTATAATAAATTCTGATACTAAAATATTTAACCAATTATATCAACCTCAATTAAAAGAAATATTAACCTATTTATGTAATACTTCTGATAGTATTGAAGATAAAATAGAAAAGACTCTTAGAATAATAAAAAATCCAATTAATAAAGTAGATTGGATTAAAAATATAGATATAACAATTCCAGATGATATTAACAATCCATTTAAATATGATGGCAATGAGTATATTTCTTTAACATATAATTATGATGATAAAATAAATAATAATGCTATTGAGAATATATTATATCGTTTCGGATTTAATTTTAGAGATATAGAAGAATATTTATTTTTATATCCAAATACTGATACATCGTATACAAAAAAAAAGATAGGAAAAGTAGATATATATGAAATAAAACCTAATAACGAAAAATGTTTTATACTAATAAATAAATATAAGAAATGTATTGAAATTACATTTAAAGATGGATTTATTAATCAGACTGAATGCTATATATTTGATGAAACTAATAAAGACAAAAAAAATAAATTATTATTTAATTTAAAAATAGAAACGCATCCTTTTATTTCATTAATACCAGAAAGTTCACCATATTTATGTTATAAAAAGGATGGTGACTTTTATTTAGATTTTATTTTATCGCCAACAATTTCAAATAATTTAAATAATTTTAAATCTCGTGTATATAAAAAAACTATTTTTACATTTGAATTTTTGATGTATAGTATAAAAATTGGACCATCACAAATGTTTACAACTATAAATACTTATAATGATCTACATAACAATCTATTATTCAATTTCTATTACGTATCAAAATTAAAAATAGACACTAAAATTGATAGTTTAAAAAAAATATATAATATTGAGTATGATTTTAAGGAACTAAATACTATTATAGATGATTTATACAAAAAAATATGTACTACAATTTTATGTGATTCTGAAATTAAAATTGAACAATTTAAAAGTGTATTAGACTTACTTCCAGATACAAATAAAGAAACAAATAAAGAAACAGTTTTTAATAATTTTTATTCTGAACATCGTATTGCTAATTTTAATTGTAATCAAAAATGTATAGATGATTTAAAAATACATATTCCTAAATTAGAGGAAATAAAATCAGAAATTATTAGAACAATTAAAACAGACAAAAAAATAGATGATTTTATAATTAATAATGTTGATAAATGGATTTTAATAATGGAAATAAATATCTTAATAAATTTAATAAATCAAATAAAAGAAGATTCAATAAGTAGTGATATTCAAGATAAATTAACATCATTAAATAGTATAAGATATTTTAATGATAAAATTAAAAGTAATTTTTTCTATGGATTTGAAATATTATTCTTATTACAAAATGAATATTTTTTTAAAAAAGGTCAAATGGAAAAATATGATGAAATACGAAAAGATTTAAATTTAGATAGTCCATTGGCTCCACCCAATACAGAATTAAAATTACATCAATTTATGATGGGTAAAGGAAAAACATCTATAATAACACCCTTGTTATCATTCGCAATCAGGTTATTAAAGGAAAAACAACCAACAATTATTACAATGGATCATCTTATACAACCAACCAGAAAATATACAATATTTATTGAAAATATAACTGGCATAAAAGTAAATATTTTTTCTGATTTTCAAGCAAAGAAAAGATGGTTAGAACATACTGATCAGCAATTAATTAAAGATATTAAAAAAGAAGCTAAAGATATAAGATTTATATTAAAAAGAGGTAAAGTTTCAAATATAGAAAAAATCAGAGAATTAAAAAAAAGATTATATGAAATTATTTATACTAATTTAAATAATGAAATGAATCTAATTGATGAAATTGACTCACATCATAATTACTTGCAATCAATGTTCAATAGTATTAATAAGAAAAATAGTATTTCTGAACATTTATTTGAATATATATATTATTTTACACTAAATAAAATTAAAGGAAATCCTATAGAAAAATATACACCATTAGATGAATTTATACAAAATGCTGATTTATTAAAAAGTAATTTAGAATTTTTTTATGAACAATCTGAAACAATGGTATATAATAAACAATATGGTTTTGCTCATGTAATTAATAAAGATTATAATCATATACCAAGAATATGTACACCATTTACAAGAAAAGATACTCCTGTAAAAAATTCAAAATTTTCTAATATATTATTAACTATGATATTAACATTTAAAGAATATATTAAAAAATATGATAGTTATTTAAATAACGATATATTATATGATTATTATAATATTTTAAATAATAAAACAATTTTAAGTGATATAATATTATTATTATCTATAGAAATTGAAAGAAAGAATGAAATATATGCTATATTATTAGAAAATTTTATTGATTTAGAAATTATTAAAGATATATTTAAAAATTATATCTATAAAGATATTTCTGAAAATATTAAAAATAAGATATTAGTTAAATACTTATATAATGTGAATACACATGAAATTAATATTACTACAGATCAATATAATATGAGTTTTCAAGATATAATATATAATAATTATAATCAATGGCAAGTTGGATATACTGGAACAGCTTCATTAAGATTAAATAATTATGATACAATTGATAAGGTTCCATATGTTTTTAGAAATATAAAACCTGATTATGATGAAATCATTGAAGTTAAGTTAGCATTAGACGGATATGGTAAGGAAAAATATGATAATAAAGTAATTATAATTGATAAGAAAACATCAATCGAAGATAATATAAGAACAATATATGAATTATTAAAGGATGATCCAAGAGGTTTTGTAGATTTATCTGGAGTATTTTTAGAGTATGAAAATAAACGTATTGCTAATTTATTATATCAATTATTTCCATTATCAAAAAATAAAAATATTGTATATTTTGAAGATAATAATGAAGCATATGAATTTACAGAATCAAGTGAGAAAATTAAATATAAGGAATACAATAAGGATAATTTTTATTATTATGATCAGTGTCATACAGTTGGAAGCGATTTAAAACAACCATTTAATGGACATATAGCAATTATTATGAATAGATATACAAGATATACAGATTTTGCTCAAGCTATATTTAGATTTAGGAAATTAAATCGTGGAACATATTTATCTGTTATATTTGTAAAAGATGATTTAAAGCAACCTGATACAAATGAAGATATATATAAAATATTAAAAGACAATGAAGATAAATTTAATAAAAATCAAGAGAATGGTTTAAAATATCAATTATTAAAAGCAATGATTCGAAAAGATTCAAAACAATATAATGAAACAGATTTAAATCCTGAATTTATGAGAATTATGCCATTTGATAAAACTTCAAGTATTGAATATATGAATAATAATCTACATAAAAACCAAGATACATTAAAATCCTTTATAAGTGGTAATCAATTTATTAAACAAATATATGACGATATAAATAAATTCCCAGATAGTGAATTAATTAGATTAATAGTTGGATCAGGAAATGAAATTCAAAAGCATGCTGATATGACACATACAATAGAAGTGGAACAAAAATCTGAAGAATTCAGTGAAGTAAACAAAATAATAAATTATGATAATCTCTATAGAAAAGTTAATAAATTTAAAATAAACAAAATATGTTATATAGATCATCTAAATTGTTCTTATTGTTCAGTAATTAATTGTGTAAAATTATTTGAATCATCAAATATAAAAATTAATAATAAAGATATTTATATTAGTTTTAATATATTAAATGATGTAACCTCTATATATGAAATGCCAGAAGAAATAAATTATGAAGAAATAGCATATAAACCAGATAATCATAGATACATTTATACAAGATTTCATTATATTGAATTTAATGATAAGATATTAATTGAGGGAGAAAAAGCAGCATTAGATTATTATATATATAAATTACCAGTATATAATCATGAAGGAAGATTATTAGTTCCAAATATGTATAATAAATCATATGAAGGAACTAAATTAAAGATATTAGATATTGATATTAGATTTATAAAAATGTTAGGAATAAAAAATTATATAAGTCCAAAATATTTTGAACCTGAAGAAATTGATATTCAATCAGCTGTAGATGACTTAACATTATACGGATTAATAATATTATCATTTCATTTAGTACATAATTCTTATAGAAATAGATATAATTTATCAACAGAATTGCAAAATAGAATGAATGAGTTTCAAATTTTAGAAGAACCAACATCAAGTGATTTTAGTATAGATTTTTCAAAAGCAGAACATAATGTGATCCCAAAAAATAATTTATTAAATGTATACTTTAATATTTATCAAATTAAACTAAAATTAAATGAAGATGGATATGAAATGGAACCAGAAAAAATACAATATAATTATGTATATAATCATCAAGTAAATGACATAGATGAGAGAATAAAGAATCTTAAAAAAAATGTAAAGTATAAATTAAAATTTGATAAGAAACCAAATTATTTTTTGATTACAAAAATAACAGAATTATTAAAAACAACACAAGATCTAAATTTAGATTATACTAAAGAATCTTTAATAAAAAAATATAATTTATTAAAAAAGATAATAAACAATTTATTACAAAAAAAAATATAATATAAATGACTATGAGATTTACAGCAAAATGAATTATTTTATTTATTTTTTATAAAATAATTCACTCCTCATCTTCTGAGTCTTCTGAGTCCTCTGAAATGTAGTGATCATCAATTTGCTTCTGAACTGCGTACCTCTTAAACTCAGTCTTCTTCTTACCAATCATCTTTGGTCTCTCACGGCACACCGAACAGCCGCTATTGTGGTGCGAGCCATAATTGATCTTTCCTGTCTCATTGCACGATACGTTTTTCTTCTTAATAGTGCTACTTGTCGCTTTTTGAATCACTTTAAATTCATCAGAGTATTTTCCAGTCTTAGTCATTCGCATCTGAATGTTCATTATGCGCTTAGACCTACGGATAGGCTCAACAATCGGGTTGTTGAAATCATCGACCTCCATCGTTGACCTCACTTATGACCCTAACCCTTTACAGGATTATATTATAATTAATTCAATTTTTTATGTTATATGACATTATAATAAAAATTGATTTAATAAATATTAAATGTAAAATTTTATAAAAGGTAAGTATGAGTAATCAAATAGTGATTAAAGAGGATTATGAGGAAGATGAATTAAATGAATGTCAACCTTGTTATTTTAATGAAAAAACTAATACATTATATAAAATAAAGGTTCCAAATTTACAATTAGACAATATTGATAATATATGGGAGGCAAATTCAGATAATCTTAAAGAATTTGATTTAATACCAAAAGATCCTGGATGTTATTGGATATTAACAGATGCTCCAATAAAACATTGTCTAAATAGTGGAGAAAATCTAATAAATAATAATGATACTTCACTAAAAATTATATATAATGGGGTATCATCAAATTTAAGAGAACGTTCAAAAGAACATTTATTTAGAACTGATGAAAAAGGTAAAGGTGGCTCTATGTCTGGTATTTCAGTTGATATTATTAGAGATGATAATAATATAAAAAATCATATAAAGTTATTATATTCAGATGAAAAAAAATTAAAGATGCCAAAAATATGTATAAATAATACATTCACATGTATTAAGGAAAAGAACAATATATGCGATACTTTGTATTTATCTAAAGAAGAAAAAGAATATATTAATAATACTGATATTAATATATATTTCAAGAATGGAATTGATATAAGACAAGATAAACATAAAAAATATAAGTGGTTATTTGTATATATGATTATAAAAAATCATAGTATTCGTGATTATATTGAAATAACATGGAGAAAAAGATATGGAATTCCTATTTTGTGTTCATATAGTCAAGGAAGATAAATTAATATTTTTCAGAATAAATTTTAACAAGATCTCCACGACCAATTGAATTTTGTCTTGCTGTATTTAAACTTTCAGAATAATCAAGAGTATTAAAACGTTCAATTAATATTTTTTTATCAATATTTGATTTAATCCAATGCCAACTTTTAGGTCTTAGTTTTGATAAATCATTAGTTATAATATCTCCACATTTACCACCATACGCTCTTAAAGCAAAATCAGCACCAATTGGAGGAGTAGGTTGATTATTTTTATCAAGTGGTCCAAATGGTAAGAAATTCCAGTCTTCGTGAGTGGTATCTAAGATTATTAAATTTCTTTTATTTTGTTTTCTAATCCAAATTTGAAAACAGCATTTTACATTCATTGGAGGGGTAAAACTACAAGGAGAATTGGGTATTTCAATATCTGAAACTAAATGAAAATAAAGGTTTAATTTATTTTGAACACTCACTCGTCTAAAAGTTTTTGGTATAATAAAAGCAATAAAATTAGAAAATGTTGCGGCATGATTAAAAAATTTTATAGCAATAGAACTATTTTTACCAAAAGGAGGATTTCCAATAACCGCAATATTTTTAAACGTTGATACTGGTTTATATGTAAAAAAATCTTGTTTAATAATGTTTTTATTTTCAGGAGATAAATCTATTCCAATTTTATTTTTATGTATAATTTTATTATAAAAACTACCATTTCCAGCACTTGGTTCTAATACAAGATCAAAAGTATTTAAATCATTAATGGTTTTCTGAATGTTAGATAAACATAGATCAACAATATTAGGCTTAGTATAAAATTTATCTAAACCTTGTTCTCTAATTTCTTTTGTATTTTTAATCTCTTCTTTTACCTCTTCTTTAACTTCTTCTTTATCCTCATCTAAAAAATCAGCTTCATCTAAAATATCTGATTCACCTAAGGAGTCCGAATCAGAATCATTATCATTATCAGAATCATTATCTTTTATCAAATTAAGATAAGCCGCATTTAAACTATTAAACTTTTTTTCAATAACATTATTAATTATTTCTTCTAATTTAGAAGAGGCTATACACGGATTCTTTTTAATCATATGTCTATCATAATGTGATTTTTGAGTAAAATCTTTTCCACATTTATCACAACTATATTTACCCATTTTTAGTTAATTTATATAATTACATAATAATTAATTCTTATATAAATATACTTCAATTTTTATTAATTGCCTATAAAACAATATCTATTGTAAAAATTGATTTTTATAAATTATACAATTAACTTGAAAGCCATTAAATAATAATGCCAATATTACATGAGTTTAATCTAAAGGATCAGAAATGGATCTACGATGCGATATGCGATAATACATTACAGTTTAATGAAACTACCCAAATTTACAAATACTTTAATAATAAGTTTCCAAATAAGAATTATACAAAGACATTTGATCCAAAACAATTTTTTAGTCGTGGCGATGTAGTATGTTTTGGCGGTTTATATAGAAATGAAAGAAAGTTAATTTTTGATGGAAATAAATTAGAACATTTGTATACGGACATTGATGATTACGGATCAGTTCCACCAAATTTTATTGTTGGAGATAACGCCAATGAATTTAACATTGGAGATTTTGAGAATCTAATTGACCATAATAGTATTAATTGGTTATCAAAAGAAAAATTACAGCAAATTGAATTAGTAGAGAAAAATGGTAAAGTTTATGGGAAGGTTAATATTAAGGGTAAAGAGTGGAAGATTTATATAGAGACTAATGATCAAATTGAATTTAATAAATCATCATCATATAATAATCTTTTATTTACAGTTTATAATGGACAAAAAATAATAATGAAATCAAATAAAACAAATAAGGAATATTTAATTAATTCGGCAAATAATCAAGATATAAACTTACAAGTATTTATACTATCAAAAAATAATGCATATGTTCCTGAAGGAGGTAATATGTCAATAATTTATCATCATAATACATCAACTTGGTATCTTTATTATGTTAAAAATGAGTATGTATTAATAGATTATGAAGGAGATGATATTAAATTTCCGTTAATATGGAATAATAAAAATAATCCAAATTATCATTTTTCTGATTATATAAGGGATGAAAAACAATTTAATTTTTATTTACAGAATGAAAATAAAATATCAGATAAGATAATAATAAAAGAAATTGAATCACATCCAATAACAATTGAATTAAATGGAATAGGATCAGAAGCATTAAAAAATAAAATTAAGGACTATATTAATCAAAAAATAGAAGGATATGATAATATTCATAACCGGATATCATTTTCAAGGGAAGGAGCTAGCTCTCTAACAATGTATTTACCATCAATGTTGACTAATTAATTTATTAATTCACTTAAAAATAAATCATTATAACTATTATAACTATCTTTTTACTTAACTATGGAAGACACACAAAATATGTATCATAAAATATTTGACACACTTTTAGTTTTACGAGATGTAGCATATGATTTTAAAACATATAGTGCTGCTGATATTAAAGCTCTTATAGCAGCAAAATTAAAAGCTAAAAAAAGAGAACCAAAAGGTCTTCAATCATTATATGAATTAGAAACTATGATAAGAACAGTCCGTGAATCATTTATTATAGCAAAAACAGAAGCAATTATAAATGAAACAAATAAAGACAACAATATTTAACAACACTATTTAATAACATTAAAAATAAAGATATTTCATATCTTTATTTTTTGATAGCAATCCCTTCGGGATATGCTATCTTCGGCGAATTTTAATTTATTATATTTTATATCATAAATAGCTTAAAATATGTTGATTTTATTTAGATTAAAAATTGATAAATGAATTAATTATTCTTTTATTATTATTATTAATTATCTGAACTATAAGATGGGCCGTTATGCTTTCTTTAATACAGGCTTAGAATATAAATTTAAATTTGCTATTCAATCAAGTAGTGATATGTTAAATTTTGAAGGGTTATCTTATAATGGAAGAGATGATGATGAATTAATTCATATT
>Ga0214921_10009619_pt1 | contig 12183 bp, 10 predicted proteins | sample LL1505_MetaG_FD_177992 | JGI IMG/M metagenome (GOLD analysis project Ga0214921, IMG submission 177992) | Freshwater microbial communities from Lake Lanier, Atlanta, Georgia, United States - LL-1505 | ecosystem: Environmental > Aquatic > Freshwater > Lake | place: USA: Georgia | collected... | reverse complement strand
GATCTTCTTGATACTACTACCGTTTCCTATACTGATACTACCAACAATACTACCACTACTGTTTCGTTCGACTTCGATGATCTTTAATCTTCTTCTTTGAAAAATATTCATTATTTTATATTATTATACAATCGTAATATTAAATCAGTTTTAAATCATTTTTATATTAGTTGTGCGGTTTTAAATATTCAAGTGTGTAAAAAAGTTTTTATATAATGAAATACACATAATATAAATACAATCATTCTTATTTAATTATACAATGCAAGTTTGCGATTTTCCACAAGGACGATACGGGAATGCGATTTTCCGTTACTTGGCAAGTTCTCTCTTTTGTATTTTATATGATGCAGAAAGAACATACGATGAAACTGTTTACGACAATATTTTTTCCGATGCGGACTTTATTGAATGGTCGAATAAACTATTACATAATGAAATACCGCATATAGATACATCTAAAAACTACCTCTTTAAAGGATATTATCAACACGACACGATATTTCTAAAATACAAATCACAACTTATCAACCATATAAACAATCACCCTGATGATATATTAATTACCGATGGTTATAAACCAGGTGGTAGTGGAATATATCATTACAATGTTGCACAATATAAAGCCAATGAACTAATAGAACCAAACCCCATAATAAACAAACACCGTATTGTAGTGCATTTGAGACTAGAAGACTTTGTATATGTAAATCAAGTATTACATCCGCAATGTATTGCCGCCGTTTTAGAGAACTTCAAAGACCAATCCATTTGTTTTGTAATGAACGCACCAACTACTTATTTTGAACAGAGATATATCAACTATTTCCAATCCCGATTTAATATAGTTTGTGAATCAAACGACCCCGTTACAGATTATCACATCATAAAAAATGCTAAGATACTAGTATGTTCTCGTTCTACCATGTGTTGGGCCGCCGCATTTTTTTCGGATACATTAGAAACTGTTTATTTCCCCCATTATACCAATCCAAATCATCCTCACGAAACATTCAAACGTCCTATAGAAAATACTATACCATATGACATACAATTTGCTAGTGAACACGAAATAAACACGTTTTTCGATAGTCTATAAAAATCATAAAATTGAAATACATTTTTACTATTTAGTATATGACAAATACATATAATATTATTAAAGTGAGAGATTTTAAACGTTTGCAAAGATATTACAAAGCTCATATATCGTAAAATGTCTGCCCAAAAAGAAATCGTCGATTGCTGCATCTGTATGGAAACCATTAATAGTGCTGTAAACAATTGTATTACTCCATGTGGGCATACATTTTGTTTCCAATGTCTTGCCAAGGCATTAGCTCAAAACAACACGTGTCCTTGTTGCAGAGCAGTACTTATGGAACAACCTGAGAATGAAGACGACGATGACGACGATGACGAATGGACAATAATTATGTCCGACGAAGAGGATGAAGAAGCTCACGGGTTCAACTACGAAGCATTGACTAGTTTCCGTATGTTATTCCAAAGAACATATGGAGAAGAAGTCGAACCGGAACCTGAAGTTGAATCCGAAGAGGAGGATGAAGAGGTAAGTAATGAAGAAGATGAAAATGAACCATTAGCTGAAGTAGAAGATATCACCGCCAAGTTACAGAGCCGCGGAATTACTATGCTAGATTTAGTCGCAATGCTAACTGACCGCAAGAGCACAAAGGTAGCGAAACATACGGACCGGTTTATCAATGCATTAGATTCCATTTTAGATAATGCTATTACCGACTGTGATAAAGAGGCCAAAGAAGCAGCCCAGCGCACACAATCTACACAAGTGCAACCCGCTGAACCTACCAAAGAAATTGCATAAAAAATATATGATGTTTGTATGATTATATGTATTTTATATTATATGTATTTGTAATAATCCGAATTAACTATTGTTTTTTATGGAAATATCGTTTTATGGAAAAAGCATGAGAATATGATTCAGATCATCAAAATATATTTTGGGTAATGTAATAGTCGGTTCTCGCAATGGTAATGACGGAATCGTTATATTTACCTGTGGAACTTTAAACATATGTTTAGTATTATTCGCAAATGCCTTTATAGAAAAGGGCATAAACCGTTGGTTAGAATAAACTGCCCATAAACATAACATAATAAATACGATTGGTTGCATTTTAAAGTGTATCAAATGAATACATAACTATATTTAGTTTTCTTTCATTTCAATTTTATACATATTTATATGAAAACTCCTGAAATCGGAACGATTGTAGGTGTCCGAAGATTATCCGGAGAATTATATTATTACAGAATAATGTAATAAAACTACAAATTATACGATTTGCAATACAATTTTGTCACTGATTGTGGTTTTATCGTGAAATACAAATACCCTGCATTCTGCTGCTTCAAATACCGCAATATTTTTATCGCTTGTTATATGAGCCAAATGTTTCAAGGCTTTTATAAAGACGGTGTATTCATATTGGTCACTATCCGCGGGCGTTTTATCAAAGACAACCCCCGTATATGTCTGTAATAAATCGCGATTATTATAACACATATACACCAACTCACAAGAGGTCTGTGTTCTACGAATAGCTTTCATCGTATCATTGATATAACACATTTTAGGAGAACTGGTCCATTTTTCCAGAAAATCCGCCATTTCCGGGGTTTGTGTATATCCGACCAAGGGCCATACATATATTTGATTTAGTAAATCAACTAATCGCCTTATTGGACTAGTAAAATGAACATAGTTCTCCAAAAGCATTGCCGAATGTATATATGTTTCGCCTTCTTTGAATGCACGATATTCCGAACATATATGGTTATGGAAGTTATACAACATTCTCTCAGTTTCAATGTCATTGAACGCACCCGGTATTTTATTGTTTTCGCCGTGAGCTAGCCGAAAAATACCCGTTTTGTTTTTATACAAAAGCGCGCCGATTTCGCGGTTCATCTTTATCATCCAATAAGCAACTACTTCATGACTATCTTTCAATGATGAATCCATTTTTTGTGTTATATGTAGCATGGACTGATATCGCGGGTTTCGCAATAGATTATCGGCTTCATATCGGTAATTTTTTTTCACAATAATTTTCGTATTTACAAAAGAAACAGAAACCGCCCCGGTGTCGGAAAATACATAATCCATTGCAATAGCAAATCTCATCTTTTTTTCTATTAGACTGCACAAGTTCTCCGATAATTGAACAGGAATCATCGGTATTTTTCGTGTCGGCAAATAAATAGTAGATACTCTATCGCTATAATGTGACCATGCATCCATTTCTTGGAGCCATACCAACACATTGGATATATAAATAGAGATTCTGGTTGTTCTATCCAAGTTCTCGGTAATACTCATTGCATCATCATAATCGGTTGTGGTATCATTGTCAATACTAAATATATACTCCGTTGTTCTGTCTTCAAAATGGTATTTTTGTGATATAGAATGAATCAGCTGAGATTCATCTTTTTCGGAAAATGTGGATTGGATATGTTTTGTAAAAGGTGTCATAGATGTATGTAATTGTTTGCAATGAAGTTGGTATTTCTCAAATGCGTCATATATATTTACAGACCCAATCGTTTCCGTAAGTTCTCCGAATGGATGTTTGTCGTTCCAATGGGTATATTTGAATAGCACATATTTGTTGGTGATATGTTTCGATAGTTCCAGTTTTATATCGTATGGGACTAAAAACGCGGGTAAATTGCGATTATGTGGAATGCACTTGTATAGTAGTCGTTTTTTGTTTTCTGTTCGCCCATAGGTCTTCCCGTCGGCTAATATTAATATTCCCGGGTATATTCCGGCATGTTCTCTGAAAGGAGAATGCAATAGAGAAAATACGCCGTCCGAAAAATCAAAATGGTCATTGTGAAATAACTTGTATTGCAATGGATGAAAGGTCTCGGGCAAACCTACCGGCCCGGGGCGGGCTTCGCCCGCCGGCGCGTGATGTGTTATAGTATTCCATTTAGAATAATCGCGTTCTTCAATCTGTAGTATATGGCTCATATTATCTTGTTTTACAAATAAAAAATATGGATTATATGGGTTCAATTTTATAGTGGAATGATGTAGTATATTATGTAATATCCGTATATTGTGTAATATATGTATATTGTTGATTTTATGTGTATTATAAATCATACATTTTCCAATAATCGGACACGTTCTTTGAGTCCTTGCCGATAACATTCTATCCTATAAGATTGGCTGTATTTTGTTAATGCAATGGATTCGGATATAACAGAGTCTATTGTATCCAAGTTCGCACATTCATTGTGCTTTCGGATAATATACTTGATTTCTTCTATTACCTGAGATTCCGTCGCCGTTTCCCACATTTTTTCCTTCCATACAGTAATAAAATGCCTTATAGCGTAATAAGACATAGCAACCGTATAAATAACAGCATATGTTATTCCAGAAGCATACAATAACATTTTGATATCGCATGTATTCAAAGTATTTTCCATAGTATATGTAATAATAGAACCGGTATTTATGTATGAATTAAAAATAGGTTTAACTATTTTCAATTTTATTATTTATTGGTTACAAGAAATATAATATACGAGACATATAATTATACACCGTGTGAAATGTAGTTTGGGAGAAGGATTATGACCACATATACAAGACTCCATACGTCCAGACATTAATACATGTAGCCGTAATAACGTTCGTATGTAGAACAGTATGAATCGTCATCACTATCGGGTGGGTGTCGTGTATTATCCTCAGAATCACATAATTCAGGTGGATTTTCATCCTCATAATCAGAAAGATCATCGGAATCATATTCTCGGGTATCATCCGGTATGTAATATATTTTAGCAGCTAACCGATGAATGCGGGTTTTGCCGATATAAAGCAATGTTTGTAATTGGATAGAGTAATTTTTATAGACCATGAAATAGTCTTTATTTCCACTGATCCACAGATAAACATACACCGTATTGTCGCTTTCATCATATTCTTTGTCAGGAATTGTTTGCAACATTGTATAACGTATGTCCGTTTCCGGTATTCTGTTAATAGGCATTGTCTTACGACGATTCATATTATCCACATATTCATCGAACATCTGTTCTCGTGTCTTGTTCAAGTCTTCTCCCATAACAGGACTAGTAGTAGTTACAGATGAGTTCATAGTAATAGATAGGTCTTTAGCAAAATATATCGGGCGTAAATAATAAGCTAGAGTAATATATCAAAAACTTATTTGTTTATATCTATTTCAATTTTCTTTAATTATTTGATTAGGTGTAGATTCTTTCCCAATATATAATGTATTCCAAAAACAAAATAAATATAAAACCATACATACAACAGCAATAGTATGCCGCCAAAGTTTTATAGAAAAAAAACAGTCACAAATAAACCGATAAGTTCGGCGAACTATACCGATATAAAAGGAGAACATTCCCACGCAATGTATTTAGTTATTGTGGAATCTCCTTCAAAATGTGCTAAAATAGAAAATTATTTGGGTCCAGATTATCGGTGTATTGCAAGTAAAGGACATATTCGTGCTATAGATGGTATTAAAAATATCGATACAAAAAATGGGTATACTATAAAGTTCTCCATAATTGATGAAAAAAAAGACCACATTGCTTTTATGCGAAATTGTATTTCCGGGTTTTTGAAACATAATATCATATTAGCAACGGATGATGACCGTGAAGGCGAAGGTATTGCATGGCATATATGCGATTTATTCAACTTGCCTACAGAAACTACGAAACGTATTCTATTTCACGAAATTACAAAACCCGCTATCCTAAAAGCTATACAGAATCCGACTCTTCTAAATATGGATTTGGTTAGAGCGCAACACGCCAGACAAGTTCTCGATATTCTAGTGGGATACAAGATTTCACCCTTCTTATGGAAACATATTCACAATAATAAAACCAACGGATTATCCGCTGGTCGATGCCAAACACCTGCACTCAGATTGGTGTATGAAAACGACCGTTTGGTTTCGGGAGGAGATATAGATACAAAATACAAAACAACCGGCGTGTTTTTTGGAAAAAATATTCCATTTCAATTAAACAAAGATTTCCTAAATACTTCCGAAATCCGCGAGTTCTTGGAATTGTCCAAAACATTTAGCCATAAATTGTCTATTGCAAAATCCAAAGAAAGTATTCGGAAACCGCCTAAACCTTTCAATACATCCGCACTTTTACAAACGGCAAGCAATGTTCTCCATATGTCTCCAAAAGAAACAATGAGTTGTTGTCAGCAACTCTATCAAGCGGGTCATATAACATACATGCGAACGGAGAACACAAAATACTCGGCGGATTTTTTGCCTAAAGTTCGCGAATATATTTTGCAAAAATGGGAGAAAGAAGATTATTTAGGCGATTTTGAAAATATCCTAAATAAAGACGAAACGAATCCCCACGAAGCCATCCGTGTAACCCATATAGAATATCCCTTTATAGCTGGATTAGAAGGCCGACAACACACACTTTATAAACTCATTTGGCATAATACTGTGGAAAGTTGTATGGCCCCGGCTAAATACAATTGCACCACTGTTTCTATAAGTTCTCCTAAAGATACGTGTTATACAAATGTTGTGGAAGTCCCCGTCTTTTTAGGATGGAAAATAGTGGGACAACGAGAACCCGCCCCCGGAGTTCTCACAAATACTTTAGACGAACAAAATACCGGGGCTGGTTTATTGTTTTTCTTCCAATCGCTCAATACAAAAACACCCGTTTCATATAACAAAATAGAAAGTATTGTAACAGTTTCACACAGACATTCTCATTATACAGAATCGAGTCTTATCCAGAAACTAGAAGATTTAGGAATAGGAAGACCATCTACTTTCGCAACCATTGTAGATACTATACAAGAACGTGGCTATGTGAAAAAACAGGATGTGGAAGGTATAAAAATGGATTGTAAAGAGTTTGTTTTAAGAGAACATGCTTTAGAAGAAACGATGAAATCCAAAATATTCGGCCAAGAGAAAAACAAGTTGGTTCTGCAACCGATTGGTTTAGCAACAGTGGAGTTTTTAACCGACCATTTTTTGCCATTATTCAACTATGATTATACAAAACAAATGGAAGAAGATTTAGAAAAAGTATCGGTGGCGGATTGGCAAAGTATTTGCGAGAAATGCGAGAACTTGATAAAAACACTTGCAAAACCCGTTTCTAAAATGGCAAAACCAGTATATTTAGTAAGTTCTCAAGATGGAACTATACAATATGAATTATGTTTTCATCAGTATGGCACATCGCTCAAACGAACTACAGAGAACGGTGAAGTAGAATACAAAAAAGTCAATCCGAGAATAAAAATAGATATAGAATTGGCTAAATCGGGGAAATATATCGCCGAAGAATTGTTTGAAATCCAAAACGACAATTTAGGAAAATATAAAGACGAGGAGGTTTTCCTTAAAAACGGTAAATACGGTCCATATATTCAATGCGGAACACAAACAATCAGTGCAAAATCTTTAGGAAAACCATTGCAATCCATAACACTAGATGATGCTATATCACTACTTGACCCCGAATCCATAATGGTTAGCGACGAGGCGTTTGATGGGGGCTCCGCGCCCCGGGCGCCTCCGGCGCCCAAAAACCCCAATATATTAAAAATATTAACTAGTGATATAAGTATTCGTAAAGGTAAATACGGGGCATATATTTATTACATGCCTGCGGATGCAAAAAAACCCGAGTTTTTTCCTTTGGGAAAAATGAAGTCCAAATATGCAAATATGGACGAGTCGGAATTAATCAAATGGATTGGGGAAACGTATAATATATGTGTGTCTTATCAGAATAAATAATACAATAACGAGCGTCTCGCTATGCCCAGTCATTGATGTCTTAATGTCTGTATATATCTTATAGTAGTATTAAATGGGTAAATCAAAACAAGCCATACAAAATTGGAAAGGAGGAGAACTTCCAGATGATTGTCTTACATTTGTTAGTTATATATCTATATTCAGTATGTTTCTTTTATCTTTTTACTATGTTTATCATAAATCTGCCTGGCTATTAGGTATACTATTATTGTATTTGGTGAATATTGTATGGTCCGTTTTCTTTGCAAAAGATATTTTTGCGTCTGAAAAGGCAAATATAGCTCCTTTAATTTCCTTTGCATTAATTGCTATACTAGCTATGAACGTCGTATCATCTACTATGGTTATGATGACTTTGCGCAATTTGCACGCGTCATTTTTGAAAAAAGAATCATCTATCGAATTATCCGATAAATCGCAGAAAATGTTGAAAGAGTATTTGAAATTATGGATAGCAACAATTATAATGACGTGGGTTCTCTTTGCATTTTATTTTGTTGAACCCGCATCACAACCATTTTTGAATTATATGTTTATAGGACAAACGCTCAGTCCGTTGTTTATGTTTGGCGGATTTTTGATAAAAATAGTATTTGCATTAACGTCTGTAGGGTTTTCTGCATACATGGTTTTCGTAGGGAAAACATTTTCAGATATCAAAACCAAACAATTGGATATGTAATATATGAGAACTCCTGAATCAGTTTTCGTATTTTCTGACTAGGACAATCACATCTACTATAAAAATATTATTTATATAAACTCGTATAAATAATAATAAGCTGTTCTCTATACAATATAAAATGAAGTTTTATGAGACACATTATGAAGAATACATTCATGCAGTTGAGCAATATAATATTCACCCAGAAATGCTTTCTACTTATGAAAGATTTCCAAAATCACTTGCCCAGTTTGGTAATTTAATAGTATATGGCCCACCTGGATCGGGAAAATATTCACAAGTTCTCTATTTTCTAAAAAAATACTCCCCGAGTGAATTGAAATACGACAAAAAAATTACTTGCCAAACCGATAAAATAGAATACAATTATCATATTAGTGATATACACTATGAAGTGGATATGTCTCTTCTTGGATGTAATTCTAAAATATTATGGCACGAATTATTCCTGCAAATAGTAGATATTGTCTCTGTAAAAACCGAAAAAATAGGTATAATTGTCTGCAAAAACTTTCATATGATTCATAACGAGCTTCTGGAAATATTTTATAGTTATATCCAACATTACAATCATCCAACTGCTAATATACAAATACGATTTGTCATTATTTCAGAACATGTGAGTTTTATCCCTAAAAACATTATTCAGTCTTGTAAAATGATTTCTATCCGTAGACCAGAAAAACAACAATATATACATCGTATTATAGATTCCGATGAAAAAACACAAATAACGGACAATAAAATAACTTCTTTTATAAATCGTATTCATCCACATATTTCAGCAAAACCGCCTAACAAACACGCTCCTGCGAATAGTGAAATAAAGTCGGCATCCAAAAAGAAAATAAAGAATATTTTAGAGTGTCTAGACCCAGAATACATAATGAATATCAAAGAAACGGAATCATTTTCGCTAATGAATAATGGTTCAGAAATACCAAAGGACAATTTCAATACCATTTGTAACAATATTATTCAAGAATTATTGCAATACAATACATTATCATTTACACAATTCCGGGATACCATATACGACATTTTAGTATACAACTTAGACATCCCAGAATGTTTATGGTATGTTATTTCCTATTTCATTCAACGTAATATTTTCACAGAAAATGAAGTGCATGGCATAATGGAAAAGATGTATATTTTTTTGAAACAATACAATAATAACTATAGGCCGATTTATCATTTAGAAAGTATATTCTTTTACATAATAACGATTATTCAATCAAAACACGCTAAATGAATAGAGAACGTGCTATACAGATATTAGATATAGATGTATCAAGCAAATACAATACGAATAACATAACCGAAGAAATAATTAAAAAACATTACAGAATAAAAGCATTGCAATACCATCCAGACAAAAACAAAGAACCCGGGGCGGCAGACCAATTTATGGAAATAAAAAATGCATATGACTATTTGTTGAAAACCAACAGCAACTTGGTTATAGAAAATAGCGAATACACTAGCTATAGTAATATTTTACAAACGTTTTTGAAAAATATATGGAAAGGAGAACAAAATGCGCAATTGTTCTCCATTATCATTGAAAATATTGTTGGTTGTTGTGAAAAAAAAATACTGGATATTTTAGAAAAACTAGACAATGATACATTAATAAAAATACACGATGTTTTTTCTAAATACAAACATGCATTTCATCATTCCGATGGATTTCTGAAATATGTAGAACAAGTTCTCGCCAAAAAAATTAAAAATGACAATTGTATTATACTAAATCCTTCTATAGATGATTTGTTTGATTGTAATCTGTATAAAATTACGGAAAATGGATATACATACATTGTTCCACTATGGCATCATGAATTAGTATATGACAATAGTGGTTGCGATTTATATGTCCGATGCAATCCTATTTTAGCCGAACATATTTCTATAGACCAGGAGAACAATGTGCGTGTTTTCGCTAAATATTCGGTTATAGATATTTTTGATAAAGAAACCATCGCGATTGATTTAGGAACACGCAAGTTCTCTATTTCTGTTTCTACGTTATTTTTAAAACACAAACAAACGGTTGTTTTAAAAAGCCGCGGCATTCCTCGTATATGCAGCGATGATATATACAATGTATTGCATAGAGGAGATATACATATTCATATAGAACTGTATGTATAAATTGGTGTATATTTTGTATATTCTGTAAAAAGTATTTCATAAAATTGAAATATGTTTATAACATTTAGTGTATGACAAATTACATATTACTTATTATTTATTAACAAGGTGAAAATGTCAAAAATCAATACCAACTACTGGGTTCTCAGGCAAAATTATAGCGAAAAAACGGATCAAGTAAAAATGAGAGAACTGAATGTGAAACATCAGTTTATTGCGTGTCCTTGGGGTGGATGGGGTAATGCACGAGAAAACGTGATTAATGGTTCATACAACGAACACGTTCCCCATAGACCAGGTGGGCGATTATCTAGAGGTCAAGACAGAAAATTTGTTGAAGAAATGAAAATCGGCGACATTGTGGTTATTGCATATGCAAAGAAAAAGGAATGTATATTAGCACGTATAGTATCCGATGTTGATTATAGTATAAATACTGGCGTGTATTGGGAAGATGCCCCAGACCGTATATCTCTAACCGAAACAGGCGACATTCCATTCTCTCCTGTAGGCAGACGTATTGAAATACTACAATCTAATTTCGTGCCAGTCTTTAAACCCAATCGTATGAGCTTAACAAAAATGGGGCAAACAAATATTGAACGAATAAAGCATTTATTATAATTATATGTTCATAGTATTCATAATTGTATATTACATTTTATAAATAATTATATAAAAGTGAGACCATTTGGTCAATACCTTTTTTATTGGATGTTATACATATTACTTGTATTTGTATTACCACATGTAACGATATTATCCTGCGATAATAAATAACTGTCGGATAATACTCAAACATGCTCGTTCCTCGCTCAGTCGTTATCGCATTTTTAGTATTGTTGTTATATAGGATTATCGTGTATATTCTATAAAAAGTATTTCATAAAATTGAAATACATTTTTACTATTTAGTGTATGACAAATTACAAACAACTGATTATACCTCGATATTCATCGAAAGCTTTTATACAATCTCTCAAAAGTAAAATGCCATCCAGTCTCAACTTATTCATCCGAGTTCCAAAAGGATACAATGAAAACGACGTCTTTGACGCAGTTATCCGCAAGGATATTTGCAAAGTTATCGATGTCATCATCAAAAAAGGTAAGTCCAAAAATATTGCTATAGTTATGGTTGATTATTGGTATAAAGGCACCCGCGATATCCGCGATACATTATTGCGAAGTGGGTCTATTGCGATTTCCTTTGCAAATGGCGCGGCATGTCTCGCATACGAATACAAGCCCCAGAGCAAAGCAATGGCAGCACGCGATGTAGATGAGTTTGGTCGCGATATAACTAGAAAGTCTATCCCTATCGCACCTGCGCTGACTCCTGCTGTCGCCCCTGCTCTCAATGTAAATGCGCCGGTATTTGTTCCGATGGTTCCTGCAGTAAGTGACATATTGCACCCATATGTTACCGATAATCGCGCAGAAAGAGCACGCAATTATGCTGTAAAT
>Ga0214921_10009618_pt1 | contig 12184 bp, 4 predicted proteins | sample LL1505_MetaG_FD_177992 | JGI IMG/M metagenome (GOLD analysis project Ga0214921, IMG submission 177992) | Freshwater microbial communities from Lake Lanier, Atlanta, Georgia, United States - LL-1505 | ecosystem: Environmental > Aquatic > Freshwater > Lake | place: USA: Georgia | collected 2015-05-28 | reverse complement strand
AAATGGTATTGATGATATTTTCTTATCAAAAGTGAACCCTTCTGGAAATGTGATTTGGAGCAAGAGAGCAGGTGGAACAGATCAAGATGTTGCGTATGCAATTACTTCTGATAATTCAGGAAATATTTATTTGGCTGGATATTTTAGAGGTACAATTACTTTCCCAAATAGTTCTATTTCTCTAACTTCATTTGGAGGCACAGACGCATTAATTGCAAAATATGATTCTGCTGGAAATGTACTTTGGGCCAAATCTGGAGGAGGTATAGGAAACGATTTTGCCTACGGTATTTCATTGAATGGAAGCAATATTGCAATTGTTGGTCAGTTTGATGGCAATTCTACATTTAGCAGTTCAAATTTATCTAGTTCAGGACTTTCAGATATTTTCATCGCAGAATACAATTCTGTAAATGGCGCTATGAATTGGGTAAACAAATATGGTGGTGCAGGAACTGACATAGGCTTCTCAATTACAACAGCTCAAAGTGATTATGTAATTACTGGCCAGTTCTCAAATTTGATCAGTGCGGGTTCAACTACTTTAAATTCTGTTGGTAACTCAGATATTTTAGTTGCCAGAATTGCTAACAATGGTCAAGTGGTTTGGATGAAACGTGCTGGTGGTGCTAGCCAGGATGCCGGTAGAGGCATTACTGTAAACAGCGCTAATGACAAATTATTTGTTACAGGTAGTTTTGCAGAAACAGCAATGTTTGGAACCAATTCTGTTTCTAGTTTTGGAAATTTGGACATCTTTGTTACAACCGTTGATTTTGCCACAGGTAATTTTGAAAGTATTTTCCAAAACGGAGGTCCTTCAGATGACGAGGCAAGAGGAATTACTGCAAACCTTTCAAACTCAAGCTTTGTAACAGGTTATTTCAATGGTCAAGGTTCTTTCGGAAATATAGATTTAACAAGTGCTGGAGATTGGGATATTTTTGTACATAAATTTACGTTGGTAGTTGCTCCTGAATTGTCAAATGGTATGGTTGCTTGGTATAAAATGAATGGCAATGCAATTGACGCATCTGGCAATGGAAATGATGGAACAGCATTAAATATTACGCCTACAACCAACAGAAACAATGATGCAAATAGCGCTTATCAGTTTCAATCTGGTTCGCAAGTAGATGTTCTTAAAGTTGATCCAGTCAATGTTGCAGGTTCAGCAACAACAACAACTTCAACCATTTTGGCTTGGATTAAAACCGCTCCTAATTTTGCAAATTCAACCCTACCTAAACCAATTTTTTCTACTTCAATAGATGATATCGAATACAGAAGTATTCAATTGAGTGATATTGGTACCATTTCTTACTCTTATTTCAATCCAAACACAAGTTTACAAGTAGACCAAACATCAATTGTTCCAATTCAAGACAATACATGGCATCATATTGCAGTAGTCTTTAAATCAGGTATTGAATTGATTTTCTATTTAGATGGAAATGAAATAGGTAGAAAGAGTATTTCTAACTTTTACGAAACTGAAAATTTATCAGCAACACATTGGAATATAGGCCATATTACGTATGCTGATCGCATGACAAAATTGTATTCATTCAATGGTGCTATTGATGACATGAGAATTTTTAGAAGAGCATTGAGTAGCTCAGAAATTAATTCAATCAAAAATCAAAGTACAACACTTGCTAAAAACGAGTTGAATTTTGCTAAAAAATCAGAAGATAATTCAAAGTTGAAATTATGGCCTAATCCTACCAGTGACAAACTAAATGTGAATTTTGGTGGTATGGTAAAAGATTTGAAAATTCGATTGCTTGATGTTTCAGGTAAAGAATTGTTCAGTCATGAATATGCCAATTTCAATCAACAAGAAATATCTCTAGAGCTTCAAAGCATTGCAGTTGGGTATTATTTTATGCAGTTTGAAACTGACGGTCAGTTACAAACTCAAAAATTAGTGATTTCTAAATAAAAAAAATTTAACAACTGCATTTCAAAAAAGAATAGTATGAAAAAATTTATAGTTTTATTATCCTTCATCATAGCAATTCCTGATTTTGTTTTTTCACAAACAATTGATAATAAGTTTTGGGAAACAGATGGTAAAGTAAATACTGTCATCAAAAAAAATAACCGCATTTTCATTGGTGGTAAATTCAACTATGTAGGTCCAAACACTGGTGCTTCTGTCATTTTCAATAAGAGTACACGTTCGTTGTACAATTCTGATTTGAAAATAATGGGTCAAGTTCATACGGTTGTAAAAGATGCCGTAACAGGAAAAATTTTCATTGGAGGTGAATTCAGTTCAATGGGTAGAACCAATCTTTTGGTTTTAAACGCTGATGGTTCACTCAATGCTTTAAATTTGCCTGTCAATGGTCCTGTCAAAGCTATATGTGTAACCGGAGATGGACTCTTAATTGGAGGCTTGTTCAATAAGATTGGAACAGTAAACAGAAACAACTGCGCAGCCATAGACTTAACCAATGGGCAAGTGATGTCGGTAAATCCAAACCCTGATGGTGAAGTAAGAGCCTTTGCCATTGCTGGAGCAGAAGTAATCATAGGAGGAAATTTCTCTAAGGTGATGAACCAAAACAGAAACGGATTGGCTTCTTTTAGCTTGTCTTCTGGAAACTTACAATCTTTGAATAACTCAATTAACGGAGTCGTAAATTGTATGGTTTACGAAAACAGTAAATTATATATTGGAGGAGAATTCTCAAATATTGATACCTGTAATCGATCAAATTTTGCAGTCATTGATTTGTCATTAAATGTTGTAATGCCAATGAATCCAGAAATAAATGGGGCTGTAAATTCTATTGCAATCAATACAAATTCAATTTTTGTTGGAGGGATGTTCAACACTGTTGCAGATTTATACAGGAATAACCTTGTTGAGATAGACAAACAAAATGGAATCCCAACTTTGTTTGATCCTTCGCCTTCAGGAGATGTTAAAGCGCTTTCTATTACACAAAATAGTTTGTTTGTAGGCGGTAATTTTAGTTCTGTAAGTAACCATGAAGTTACAAATTTTGTAGAGTTAAACTTAACAGGAGATTTTGTTTCAAGTGCAAAATTCAACAATACAATCAATGCATTATCGGTTAGCTCAGATACTGTAATTGCTGGTGGTATTTTTTCTAGTTTCAATGGCCAAACCAGACGCAATTTTGCAACTTTAGACAATCAAACAGGTGCTTTATTGACTTACTATCCAGATGTAAACGATGAAATTAAATCAATTCAAAGTTATGGTAACAACCTGGTTTTAGGGGGTAAGTTTTCAATGGTAAATGGTTTGGTAAGAAACGGATTTGCATTGATAGATACGGTAACAGGAGATCCTATTGCTACAAATGCAGACATTTCTGGTCAGGTAAATAAAATTTTGATCATCGGAAATGCTGCTTATTTGGGAGGTTCATTTAACGCTGTAAACAATGTTACAAGAAATAACTTTGCCAAAGTTTCATTGATAGATGGTAGTTTATACAGTTTAGACTTAAATATTGATGGTGAACTTACCAATTTAAAAAACTTCGGTTCCTATTTGTATTTAATGGGAAATTTTAGCCAAGTAAACGATTCTCTTAGAAAAGGAATTTGTAGGTTAAATCTGACGGACAATAGTAAAATTGATTCTTGGAATCCAAAAGTAAATGCCCAAGTAAATGACATCATCCAATCTAAAGAAAAAGTGTTTATTGGAGGGGCTTTTACCCAAATTGGAGCCAAAATTTCTAATACACTTGTGGTTGTAGATACACTTAATGCACAAGTGGTTCAAGAATTCAATTCTCCTATAAATTTTGAAATTGGTTCTATGGAGTTTGATGGTGATGTTTTGTTTCTTGCCGATCTTAATGGTACCAATGGTATTTCTGCATTTCATGAATCAAATGCTCAAACAGTTGATATCAATTTTATAGGTGATTTTCAAAGTATCAATGAAATTAAATTTATTGCCGATTATCTTTTTGTGAGTGGTAATTATAAATTAAATAATGGCTATGTTAGAAATAATTTCAGTGGAATAAAAATGTCTGTATCAGCACCTGATATTGCTTCTAGTAATATCAATATATCGGATATTTCTCCAATTGGAATGAAAATTCAATTTAAAGGAGGGAATGGACAAAAACACCTTGTAATAGCTCATCAGGGATCGCCAGTCAATCAAAGTCCAATTGATGGAGTTGACTATTTTGGTTCAGCTGAATTTGGACAAGGAAGTACCCTAGGTAGTGGTAATTTTGTGTTGTCTAACACAACCGATACTTTCATTGATTTAAAATCACTCAATAAATCCACTCCATATTATTTCAACATATACGAGGCAAATGGAATTGGAACTTTTGTTAAATATGCTAAAATCAATCCAGCTACTGCCAGTGCAACAACTATAGCTGGTTATGATCCGCCAACTCAATCGGCAGTTACAATTACAGCTGATGAAATCAGAACCAATTCTATGAAAATTTCATGGCAAAATGGAAACGGCTCTAAGCGTTTGGTTTTGGTAAAAGAAGGCTCTTCAGTGAATCAAACACCTAGAGACAGTTCTACTTATTTTCCAAATACAAATTTTGGTGATGGTTATGAATTAGGAACAGGCAACTATGTAATTTACAATGGAAATGGAAACCAGGTGCAAATTTTTAATTTAAAACCAGGAACAAATTATTATTTCGCTGTATTTGAATACAATGGAATTGATGCATTTGCAAGGGTTAAAACAAGCAATCCTGCAATAGCAAGTTTTACCACTCTGAGTCCTGCTCAAGAACCCACTTTAGCGGCTTCCAATTTGTCTTTTTCAGAAATTGGAACGCAGTCTGTGAAACTAAAATGGACCAATGGAAATGGAACAGGACGCATCATCGTTGCTTCGGAGTCTATAGAACAGTCTGCCTTGGCTACTGATGGCGAAGTTTATTTTACAGATGGAACTTTTAATGGGCAATCTTCAAGTTTCAGTGACTACGAAAAAGTGGTTTATGTAGGCTCAGGAGATTCAACGGTAGTGAACGGACTCAATCCTGGAATAACCTATTATTTTGGGATTATAGAATACAATGGAAGTGGTTTCACCATTAAATATGCTAACCAGCTCTCAGCTAAGGGTAGTGTAAAAATGAAAGTGCCGGGTACTCCGCCTGTCAACCCATCTAAGGGATTAATTTTTACAAAGGTAACTTCGGATTCAATGTATTTAAAATGGACCTCTGGTATTGGTCAAGGTAGGGTAATGACTATCAAAAAAGGTGGTTTTCCTTCTGCTAAACCAGTATCTGGTTTAGCTTATATAGCCAATGCAGCATATGGAATGGGGGATTCTCTTTCTGATGGTTCTTATGTTGTGTATGACGGCAGTGCCAACGAAGCTGTTATTGCAAATTTAGAGCCCAATACAGTTTATGGAATTGAAATTTTTGATTACAATATTGGAGATTTTGGCAATACGTATCAATTAGATTCTTTTGCTTATGGATTGAAGGCAACACTTCCTGTTTCAGGCTTGCAAAATATTTTCAAAAAGGAAATAGTTAAAATTTATCCCAATCCGGTTTCAAATTTTTTGTATTTAGAATTTTTAAAAGCATTCACAGGAAAAGCAGAAATAAAAATTTCTGATATCAGTGGTAAAAATATTTTGGAAACTGAAGTGAACATGAATGGCAGTTTGACAAATCCAATTCAAATTGATTTGTCAACTTTTAAAGAAGGCAATTACTATATATCAATTTTCCATAAAAACGATAAAATGACGCATTCGTTCATTATATCAAAATAAACTGTAATAAAATCATACATGTATAGAATGAATAAAACATTACTCATATTAGCAGTCTTTTTTGCAACAATTGTTTCATGTAAAAAGGACTTAGATTTAAATAAATTCAATAACATTAATTTGAATCCAGAATTTGGTATTCCACTTGCTATTGTGAATTTAGAAATCAATAAACAAATCAAAGAAGATTCCAATATTGTTTATGACCAATCGGGTTTGATTAAGTTTACTTACAGAAAAGATACCATTGCCTCATTTCCAGTTGATAGTTTTGTGAAAATTCCTAAAATGGATCCAATTACAAACTACTCTAAATTAGGTCCAATTAGTGTAGACAATACTCAGACAAAAAGTTTAACTACATTAAAAGACATGGCTAAGAATTTTGATGTGACAACTAAAAATGCATTAAATGATGCCAGCGGTACAGTAACAATATTTCCAGCAATTAGCGATAACAACAACAATGTAACTGGTTTACCTGGAGGTGGTAACAATTACAACAGTATTACAATTGCAAGTGGTTTTTTGGTTTTGGATTTTAGAAATCATTTGCCTGTTACCATAGATGTTGTTAGGCTAAATATTTTCAATATGATTCCTTTCCAGAGCATTATTGGTCAGATGGTATTTACAAATATTGCGCCAGGCGGTTCTAAAAAGGACTCCATTAATTTAGCGGGTGTAACATTGAGTAATAGTTTAGGATATAGCTTACCACAATTTAGATCATTTGCCAGTCAGTCTCCTGTATTGGTGAATTTAAATGATTCAATCGTCATTAATGCAACCACGAGTAATTTAAAAGCAGCTTCAGGTTATGCGGTATTCCCAGATACCAAAGTAAATCCTCAAACATTAAGTATGGGATTGAAAGCAGATGACCCTACTGCTCAAATCAAATATGTAACCATCAATACAGGATTAATAGATTATACTTTGACGTCTACCATTTCTGAAAAATTAGCATTGAAATTAACTTTACCAGGTGCAACAAAAAATGGCAATCCATTCGCACCTATAAGCATAGAAGTAAACAATGAAACTAAAAAGGGTGTCATAGATATCAGTGGTGTAAAATTAGATTTGACAACAGATCCAACACAACCTTTCAATAAACTCTCAGTAATGGTTGAGCCACAAATTGTTTCTTCTGGACAGCTGAGGTTATTTGATTCTTCAGATTATGTGAATGCAAGTTTTAATTTCAGCACCTTTCAATTTGAAATGGTTGAAGGAAATTTAGGAAAGAAATCAATTCCAATTGATCCAAGTGATGTAAAGGTAGATATGCTCAAAGATTTTGACAGCGGATTTGATTTAGAAAATCCTAAACTAAAAATTCTGACCAACAACTCAATTGGTATCCCAATTACAGTTTCTCTAAATGTTGATGGGGTAAATGCAAAAGGAGCAACACAAAACTTGAATGGACCTTCTTTTACAATCGATTTTCCACAAAATCAAAATGAAGGAAATAAGTCTGGCAATTTCGAGTTCAATAAACAAAATTCTGATATTGGTAAACTCATCTCATTGCCACCAACAAAAGTATTGTTTTCAGGGACAGCACAGCCTGATACTTCAGGAACCTACGACAGAAACAAAGATTTCATAAAAAGAGGTTCAGGCATTACTGTAGGTTTTGAGATGGATATGCCATTCAGCTTAAAAACAAGTGATTTTACTTTGTCAAATAAATTAAAAAATCCTTTGTTCAAATTCAATGCTGACAGTACTTTAGGCAATTTCATATTAAAAGATAATTTGGATACTTCTTCTTTAGATTACATTGAATTGATGCTGAAGATTGATAATGGAATTCCATTTGATGGCAAATTGAAAATCCTTTTTAAAGACAAATTTGACAATGCCAAAGATTCAGTTATTGTGCCTGATTTTATTCATTCAGCAATACCAGACGCCAACGGTCGCACACAAACCAATTCTACAGTTATCAGTTCAATCAAACTTGACAGTAAATTAATTGGGAAAATGATCAGCGAAAATCTCTCATTTTTTGACATCAAATTCCAATTGAGCACTTATGCAAATGGAAGTCAATACGTGAAAATGTACTCCGACTACAAGGCTAAAATTGGACTTAGCGCAAAACTCAAACTTAAGAATTACAATCCTGTCAAAAAGTAACAACCATTCCAACTGTAAAAAATGAAAAAATATTTAATACTTATATATGCAATTTTGGTGTTAACAATTGCCAAGGCTCAACCCAATTTGACCTTGTACAATATGAATTCGGTTGCCCAAAGTAATTTGTTGAATCCAGCCATACTTCCAAGACAAGGTTTTACTCTTGGTCTTTTTGACTTTTATTCAATGCAGTATTTGCCAGGTGTTTCAATGTATGATTTATTGAGAAAAGATGAAACTGCAAACGCCACTGCTGACAAGCTTTTATCTGACCCGAAATTTCACTTGAGAGATATCCAATTGAATTCTCAATACAATCCTTTGTATTTGGGTTTAAGAATTAGAAGAAATTATTTCAGTTTTGGAATTCAAACTACCAATAACAATTACATAAGTGTGCCAAAAGATGTTTTAAGCCTCTTTTATTATGGCAATGGCACTGAGTCTAAAATGTTTCAAAAGTCAATTGGTATTAATTCTTTAGATGTTGAAATGAGCGCCTATTCTTCAATTTATGCATCATATACAAGAGAGTTTGGAGAAAAATTGAGCATTGGCATCAGGGCCAAATACAATATTGGTTATTTTCATGCCAAAACCAATTTCAACAATACAAGCATTCTTTCAGATTCAGGCGAAAGCAATGTCATCAGGCTAACAGCGCAAACCGATTACCAATTTCAAGGAGCGGGTATTGATAGAATTGATAACTTATATAAATATTATAATCAAAAAAATTCAAAACTATTGTTGACTGAAATGATGAATTATCTTAACAAGCCTGTGGGAACTGGGTATAGTTTTGATATAGGAATCAATTACAAGCCAACGAAAAAGCTGAGCTTGTCTGCCTCGGTTTTAGATATAGGTTCAATGCAATGGAACGAAGGTAAAACCTTTACCAGTAAAGCAAAATTTGTGTATGAAGGAATAGTAACAGATGATCCTTCAAAAGTAGATACCGCTACCTTTCAAAATTTAGCAGATTCAGTTACAAATATTTTTAAACCTGTTCAAAAAGAAGGTTCTTATTCAATTGCGTTCAATCCTAAATTCTATGTTGGCCTGAATTATAATTTATACAAAAGTGGTGCTTTAGGTTTGGTTGGATACGGAGAGGTATGGAGAGGAAATTTGAATTATGCTGCTGCGGTTTCATTTACCCAAAGAATTTGGAAAATTTTAGACATTAAAACCAATTACAATATTTACAAAGACCAAACTTCAAATGTAGGAATGGGAATTGCGATGCATATTGGTCCGTTATCAGTCTATGGAATGTCAGATAATATGTTGGGGAATTACAATTGGCAAAATACACATTATACAAATTTTAGATTTGGATTGAATTTGAATATTGCGAATAGGTTTGACAGAGACAATGATGGGGTGCCAGACAGAAAAGACAAGTGTAAAAAAATACCTGGTACAAGCATCATGTATGGCTGCCCAGACAAAGACTTAGACAAAGTTGCTGACCATGAAGACGAATGTCCAACTGTAAAAGGTTCTATTAAAACCAAAGGTTGTCCTGATGCTGATGGAGATGGGGTAAAAGACCTTGCAGACAGTTGTGTAAGTGTAAAAGGCGACAGTTCTTTAAATGGTTGTCCTGATAAAGATGGAGACCGAATTCCAGATTACAAAGATGCATGTCCTGATGTAAAAGGAATGGCTTATTTGTTTGGTTGTCCTGATGCAGATGGTGATAGCATTGCAGATGAAGTTGATGCTTGTCCAAATGTGAAAGGTTTAGCCAGTTTAAAAGGATGTCCAGATGCTGATGGTGACGGCATTTCTGATGAAAAAGATGCTTGCCCTAATTTATTTGGAGATGCCTTAAACAATGGCTGCCCTGACTCGGATGCTGACGGCATAACAGATAATTTAGACAGCTGTGTAAACATGAAAGGATTGCCTCAATTCAATGGTTGCCCTGATACTGACAATGACCAAGTTCCAGATAACATTGACAATTGTCCATTAGAACCTGGAAGTATCAAGTCATTTGGCTGTCCGCAAATAGATTCAAATGCTGTTATTTTAACACCTGAGGAGAAAAAGGTATTAAACGAAGCATTCAGTAACCTAGAATTCCAAACAGGAACTGCTCAAATTGCCGAAAAATCTTTGGCAAGTTTGGTAGAATTGGCGGCATTACTCAATTTAAGAACAGCATACAATTTAGAAATCAATGGGCATACAGATAATGTTGGGAATGCTGCCAAAAACTTGAAATTAAGTCAGAACAGGGCCAATGCTGTGAAAGATTTCTTAGCGGGTAAAGGTGTAGATTATGTTAGAATCAAAGCGAAAGGTTTCGGTTCTAAAAAGCCTGTAGCTTCAAATAAAACGCCAGAGGGAAGACAAAAAAACAGAAGGGTTGAGTTTAAAATTGTAAAATCAAGCTAAATTGATTTTATACTCAGCCTCTAAAAATGTCTTCTCATCATATTGTAAAAGATAACCAAGAACCGGCCCTGATCATTGCGAATGGTCAGGCCTGTTCTAATGAATTACTGGGTCAATTGTTAGAATGGAGCCCTGTAGTTTTGGTTTTGGATGGTGCCATTGAAAGGGTGCTACAATTGGGGGTCAAAGTAGATTTGTATACGGGAGATTTTGACAGAAATAAAAATCCAGAAAAAGTACTTGAACAACAAGCGCAAATTGAAATCATCCATACACCTGACCAATCTAAAACAGATTTAGAAAAAGCCATTGAACTGCTGATTGCAAAAGGCCATAAAGCCGCCAATATTATTTGGGCTACTGGTAAAAGAGCCGATCATACCTTCAATAACCTTACGCTAATTGCGAGGTATAAAAAGCAGATTAATTTGGTGATCTACGACGACTATTCTAAAGTATATGTATTGCCTCCAAAATTTTCTAAATATTACCTTGCTGGTACTCCTATCTCTCTCTTGCCTATAGGAACAGTGAGTGGCATTACTTCTCAAGGTTTAAAATATGAATTGCAAAATGAAACATTGCAATTAGGCTATAGGGTAGGAAGTTCAAACGAAGCCAGTTTAAACGGTGTGGTTACCATTGTTCACGAACAAGGCGATTTGTTGATGATGGAATGTACCGATTAACGCTTCTATTCTACCAAGACAATCCATCTCTAAAGTAAATGCTCAATGCAATTTGTTGATGTTGAAACGGGCTGATTAATTAACTACAACATCACTAAAATCAATTCAAATCTTTGTTTTCTTTTTTATTGGTAATTTATTGATGATGGAATATGCCAATACGAAGTACGTATAGAAAATTCGGATTGCTTATAAAACAAAAAACCGCCCCCGGAGGGGGCGGAATCTTGCTGTCGATCAAAACATTTCTTATTTAATAATGAGCAATTTTTGAATTTTACTCATTTGGTTGCAATTGATTTTTACAAAGTATAATCCTTGCTGCAAGTTTAATGTGTTACAATTCAATTCGTGTTTCCCTGATGTTAATTCTGTATGATTAAATACTTGAATAGTTTTACCATTGATATCCATCAATTCAATTCCAATCTCAAAGTTTTGCATTAAATCTAAGCTAACTGTGAAATTGTCATTGGCAGGATTCGGGAAAATTTCTGCACCGTTCAAAGCAATTGTTTCAGGTAATGAAGTAGCAACAACTTGAATTGTTTTTGTGATGGTATCAGATTCAAAGCTATTACTTGCAATCAAAGTAACTTGGTAACTTCCATTTGCTGGGAATTCAAAACTAGGATTCTCAATAGAAGAACTTGAATCAGCAACTCCAAAGAACCATTTGTAAGTAGTAGTATAACCTTTTGTATCAGTATTATTGGTAAACTGAAAGCTTCTAGAACCAGTTGTGTTTGATTGTGTGAAACTGAAATTGGCAGCAGGTTTTTCAGTTGCATAAACCACCACTTCTTTGCTGATAAATGAAGAATCAAAAGCATTTTTAATAGTTAATGTAACCAAATAGGTGCCATTTTGAGCATAAGTATAAGACGGGTTTTCACTTTTTGAGTTTGCCCCAGTTACACCAAAATCCCAGTAGTAAGTAGAAGGAATTCCTCTATCAATTGAGGTATTCGTAAATTGAATACTTCTAGAATTTTTAACCGCAACTTGAAAGTTAAATGAAACTAACGGGTTGCTGTTAAATGGAGTTTTACCAGTAGTGAAGTTTGAGTTCGCTGAAGCAGCAGAATTGCTGTTAGGAATGAAACTTGGGTTGGTATAGTTGTAAGGATTCTTAAGATTGATATCATTT
>Ga0214921_10009617_pt1 | contig 12184 bp, 11 predicted proteins | sample LL1505_MetaG_FD_177992 | JGI IMG/M metagenome (GOLD analysis project Ga0214921, IMG submission 177992) | Freshwater microbial communities from Lake Lanier, Atlanta, Georgia, United States - LL-1505 | ecosystem: Environmental > Aquatic > Freshwater > Lake | place: USA: Georgia | collected... | reverse complement strand
TTGCTAATAAGGAAATCATCATTAAAGTTTTCCCAGAACCTGTTTTATCTCCTAAGATGGCGACATTGGTATTTACATAAATATTTCCTCCTCTCAATTCTCTACATTTTTCCACAGTTTCCATTTTTACAATAGAATTTTTCTGATGCATAAACAAAGGAATTTTTACACCCCATTCTTTAAAATCGTTTTCGCTCATTTTATATATTAGTTTAATTTATTTAATTAAACTAATTATTCATTTAAATATTTTGACAATAAACTTGGGATTTAGTTTTATATTCATTGTGCTCAAATTGATATCTTTGTCTAATTTGTTCTTCTGTTTGTTCTTCATAAGTTGGGTCTTTAGATTTCTTATACTGGTCGAATCTGTTTCTTCCAGCAATATAGTATTGTTTACCTTCTTCATTATTCATATTAATATTTTTAAAAACATTATAAATCGCGTCTTTAAATTCACTGAAAGATAATAAGTCTCCTGTATTTAAAAATGCGGCTGTTTCAGGCATTAATTGCACTTTATCATTCATTAAGACTCTATATTTAACATTTGGTTCAATTGCTTCTATAAGCAAAAATACCATTCCTAAATCATCTTTCTTTTCTTCTATTGTTTTATTTGGATTATTTAAAATTGTAAATTCCATTCCTGCATTTATTATCTTTTGAGCTTCATCATTAAAAGGGGAAGGAAGAGTAAATGTTATAGTTTTACCACAATAGTCCTTAACGAATTTTTGAAGCCAATCATTCACAATCTTATTAGATTCCTCTTTATCAAAGGTTACAATTTTTACAGGTGGTTCTTGAGATGAATCTTGAGATGATTCTTCATATCTGCTAGGAATTATATATTGACTTCCTGTTTTAGATTTAAGAAATTTTTCAAAAGCACCCTCTTTACTCTGCTCTTTGTGTTCTTTTTTGTGTTCTTTAGATTTTTTTGATTTTCTCCATTCATAAAGCATGTAAATAACTACTGCTACAATAAATGCAATAACTACGTAATCAACGGGTCTCATTTATTATACTAAAGTAAAAAAAATTTAAATAAATAAAATATATAAATAAATGTCTAATTATCAAATTTTCGTCAAGACTTTAACAGGAAAAACTATCACTTTGGATGTTGATTCTTCTGATACTATTGAGAACTTGAATCAAAAATTCAAGATAAAGAGGGAATTCCTCCTGACCAACAAAGACTAATTTTCGCAGGAAAACAATTAGAAGATGGTAGAACTTTAGCAGATTATAATATCCAAAAAGAATCAACTTTACACCTAGTTTTAAGACTTTAGTCTCTTTTTATCCATTAGCATATTTACACTTTTGTATTTTTTAAAAATCTCTTTACATTTAGACGGTTTTTCTTCTAACCAAGACATTACAAAATCGTAATCTAATTCACTCTGTAAATGATAATATAAATTTTCATCTATTCCTGTATAAGAAAGTATCAAGTCTGCAATACAGTCAAGTTGAAATTTTAATTTTTTCATCAATATGTTTTTTACCCTAGTGTAAAAAAATATAGCAAAACCTTCTTTCACTCCTATTCTTCGAGGTATACCGCATTTGTAATGAACTAAATGGGAATCACATACTACAATTTCTTCTTTTGACATTCTTTTTTAAATATGATTTAGAGTATATTTTTGGTTATTTCATTTTATTATTGCGCAATTTAACAACAGCAATAATCACCATAAGTAACAAAATTATTAACAATGTTCCATATACAAACCATGCCTTGAAAACCACAGTTTGAAAATCAGAAGGAACATAAGATACATCTGGAATGATACATTTTTCGCATGGAGGACATGCTCTAACACGAATATCAGGTTCTTGACCTAGAAAACAAGCATCAGGAATATTTGCTCCTGCATCAAGATTTTCATCTGTTAATCCTTTATCATAATCTCCATTAAATTCTCTAACTGCTCTTCTAAAAGTTGGGTCTTTTAATAAAGCGTTTTGTAACATTTCAAATACACAACTCTGAGCGGCTCTTAATACGAGACTTTGAACAATGTTTATATTAGAATCTCTACATTGTTCTCCGCTAATAGATACATTTTGCGTTTGTATAACAAATATATTTTGAGAACAACTTTGAATTGAAGTTGTTGATAAATTTGTTTTTAATATGTTGGTAATTTTATTCTTCATCTTGATATCTTTTTCATCAGCTTTAACACCAAATGCTGCCCTTGCGGTGCTCATAAACTCTTTCATAACACTAGAATTACTTTGTAGTGCTTGGTTATAAATGCTGCTAGGAGAAAGCACATAATATCTAAGTAGTTCTCTTGGGTTAACCAATACAGTGCTAAATTCAGCATATTGACTTACAGCAATATCAGCTTCTTGAGTAATGTTTATATTACAGTTTAATAACTTATTAATGCCTAAGTTTACATTTTGTCTTTGAACTACTGTAACGCTTTGTGAAGCAGTTTGTGCGATTTCGTTAGTTACATTAAAAGAGAAGTCGTTTACTTCTTCGCTAAGAAGTTTTACTTTATTTGTAGTTCTTGAAGATATATTACCCATTTATCTAATAAAATTATTTTTATTTTTTATGTTCATTTATTTTAAAAAGAATGTCAACTCTTGAAAGTCAAGATACTAAATTCTCATATGAATCTCAAATTAATAGGTATTTTGACCAAAGATTATCAATTAATGATTACTATGCTCAAAATATTTTAAGTCTTAATGTTCCTATATTGAGAAACATAGTTCATTGTGCTAGTATATATTCATGTACTATTGGTACAGGTTGTTCTGGTGTCTCAAAAATTAACAATGTTACTATTAAAATAGATAATGAAGGAAATGAGTTTTTAAGAGAAGGTATGTTTTATATTTCTCCTTCATTTAAAAATTCAAATATTGATAATTTAAACATGGTTTTTGAAGCAAATCAAACTGCGCCTAGAATAACTTTAGACTTACAGACAAAAAGAAATTACTGGATAAATATACCAGATAATGTTAATTTTTCAAATCTCCTGAATAACTCTAATTTAGTTTTCAAATATGCTGTAAAAGATGATTATCAAAAATATAATACTTATTATATAGATAAAGATACAAGAATAGCTAATCCTATAATAGATCTTTGTAATAGAGATGAATATAAAAACAATCAACCATTTTCACAAACTTATGAAAATCCTATATCTCCAAATAGACAAATTTTTAGAGAAGCAGCAAGACTTGGATGCGTAGATATGTACATTTCTTTTATAAATTTAAGTGATTCTAATAACAGACTTCAACCTGATATATCTGATAGTAAAAATGATTCTAAAGGACTATATTTGTATGATGGGAATGATGTATTATTATCAACTGCTAATAAACTCGTACCTCAATTTAAAGATTTTGAACCAAATAATACAGATGTTAATTATTTTACTGTCAATAATAAGGATAATTTTACTTGGACTGTGAGATATCTTGGAGGTAATAAGTTTACAATTCAAAATAAATTCACAGGAAGATACTTAAAAGCATTTGAATATTATAATTCAACTTATACTTATGTAGGAGACAATAGTGATATAGATTTAAATACAGATGAATGGTATATTCAAAACATATTTCCTCCAAAAAATTCTAATAACTTAGACATAAATATTGCATCTCAAATATATACACTGATTATTAAAATCTTAAGAGACTGTATTATTGGAAGTGGTATATGCAATGGTGCTCAACCAACCGCTGTTTCGACATTTTTAAATTATAAATTTTGCGGACAAAGTAATGATTTTATTGATAGTATAAAAAAGGTAATTAGTAATTATGAAGTAACTTTTCATAGTGATGAATCTCATAATTTACAAAATTTATATACACGTATTTGCGCATGTAATATGGCAAAAGAATATTTTAGGTCTAAAAATTGTAGTTTAACTAAGTTACTAGAAAGACTTGGTCAGAATGATTGTTCATTTACTAAGAATACAACACGTGAAGGTAGTGATTATTTAAATAACATTAAAGATACTGTTAAAAAATTAACACAAAATTGGAGATGTGATAGTGGTATTTGTACTGATAATTTATGTGGAACATTAAGTGATAGATATGATAAAAATTTAGTTGAATCAGAAACTTCAACTAGTGCCTGTGGTGATAGTATTACATGTATCCAAAATGTTAGTAAGATTAACTTTGGAACACTTACTAATAATACTGATCTCATTAATCAAACTCAAAATTGTGGTGCTGGTGTTGGTATAAGTTTACAATCAATCTTAAATTATAATTCAAAACTTATTAAAAATTCAACTAGAGGTCCAGAACTATATCAATATTTGAATAATTGTTATAATTTATATTTTCCTGAAAGCGGACAAGGTAAATCTTGTTTTGATCCCAGTTCTGTAAATTGTATTCTTAATAAAACAGGTTCTGATGGATGTAGTAATGGTGCAATAGTTGGTGCTTCAAGACCTACACAGCAAGCTACTGTGTTTGACCCAACTTCAGAAAACACCGGAGTAAGAACAATCACATATAGAGTAAGTGGGAGTGATGTTGTTTTTTCAGACAATACCAATCAAGTAGCGAATCAAAATTTATATTTATCACATTTTATTAATGATAAAACTACAGGAAAAACAATAACTGTAGCAACTTCTGTGAGCGACCAACCATCTTATTCTATTGCACAATTTAAGCAAGGTCCATTTGATTCTAATGGTCGTACTCTGTATAATGAAATTATTGTAAAAGATCCTTATAATTGCGGAATTAAGAATTTTGACGAGAAAGAAGACGAATATGATTATACAGAAAAGAAATGGTATAGAAAGTATTATTATGGTGATAAGGATATATCAAGAAATGGTCTAAAATATCCAAATTATAATAATATTTTACCTAGTCATGAAGGTGTTTACAATAACATAAATACTAGAAGTAAAGAATTTGAAAATGCTTGTATATATGTTTATGGAAAATATTTGAGAACACCTTTCAATTCACTTCCACAACCAATCACTAAATCAGCAGAGGTAACATTTGTAGAAGTAAGAAGTGTTCCTGCTTCTACTTTATACGAACATTACAGATATAGAGTAAAAAAAGAATATTTGTCTCCTCTTCCATCAGTATATGACCCTATGACTAATGATTTTTCATGGAAAAAACAAATATTAAATGATATCAAGACAAGACAAAGACAAGTTTTTGATATTACTGCATTAAAAAACTCAGAACCAGATGAACAAGGATTTGTGAATGTTCCTGTAGCACTTACAAATGTAAACTGTCAACAATTCAAAACAACATCAAATTGTCAGGTGAATCAAATAACCAAACAATGGGAAAGAATAGAAACAATAAATTATTCAACTACACAAGAAAGAGACGCTTATTCTATAACTTGCGGACTTCAAGGAAGTACTACACCTATCCAATGTAATCAAAATACTGCATGCAGTGTTAATACATCTTCAACAGGAGTAATTGGAAACTGTAATGATATTTCTACACTAGACATAACAAGAATATTTAATATAAATCATTATGGAAATCTAAATGGAAATGTTGAGACTGATACTTGTAAAATTGCCATTAGAAATCTAGGAGACAAATATACGGAACAATTAGTTAATAGTTCGAATCATACTGTTGAAAGTAAATTTAGATGTGATAGCGATTGTAGAATAGATAATTCAAGAACAATTGAATCAGTTAATCATTGTGAGACTGAAGGTATTCAAACAAAAAGCACAACTTATCCTGTAATATTAAATAAAGGTCGAGGTAAAGATTGCTTAAATTTAATAAGTGAACTTTATAATCGTCCTATATCAAGTCCTATATCAACCTTAACTATAGATAGAAATGATCCAAGTAATGTATCTGTAATATATAGAGAAAGATGTCCTGATGTAAACTGTGATGTTACTGATTGGAGTTCTTGTTCAAAAACTTGTGGAGGAGGAACGAGAAGAAGAACAATTGAAAGATTGTCTCAAGGAAACGGAGATTCTTGTAGAAATTATCCTTTAGAAGAAAAATGTAATGAACAGCAATGTCCTCCTGATGTTCAAAATGTAGACTGTGTAGAAAATGATTGGGAATCATTTAGCGAATGTTCTAAAACTTGTGGTAGTGGAACAAAGATAAGAAGGAGAACAATTAAAACTCCTCAACAAGGTGCAGGAAGACCATGTGGTCCTCTTGAAGAAACAGTTTCTTGTAATGAACAACCATGCTCTGGAGGTTCGACAGGCGGTAATGGAGGTGGAACACCTCCACCTCAAGTAAACTGTATAGTTTCATCGGATAGAATAACAGGAAATTGCGTTGATAGAAGACAAACTATAAAGTATAAAATTAATACATTTACAAATAATGATTCCTGTATTTCTGTTCTAAATAACCTTTTACAAAGCGCTGTAGAAAAAGGTTTATCAAAAACTGTAGTAACTGAAGGTTCAGATAAATTCGTTCAATTCATAAAATCTTGCGTTCCTCCATCTGAAGAACAACCTCCAGAAGAAGAAGAGAAAAAATCTGAAGATACAACTAAACCTCAACCTCCTCCACCTACTCCTGCTCCAGAAGAGTCAAAAAATACTTATATTTATGTTGCATTAGGAATAGTGCTAATGCTTGTTCTCATATTTGCTATTTACAAGTTGATGAAAGTTTAAAATTTAATAAAATATTTCTATTTTATTAAATGACGAAGTTTATTCTTTTTGCTGGAGGGGTTTTACTAGGGGTTTATATTGACCAGACTTATAAGGTTCCTAAAATACAAACTATAATTTCTAAAATATCAGAAGAACTTAAAAAACATCAAAAATAAAATCTTTTTAAATAATAAATGAGTTGTCCTAAATCTGCATCCAGAACAAATCCTGCTCTCTGGGAAAAAGTTAAGAAGGAAGTATTAAGAGGTTCTAAAGGAGGTCCTCCAAATAAGTGGTCTGCAAGAAAATCGCAGTTATCAACCAAATTGTACAAATCTAGAGGCGGTAAATATATTGGTTCCAAAAGCAAATGTAATGCTTTAACAAAATGGTCTAGAGAAAAATGGGATTACATTTCCCCTAAATCTAAGAAGGGTCGTTATCTTCCTGAAAAAGTAAGAAAATCTCTTACTTCTAAAGAGAGAAAACTTGAAAACAAACTTAAGGGTTCTAAAAGAGGGAAATGGGTAAAATATTCTCCATCAGTCGCAAGAAAAATGCGTCAAAAAGGTATCGTATAACTCCTCTCAAATCTTTCTTTTGCTTCTTCATATCCAACTTTAAACGGTCTATAAGCTACCTCATTTTTTATTTCATCAATGACTTTGTTGAACCTATACTTATTGACAGCATTATTCAATTCTTTAGATAATAGAAAATTTCCTAGTCTATAAACCTCCATCTTATCAAGGAAAATACATGTAAATTGTATGTAATGGGATGACGAAATTGTTCCGAAATAAATAAAGTTTGATAATACATCTTTATCTTCATTTTCCTTATAACTATCCTCGTAACAATCAAGAGAAGTTATAATTAATACATCCTCTTTGTTTTTCATTCTCAATTTATTTTCTTGAATGAAATATTTTCTGTATAACTTGGGATACAGAAACCATTTATCGCAAAAATAATCGCATAAGAAAAGTTTTTGACTCATCTTGGATGAAGTCTTGTATTATAATTTTTATATTTCAATTTTTTAATTTCGAAAAATTTCCTTCCCTGTAATGAAACACCAAAAATGAAGATAATCCTATAATCACATCCACCAATAAAAATATCCATGCATATGATTTTCTTTGTATAGCAAACACCGCAAATAATAAATACAAAAGTCCATGAACTGGTCTTAGATTATTCCACCAAATTTTTGCTCCAAAAGTTTCTCTTCCAGTTTTCCTACTATCTGTAAAAAATATCGTTAAAAATCCAATTGAAATTATTAAAGCGCCGTATCCTAACAAAGGCAAAAATTGTGTATATTCTTTAGCAACATATACAAATAAGATTCTAACTAGAATACAACCAAATAAGAATAACAAAAATCTCTTTTGTATATCGTTCATTTATTATTATGAAAATATTAAAATAACTTTGTAAAAATTGTTTTGATAATCTTAACTAACAAATAAGGATCTGTCATAACCTTATGAGAAAATATAAATAAACTTACCATATATACTATCCTTAGTTTTTCGTAATAATCGTAATAGGATGAGAAATAAGAAACTTTATTTTTTTTCAGCATCCTCTCAAGTTCTATTACTCTCTTTTCAAGACTTTTATTTTTCTCTTCCAGACTCTGTTTGAACTCAAAATAATCATTTATAATAATGTTATTATCAGTCATTATTATAAAGCAAAACAAATTTAAAAATTTTCTAAAATTTCGACAGTTTCTTCATAATTAGGTTTTAACATTGCTATTTCTCTCATACTCAAATCCTTAAAAATATCTTTTTTTGATACATGATCTTTATCTACTCCTAAATTAAGTAGAAAATCGACTAAATATTCTTGATGCTCATAAACTGCATATTGCAACATGGTATTATCTTTCCAATCCACTATATCTAAAGCATAATCTGTTTCATTGCTCAAATATTCAATTGCTCTCTTTTTATCTTCTTCATCCAAATTATCATTCATTACTATAATATGTCCAATAGCGTATCCCATTGAATTTCTTTTTTCCAAAAGATCTTCTTCTTTAAGTTTATCTATTATTTCTAATACTTGTTCTACATCATCTGAGTTTTTTACATCATTAAGTTTTTCTTCTACAAATTGTAAATCAAAAGTATCAAAGGATAATTCTTCTTCCTCTTCCTCTTCTTCTTCTAAATCACTTTCAACTTCTTCAAAATCAGACAATAAGTTGCGAGGAGACTCTTCCTGTTTTACCTCTTCAAAATCAGACGATAAGTTGCGATTAGACTCTTCTTCTTCCTCTTCTTCGAACTCATCTTCAACATTTTCACAAGGAATATCATCTATTTCTCTTGCTGGTTTAGAACCTCTTGAAAACAATATTCTCTCTATTTCCATATTTTTATCAGGATCAATATTTTTGAATTCTGGAAGGAAGAAATTAAACTCTAAAGGTGATATTTTCTTATCGCAACTATAAGTTTGAAAATATACTGGACTTATGGTATTGACATCCATACCTTTTTCTAGCAAATATCTAACTCCTCTTTCAGACTGGTTAAATACAGCATAATGAAGTAAAGATAAATTATGTATGTTTAAATTCGCTCTTTTGGATATAAGTAAATCTATAAATTCACTTTCTCCATCAGCAATATAAATTTTAAATGCTTGTTTTAGTGCTGAATTATCATAAAGGTCTAAACTGTTTATATTTCCATCATATTCATCTACGAATTTTCTTACAAATTCTAATACTTCTTCTTTATTTTGTCTAGTTTCAAAGTATTCTGCTAATACCAACATCAATAAATTTTTATTATGTTTATCTACATATTCTCCTATAGCATTAATTTTAGAACTTGATATTATATCTTCATATTTATACAACATTGGTACTATATTCCCTAATTCTACTATAACTCTTAATCTATATATATCGAAATTGTTAGTAATCCTTCTTAATATATGAGCAAGTTTTTCATTGGTAATAAAATCTTCAAGTGCTTTTTTCTTCAAATTTTCATCCCAGTTTATAAACATACCAACAGTTATTACAAAAGTATCTATAAATTCTTTCATGTTTACACCATAAAAAATGTAATCATATTTTTCATCCAGCAAATCAAGGTAAACTAAAAAACATAACATATCAAGTTTTAATTTTTGCATCTTAGAATAAGCATTAAATTGTGAACCATATTTTTCCACAATATTTTCATCACTCCAATTATAAACCTTATCTTCAAATCTATGAGTAAAATTTAAATAATCTCCATCATCTTGCACATCTGATTTTATATTATGTATTTTATCTCCTAATTTGAACTTAAATTCTATCTCTATTTTAGTTTCTTCAAAAACGTATTTTATCCAATTATCTGTACCATTAAAGAATACTTGGGTAGAAGGCAAAGATGTATCAAAAACGCTTTTGGTGTCATTTATATAAAAATATCCAAAATTATCCAAATCTCCTATAAAACTTCCTGACATATCATTAAAAATAAAATCATCAGTTTTTATGAAAGCATAAACATAAGTTTTAAGTTCATTATCAAAATTTAATTCTACTATTCTTTCTGAAGAATATTTACTTTTATCTTTTATTTCTATTAGAGGAATAAGACGACAAACCTTTTCTTCTGTACCATGTGTGGTGCTTACTCCAAAATAAGAACCGATTTTTACACTTTCACAATCAACTGATAAGAATGTTTTGTAGGTTGGTAGTGATAAAAAATACATAGATTCTTGGGTAATAAAATACCCTGCATAAATATTTTTGTAAACAGGTTTATATCTCTCTTCCAATTTTCCATTACCCCATAGTGTATTTTGGTCTATAAATTCAGTTGAGAAATAATCTAACAGTTGGGTACGAACAAAACAATCCTTAATATAATTGTTTCCGCTTTTGTTAATAATTTCCACATAGTTTGTTCCTAAATTAGATACATCTTTTTCATTATTGAAATCGAATTTTTCAGAAAATAAGATATCTTCATTGTTGGAACAACTCATTTATATTTTATAAATAAAATTATAAACAATTTTATTTATTTTCATTTCTTAGAGCTAAACTTTTTAGTCCACTCCTCAGTCTGTTCTTCATTCTTATACCTCCAAATAAACTCTTTAGGAACAGTTTTATTTTTCGCTGTTTCTCTTATTACATGTTCTTTAATATTCGTCTCTTTAGATGCTTTTGACAGAGATTCGTATTCTTTAATTAACTCTCCTTGAGTTCCATCAGGATTCTTTTTATACTGAAGAACTGTTCTTGTCTTCTTATTTAACTTTATATCATAGGCATGTTGCATATTTTCTTTACTTGTTACCCACTCTAAATTATCCTTGTGATTATTAAGTGTATTACCATCTTTGTGATTTACTTGTAAATCTTTATAGTCATCGTAATTATTTTTTCCTTCAATAGGATGAAATGCCATACAAACAAGACGATGAACTTTGTAAGTTTTGTCAGTTAAACATAAACTGTAGTATTCTTTTTCACTTCCATTATTTGATTTTGAGAAAGATAAAAATCTTGAACCATTGTAAATGTTTCCATCTTCAAATATTTTATGATTTATTAGATAATGTAATTGTATGTATTTATATTTTTCAATATGTTCATTAAAACTCATATTTAATTTTTCTTTAAAATTTTCACTTTGTCTAGATCTTTGACCATTTTCTTTACTTATTTCATATCTTGTTCCAACATATATATTTTCTAAACAGATATCTCCATTACATCTAACCACATATTTGCTTTTTACACCATCCAATTTTTCAACATCTTTTATATTGAATGCTTTTGCTATTAATATAGTAGCGTATTGATGTTTCCCTGCTAGAAAAAATCTACACTTCTCGTCCATATCCAATAATTTGTAATGAATATTACACGCTCTTCCTTTACTTGAAATAAAACCTCCATCTGTTGACATCCATATTTCATTTTCAAGTTTCAATGGTAATTTATTATCATCTATTTCAGTTGGTTTTTCTTTTAATAAAATAGAATTACATCCATTACAATTTTTAGTTAATATATCCTTATAAGATTTATGTTTTTCTTTACTACAGCAACAAATATAATTTAGAGAATTTGCTTTAGCTGTTATAGTATTTATATCTGTTTTTAGAGTGTATTTATGTTTTTCAAAATAGCCCAATATTTCTTTTCTAAGGTTAATAATACGCTGTTCAGTTTTTGTAGTCATTTTGTTTTCATAATAAAATACTAGGTAATTTTCATTTATTTATTTTGTGAAATAAATAAATATATTTTTTTGATATCCGCTCGGATTTTTTTTTGGACATTATAAGATAGGAAAGCCCAATGCACCACCTGAGATACGCACGATGTTGTGATTCATACCAACAATGACTACTTCGTATTGTTGGGCATCAGGAGCACCACCATCTACATCACCACCAGCGGCAGCGAGTACGGCATCATTGGAGGCAGTGAAACCGAAGGAAACGTTGGTGAGCTTACCGTAGTTGGT
>Ga0214921_10009616_pt1 | contig 12185 bp, 6 predicted proteins | sample LL1505_MetaG_FD_177992 | JGI IMG/M metagenome (GOLD analysis project Ga0214921, IMG submission 177992) | Freshwater microbial communities from Lake Lanier, Atlanta, Georgia, United States - LL-1505 | ecosystem: Environmental > Aquatic > Freshwater > Lake | place: USA: Georgia | collected 2015-05-28 | reverse complement strand
AATATTTGTATTGTTTCGTCCTCCTGAAATTGTGTAACAATATTTTGACGTTCGGAGGCAGGTGTGCTACCATCTAAATAAACATATTTAATATTGTCGGCATCCAAGCGTTTTCGGACCAAATCAAGCATTCCTAAAAATTGTGAAAAGACCAAAATTTTATGATTACTTATATTCTCTTGTATCTCCCTTGTTAACTCTTCAAGCTTAATACTCTCTGGCTTATATTTTTCTCCTTCTGTATCACTTACCAACGAGGGACTATCGCACAACATGCGCAGTTTTGTAAGTCCTTCTAAGATTAGAAATGCAGTTTTGGAAACACCTTCTTCGGTAACTTTTTGAAGAATTTTTGCGCGGTAATCCTCCTTCACTTTTTCATATACTTTGCGTTGATAAGATTCCATTTCGCAGTAAATTACCGACTCAATTTTTTCTGGCAAATCTTTAGCAACGGTCTCTTTGGTGCGTCTTAATAAAAACGGAAATACCATTTTACGTAGTTGTTCAGCCTTAGCTGCATCACCGATTTTATCAATAGCATTTGCAAATTCTCCTTTAAAAAATTCTTTGCTACCGAGCAAGGCTGGGTTTATAAAATCAAACTGTGCGTACAAATCGAAGGTGTTGTTTTGAACAGGAGTTCCGCTCATGATAAATCGCTGTTTTGCAGGAACTAATTTCACAGCTTTACTTAGTTGAGCTTCGGCATTTTTTATGGCTTGTGATTCATCCAAAATCAACAAATCATAAGTATTTTTTATAACTTTTTCAATATCATTTCTGAGCGTTCCGTAGCTGGTAATGCAAACATTCCAATCATAGCTATAGATTTTATTAAATGTTTCGCGTTCAGAACCATGATGGATGTAATATTTTATTTCGGGAGCAAACTTCTTGAATTCGTTTTCCCAATTATACACCAATGATGTTGGTCCAACAATAAGTGCTTTAAATGGCGACTGAAATACTTTTTCGTTTTGCGAATTCATAATTTCAACGCTTGTATCTTCTACTCTTTTTTGAATGAATGTAATTGCTTGCAATGTTTTTCCAAGCCCCATATCATCGGCCAAGCAGCCGCCCCAACCCATTTCGTGCAAAAGATTAAACCATTGGTAACCACTTTGCTGATATGGACGTAATTCAGCTTTTAATGCTTTAGGAAATTCGTAATTCTTGTTGGTATTTATTTCTGATAATCTTCGTTTCTTTTCAGCCAACTCAAAAAGCAATGTATCATCGTTTATACTTTCGCTTAACTCATCAATTAAAGTAAAATGCAATTTCGAAAGTTGAATGTTTCCAGTATCCTTATCTTGCTTTCCAATCTTAAAAATAGCTTTTAATTTCTGACTCCATTCTTGTGGTAGCACGCCCATTGCACCATTGCTGAGCAACACAAATTCTTGTCCGTCAACAATTGCTTTTTTAAGATTTGCCATCGGTACAATTTCATCACCAAAGCTCAACTCAATTTTAATATCAAACCAATCAATTCCACTCCCTGCTTTTAACTCGAATTTTGCTTTATGTGGGCTATATTTAAAAAGCTTCAAATCATTTTTTCCATACACAGCAACACCATTGTCTTCAAGCATTTTTACAGTATCGAAAAACCAATTGTTCTGCAATGCTTCGCTAAACTTTAAGTAGAAGAATCCACGATTAATTTGCGCATTAAACTTTGGATGTAATGTGCTTATGTAGTGAATGTGTTTTCGTTCTTCTTCAATATTTCTATTGATAATGAATGTATGGTCGTTTTCTGTTTTTTCTATTTGATTTGTACCTTGCAATACATCTATATCATTATATTTAAAGAATGCTTCAATCAATAAAAAATCAGGAGCTAAATCAGATAATCGAATATTTTTCTCAAACACCTCGGCAGGGATAGTTTCAGGTGCAAACTGTGCGGGAAGTTCAATTTCTATAATGCTTTTAAGTGGTTGCAAATAATTATGCACAACCATATTCATATCCTTTGCAGGGAGAAGAACTTTTGGTTTATTTTTAAATTCCCATACTACCGAAAAATGGTTTTCATCTGCTACTGCATAAAGTGTATTTCCGAATTTTAGCAATGCATTACTTACAATATTTTCGTTTTCAATTTTATGTACATCGCCATCAATTATTGCAACAATACTAAGTGCAACAAAACTGTTTTCGGTGCTTGCAACAATTTTTATTTTTACCTTGGAAGTTGAAAATTTTAGCACCTCAATTTTAGATGCGTTAATACGTCCACCACTTGTATTTTCCCAGTAAACACAGCCTTTTGTATTAAGATGATCAGCAAATTTATATAGGCTATCGCGATGTAAAATACCAACTAAATTTTGTTGCTCAATTGACAAATGAGACAAGCCACTCATTGATTTTGTATAGTAATTATTGAATCCTACTTTGGCTTTTTCTAAAGAGTTAATTATTCCTAGATAGTGAAAATTATAGGCAAATTCAGCTTCCTCAGAAACAAACTGCTCAAAAGAAACAAAGCTTTCCGAAACCTTTGGTAACAGCGCTGCACCAAGCTTTTGAGGTTCAGCAACTGTGCCCTGCTCAACTGGGTATAATTCTAATTTAACACCTGGATAACTATCAAAAGGTTTTAAAACAATTATATTATCTGATAAATTATTTGCATCGATTATTTTTACTTGCGCAACTGATTTCTCTTTTATTTTTCTGGTGGTACGCTTCAACCAATCCCAGTCAGAAGCTTTTACAATATTACTATTTTTACTTTCAATTATTACTTGGTTATTCTGAAATAAGAATTGGAAATTCTGAGCATCCTCATCTTGCAATGTCAAACCATATTCTGCTAAAAGTGCGTTTTTTTCATCAGTAAAATCAAGTAATCTAAAAAAATAATCTTCGCCATAATGGGTTTGAAAAAACATCAATGCTGTTACTTTATGTTTGCACAAAGAATTGAAATGGCTCTCAAAATCGCAGGTGCAATGAGTGTAAATATTTTTAGCAACAGCTTTAAATTGTAATATTTGTGTTTCGGTTTTATTGATGTAATCAATAGTAACAACTCCCTTTTCATCCTTTAAATTTTGCATCACCTGCGGCTCTGTAGCAGGATGCGCGTCTTTACGAATTCTATTTTTTTCAGGAGTAGTGTACTGACTTAAAAATTGCCAAACACTAATTCGCGTTTGAGGCAACATGATCCAGTTATCGTCTTCTAGCAGTGCGGGTTTAGGAAATTTTGCAATTTCATTTACCACTTCGGCGTCAATAAAATCATTCTCTTCTAGCAAATCGGTATTTTTTGTTTTTATAAAACAAGCAGTTAAATGTTTGCACGGAAATGGATATTCATATGCAGGACAACTGCAATTTGATTGCAATAAGTTATCTAAATTAATTACAACATTGTAAAGCTGTGCAGAACTTTCGCTATGGCATTTAAAAAATAATTTATCATCTTTTTTTTCACTAAAAAAAACATACTCATTTTCAAAAATTCGTTTGCCTTTTTTAATTACAGCAATATCAATTTTATTAATGTATGTGATAATGGATTGGAGGTTATTCATTCAGAAATTTTGTGCAATCGTACAAAAATTATTCTAGCTATTTTATATTTTATATGATAGGGATTATATATACAGGCTTATTAGCATTTAACCTAGTAACTTTTATTATCATACAAAAAACAGAATCTATAGGTAAATTAACTCTTATCGTATGCCAGAGAAATTTTGTTATTTTTGTAGAAAGCTCTTGCTCAAAAGCTTTATTAAATATTCATTCAGACCTTCTTATGATGCTACCTCTATTTTTACTGTTTTTCATAATCATATTGAATAGAGAACATATGTTATATAAATATCACATAATTCTGTTCTTGTTGTTATCAAACCAAAATTTATTTTCTCAAAAACAAGGAAATATATGGTATTTTGGGAATTACGCTGGTCTTGATTTTGGCTCTACTAACCCAGTTGCAATTTCTAATGGTCAAATAAATTATAGCGCACAACAAGGACACAACGAAGGCTCTTGTGCAATTTCTGACAGTACTGGTAAGTTGTTAATGTACTCTGATGGAACAAAAATATGGAACAAAAAACATCAAATAATGGAAAATGGTAATTTCTTACTAGGCAATTCTTCATCAACACAGTCTTCGATTATTGTACCTCATCCAAAATATTACAATAGATATTATTATGTTTTTACTGTTGGAAGTGCTTTTTGTTGTGGAGGAAACATAACTGATGGGCTTAGATATTCCTTAATTGATATTTGTTTGGACAGCGCTAATGGTTCGGTTTTACCATCTAAAAAAAATATTAAGTTAATCGATTCAGTTGCTGAAAAAATAGCAGTTACGAGACATGCTAACAACATAGATTATTGGATAGTTACTCATAAATATTTTTCTGATGAATTTTGGGCTTTACACCTAGCTGCAAATGGAATTAAAGACACTGTAATATCAAAAATAGGAAGTATGCATAGTGGCACTCTTGGCGGCTCTCAAGGTCAGTTGAAGTTTTCAAATTCAGGGCTCAAATTAGCCATTGCTGCAACAAATGGTCTTAATTTACTTGAATTATTCGACTTTAATAAAGCTACAGGGATTGTATCAAACCATAAACCATTAAATGTAATTAATAACGGAAGTGTTTATGGAGTTGAGTTTTCTGCTGATGACTCAAAATTATATTCCGTAACCTATTCTTTTGCGCCAACACAATTTAATTTAGTTCAATACGACATAAGCCAAAATAATTTAACTACAATCAACTCATCGTTAACAACAATTTATTCAGAAAATTCAAATATAAGTGGCAAAGGATTACAAATTGGGATAAATTCTAAAATTTATATGATTAGTCCAATTGATGAAACTAAAGTATCAGTAATAAACAATCCAAATGCAGGTGGTTTAGCATGTAATTATGTTAACCAAAGTATTTCATTAATTGGTAATGGTTCATATTCATTACCTACGTTTATTGCGGGATTCGATTATTCAAATAGTGAAACCGATTGCAATTCAACGGCTGTTATAGAAACTGGCATAGTTAGCGAACACAAAATATTTCCTAATCCTGCAGTAGATAAAATTATAATACAGGCAGCAAATGATGAGTTTTATAATTTTAGTTTGACTAACACTGTTGGTAAAATTCTCTACACATCAATTCATAATTCCTCAATAAACGAACTTGACGTATCGTACTTTTCCAATGGTATGTATTACTTGCAAATACTCACAAAGAATAATACTGTTATAAAAAAAATAATTATTAATCACTAAATTAAATTAACATGAAAAGAAAAATTTTTACATTGGCAATTATTGCCTTACTATGTAACAAATCTGTTGCACAAACAACTTGGAATACTCGTGGAAACACTATTTCAAACCTAGATTGGATTGGCTCCGATAATTACGAAGGGCTGATTTTTAAAACCAACAATATACAACGTGGAAAATTCGATGCCGATGGAAAATTTATTGTTGATGGTGCTGCACTATTTAACAAAGGAATAAAAACTGATAGTATTAGAATTGTGAAATATTTGGATGTAGATTCAATTGAAACTCCAATCTATAGTTACTCATTAATTGTTGATGGACAAATGATAGATTCTAAAAAGATGGTTAAACAGAATTAGAGTGTAAAATATAAAATTAAAAAGCCACGATTTACTGTCGTGGCTTTTTAATTTACAAACTGTTCAAACAGTTCTTAATAGCTTCAAAGTTTGGTAATTCACCTGCATTTTCTAATACTTCGGCGTATTGTACAATTCCATTTTTATCAATTACAAATGCACTGCGTTTTGCTACACCTTTTGTTCCTGCAGCAAAAACTTCGTACTTACAATCGTAGGCTGTCATTGCATCTTTGTTAAAGTCACTTAATAGCGGAAAGTTTATTTTTTGCTCTTCTTTAAACTTTGCATTTGCAAATGGAGAATCTACTGATATTCCAAATACTTGAGCATTTACAACGTCATAATAGGCAATGTCGTCGCGGGTGTTACAAAGTTCGGTTGTGCAAGTGCCTGTAAATGCAAATGGGTAAAATAGTAGCAATACATTTTTACCTACAAAAGTAGATAGTGTTTGCATGTTTTTTTCCGTATCGGGCAATGCAAATTCTGGTGCTTTTTGTCCTATAGTTATCATTTTATATAATATTATTTGTTTGTAATTCTTCAAATTTTAGGGCGGCAATATTAACCAAAAGTTTATGATTAGTTTTATGATTTATTAAATCAAAAAGTTAAAATAAATTATGTGCATAATAGATTAAACTTTCAATCCTATTAAAAGAACATCGTCAACTTGTTCTAAATTTCCTCTCCATTTTTCAAATGAACTTAACAGCACTTCATATTGCTTTTTCATAGGCATATCTTGAATTGAAAGTAAAATTTCTTTCAACTGGTTATACTTGAATTTCTTACCGTTTTCGCCTCCAAATTGGTCAGCATAGCCATCACTAAAAACATAAATTGAGTCTCCAGTTTCAAGTTGCAAAGAGTGATTGGTGAAGGGTGGCAACTCATTATTGATATAAATACCAACAGGGAATTTATTGCCTTTAATTTCAAGCAATGAGTATTTTTCTTTTACGAGGTTATAATCGTACCCCGAAAATTTCTTTTTGGAATTATTACGGATTATGTACAACGGATTATTTGCACCTGCATATTGTAAAATGCTGGTGTCCTTATCAAATGCAATCATTGATATATCCATACCGTCTTTATTTTCGCCGCTTTCGCCCTTTTGTTTCAATGCTTTTATGATACCAATGCGTGCACCTTCCAAAATCTTACTAGGTTCAATGGTATTTCTATCAATGATAACTTCATTCAAATTATCATTACCAAGCATGCTCATAAATGCACCTGGTACACCATGTCCAGTACAATCGGCTGCGGCTAAAAGTACATTATTACCTTTTTGCGTTGCCCAATAAAAATCCCCGCTTACAATATCTTTTGGTTTAAACAATACAAAACTTTCGGAGTACAATTCTGAGATATAAGCTGCACTTGGCATAATTGCTTCCTGAATTTTTTTTGCATAAAAAATACTGTCGGTAATTTCTTTGTTTTTATGCTCAATTTCTTTATTTTGTTGGCGTAGTTCAGAAGTTTGAGAATCAATAATTCTTTTCAAAGATTTTGTGTAGAATTTTACAATTAAATAAACGGCTACAATACCCGAAATAATGTAAAGTATATAGGCTATAATTGTTCTGTACCAAGGAGGTAATATGGTAAATTCATAAGTAATAACTTCGCTGGTGTTTTCAAAAATGTCCTTTGCTCTTAAGTGAAAAATATATTTTCCTTCGGTTAAATTGGTGTAGTATTTTTCATTTTTTTTACTCCAATCACTCCACTCTTCGTCGTTACCCTCTAAATAATAACTGTATGTATTGTTTTCAGAAGTAATGAAACTTGTTGCCCCGAATAATATTGCTAAATTGTTATTTTGAAATGGTAATTCTGACTTTTGATTTTCGTTTTGTTTTAAGCTCAAAACATTTAGGTTCTTGGTTGTAAATTTGTCGGCACTTCTGTTGTAATATTCTCCAAAAAAAATAGTGTCCTTATTAGAGATTATATAGTTTATAACTGCTTTAAAAGGTTTATCGAATGTTTGAAATATATTTTTGTTGTATGAAATTGCTCCTTCATAACCTGCGAACCAAGTAACCCCATTTGGTTCAGCAAGTATTGACATAAACTGTATTTCTTTTAATCTTTTAAATGGTTTACAATACCAATTATAATGGTTGCTTTTATCAAGCAGAGCAACTCCATTCTCGAATTTTAAAAGGTCATCACAATATGTTTGCATCCATATATTTTCGTTTTTATCTAGACTTAATTTGTAAATATATCTATGGTTTTTATAGAAATTAGAATCAATGATAGTATCACGAATAAAATTAAATTTTAATTGACCATTCTTACTTACTGTAACAATCTTGAATAGTTGATTTTGTGTGGTGTTAACAACAAATTTATTTTTAAATTTATATATAAAATTATCGCTATTAGTTGGTAATCCATCTTCCTCATCATATTTTATTATTTCAAACTTAGGATAGTCGCCTATTTTATTTAAATTTTTCAAATATCTTAAACCATCAATTTTCGTACATAACCAAAGGTTTCCATAATCATCCTCATCAATGTCTAACACTTCACCATCTAATCCACTTAGAATTCCTTGAGAAACCCATTTTTCGTCAATGAATTTAAACGTTTCAAAACCATGATATAATCCAACATAAACAAGATTTTTGAACTTTTTTGATTGTAGTATTTTATAACTAAAGTTGTCAGAAATTTTCAATTGTTTTCCATTGGCTATTTGTATCAAACCATTGGATGTTGCAGCAAGAATAGATTTTTCTCCATTAATATTTTTAAATTCATTTATATCCCAAGTTTCTATCGGTTTTTCTAATATTTGTTTTAGGATTTTGTCACCTTTTCTATACTCGTATAATCCTTGAGATGTAGCAAAAAAGAAAGCTTCATTAAATCTAAGCATCGACTTTACAGTACCTTTTAGCCCATTTTGCGACGTTAAATTTCTGAATGATGAATTAATCTCTACGCAACTTATTCCTTTATCTAAGGCCAACCACAAATTTGATTGCGCATCTTCGTATAAGTAACTAACTTTTAAATCTTGTAATCCAATATTGTCATCTATAATTGAGATAATATCTAATTTTTCGTTTAAAATTATAGCGCCACCTTTAATTGTACCTATTGCATAATTACCATTAGTTAATTTTATGGCTCTAGTTATTTCATTTGATTGAAGAAAATTATCGGCATTTGTATTTACCTTTTCAAGGGTACAATGTGGTTTAAACTTATCAAGAAAATTAAATTGGATTGTATATAATCCTAAATTTCGACTACCTAAAATAAAATTTGAATGATATGGCAATATAAAATCTACTCTTGCATCGTTGAAAATTTCAGAACCTTCAATGTTTTTCAACACATCTCCATCAATAATTTTTAAGCCTTCGCCTCTAACTCTAATAATTATTTTGTTATCTATTTTGAATGCAGTGTGAAATAAACCTTCTGCACTTTCCCATACTTTACATTTACCATTATTGACCCTAACAATTACATAATTGCTAATAAAAAAAACACCTTCGTTGGTTTTATAAGTATACCAAACATCATTAAAGCCTGTTAATTTAGGCTTTACTAAATGTAATAACGATTTGTATTTTTTTTGTCCTTTAGAGTTAATGTCTAGATATCCAAAATCGTTTTGCGCTCCTACATAAATAATACCAGTTGAAGTATCAATATCCATTGAACGCACAACAGATAAATTTGATGTTTCAATAGCCTTCCATCTAGTTCCTTCAAGTGCTAATACAATAGGACTGTTACCGAAATACATCACACCTTTTTTATCTTGTAAGATGCTCCAATTTTGATTTGAACCTATATATTCTTCAGGCGAGTAGTTACGTAAAAAAGGAAACCCAAAATCATCAATCTGTGAAAACGAAACTTCAAAAAAAGCTAGTAAAAAAATAAGTATAAGGGTAGCTAATTTCTGCAAACTGATGTAATTAAGATTTGGCTAATGTACAAAATTATCTATTGATAAAATTCAATTTTGCTTCATCGACTCGTATTTTGAAGGTATAGAAAATGGCAAAGATTGAACATTGTTTATTTCTACTTTTGAGTAGTTAATTGAAACTTTCATAGTTCGTTGTGCTTGTATAGAAAACTCAGCTTCAAAAGGGAATAAAAGCGAGTCGACCAACTGAAAGTTACCATAATTTCCTTCAAAAGTTCTATTGGTGTTAAAATCATTAATCACATTCTTTTTTACTCTGTATGTTGATGCATCTAACCAAATACGTTGCACTAATTCTTTCAATATATTTTGCTCTGAAGTAGTGTTGTTTATTACCTTTTTAATTTTTCGTTTCCTAATGGTACTCAATACCTGATTTCCATTTTCTATATAGGTACGCAGCTTATCATCTTCGCTATAAAATTCGACACTATTACCAATAAGTACTGCTTGCAACATTTCAAAATCAATTTCGGTGTTTAGTATTTGACTTAGATAAGAAAAATCACCTTTAAAATATTTTGAATTTATACGGTCAACAAATTTAACACTGTCACATGTAGCCAAAAGTCTCGCTCCTTCTAAACCAAACATTGACAATGAAATCCAAAGAGCACTATCTTTTCTGCTTCGAACTGACGCGCTGAAACTATTTGTTTTGCCATCTACATTTGTAGTGACTGAAAATTTTGAATTAAGCCACTTGTAATTGAATTGATTATCCAACATTTTTTTGCTTAAATACGTTGAGCTTTTATGGTCGATAATTGGAGTAGCTTTTTCTTTGCTAGGTTGTGTTTCAACAAGTTTTTGAATCTCAGTTTGAGGTTTTAAATTGTTCTTACTAGTTCGACAATGCCACGAAAATAAACAGATATATAAAATTATAAAAGCTTGAAAGGCTTTGTGTATTGTCATCTTAAACTAAATATGGTTTAATCCTAAATAAAAAACTTAGGCCTAATTGCTAATATATATTAATGCTTTAAAGGGTTCCGCGAACTGCCTGTTCACGTTCAATTGATTCGAATAAAGCTTTGAAATTACCTTTCCCGAATGATTTTGCGCCTTTCCTTTGAATTATTTCGAAGAAAACTGTAGGTCTATCTTGGATTGGTTTTGTAAATATCTGTAACAAATATCCTTCTTCATCTCGGTCAACTAAAATATTCAATTTTTTTAATTCCTCGTAATCTTCATCAATTTTTCCTACACGCTCAACAGCATCTGTATAGTAATTATCGGGTACATACAAAAACTCTACACCACGTTGTCTCAATGTTGAAACTGTATGGAGTATATCGTTGGTAGCCAGCGCCAAATGCTGCACTCCAGGACCACGGTAAAAGTCAATAAACTCTTCAATCTGGGATTTCTTTTTACCGTGGGCAGGCTCGTTTATTGGGAATTTTACATAACCATTTCCATTACTTACAACTTTACTCATAAGTGAAGTATATTCGGTTGAAATATCATTATCATCAAAAGTTATGATGAGTTTAAAGCCTAATACATCTTCATAAAATTTTACCCACTCATTCATCTTACCCAGCTCTACATTACCTACACAGTGGTCGATAAACATTAAGCCTATTGGTTCTGATTTGAAATTAGATTTCATTGGTACATAACCTGGCAAAAATACTCCGGTATAATTTTTCCTTTCAACAAACGTATGTATTGTTTGACCGTACGTTTTTATTGAAGCTATTTTTACTTCACCAAAATTATCTTTCAGTGTTTGTGGTTCAATTGCAACTTTTGCACCACGTTTTGTTGTGGCATCAAAAGAATATGCTGCATCATCTACCCAAAGAGCAAGGACTTTTACTCCATCACCATGCAAGCGAACATGTTCTGATATTTCACTATTCGGGTCGAAAGAAGTCGTAAGCACAATTCTGATCTTATCTTGTTGTAATACATATGAAGCACGGTCTTTAACACCCGTTTCAAGGCCTGCATAAGCTACTATTTCAAAACCAAAAGCTGCCTGATAATAGTAAGCAGATTGTTTTGCATTGCCTACATAAAACTCAACATAATCAGTACCGTTTAGTGGTAAAAAATCAGAATCTTTAAACTTTTGTAACTCATCTAAAGTTACCCCTTTTATAGCTGTATCCATGTTGTGTAAAATTAATTTATGCAAAAATATTTTTTTATTTCGATGCTGAAAATAAATGATATTTTATTAGTCTAAATCTTTAAAAAAAAACAATTTGCTTAGATTAACAATTGTAACATTTTTGAAATAGAAATGAATTATATCGGAATAAGAATAACCTGTTTTGGCCATGCGGATAGCTCCTTCTTGGCAAAGGCCTATTCCATGTCCAAAACCCCTACCTCTAAAAAATAAGGTTTCACCTGCATCTTCAACCGAAAAAAAAGTTGACTTTAATGTAAAATCTGAACGCAAATCTTTCAATAAAATTTTAATGTCTTTCACCACAAATTCTTTGGTTCTTAGAGGCTGAGCGTAATTGAAGTTTCTTGGAAATTTTATACTATCTATTTGAGGAAATTTCTTATTTAAATATTTGAACCA
>Ga0214921_10009615_pt1 | contig 12186 bp, 8 predicted proteins | sample LL1505_MetaG_FD_177992 | JGI IMG/M metagenome (GOLD analysis project Ga0214921, IMG submission 177992) | Freshwater microbial communities from Lake Lanier, Atlanta, Georgia, United States - LL-1505 | ecosystem: Environmental > Aquatic > Freshwater > Lake | place: USA: Georgia | collected 2015-05-28 | reverse complement strand
ATCGATCTTTTGGCCAGCGCCTAATGTTGATTCCAAACTTGTTGGATTTACTCGTCACGCACCACGGGGTGATGAAGTACTGCGCAAGAAAGTTTTCGCAATTATCGATCTCGCCTTTGCCCAACGGAGAAAAATGCTCCGCTCGACCTTGTCATCTATGTATGGAAGTTCCGCCGCCGCCGAGGCGCACCTCGCATCAGTAGGGATCGATGGCACCTTACGTGGGGAAGCGCTGACCATTGAAGATTTCTGCAAGATCGCCAAATAAGCAATAAGGTCTAGTCGTGGCTAAAGAGAGCGTAACGGTGCGTGTACCTGCAAAGGTTAACTTGCAATTATCTGTAGGCCCGCGCGAAGTCGATGGTTTTCACAACCTCGTCTCAGTCTTTCAGGCAATCTCAATCTTTGATGATGTGACTGTAACAAAGAGTCAGCCAGGATCTGGAATAACTATTTCAATAACTGGCGATCACACACATGGCGTTCCAGCAGATCAGACAAACTTAGCTATTAAGGCCGCACAACTTATCGCCTCCGAATACGACATTACTATTGATGCACATATCGAAGTTAAGAAGAGCATCCCTGTTGCAGGTGGAATGGCGGGCGGAAGTGCTGATGCTGCCGCAACAATTCTGGCAATCGATCATCTCTATGAATTAGATATGAGTCGCGATGAGCAACACGATTTCGCAGCATCTCTTGGTAGCGATGTTCCCTTCATGCTTACTGGTGGAACGGCAATCGGCCAAGGTCACGGTGATCAATTAACGTCAGCACTTTCTCGCGGTACATATCACTGGGTACTTGCTCTTTCTAGCGTTGGACTTTCAACACCTGCTGTCTACGCTGAATGCGATCGACTTCGCGCCGAACGCGATATCTCTGCGCCACGAATAAGTGATCAATTGATGCAAGCACTCCTTGCAGGCGACGCCAAAGCTGTAGGTGCATCGCTCAGTAATGATCTACAGAGTGCGGCCTGCACATTGCGCCCTGCGTTATCACTCGTCCTCGATGTAGGTCAGGAATACGGTGCACTAGGTGCAATCGTCTCTGGCTCAGGTCCCACAGTTGCATTTCTGGTTGCAGATGAAGAGGCGGGATTAGATCTCGCCGTTGCTCTGACCTCAAGTGGAGTAGTGGGCAGCGTTGCGCGAGCCTTTGGACCTGTTCACGGAGCCAAAATTCTCTAACGCCTTCGCGCCTTCTGCGCATTCTGGTCGCCAGCACCCTGTGTGATGAGGGAGAATACGGGTTCCGCCATTGTGTAGTGGCTAGCACATGGGCCTTTGAAGCCCAGGGTCCAGGATCGATACCTGGTGGCGGAGCAATATTAATTGCCCGCCGAAGGAGATGGCGGAGCAATTTCAATTGCCCGCCGATTAAACCAGCGGAGCAAGTTACACTTCATATATGAGCCTAGAAACAGTGGTTGTTCTCGCCGCTGGAGAAGGCACGCGAATGAAATCTTCACTACCAAAGGTTCTTCATTCGATTTCAGGTCGCACACTTCTAGGACATGTTCTCCACGCAGTTGATGGATTGAACGCGAAGAATGTACGCATTGTTGTCGGTGCTGGTCGCGGACTTGTAGAAGAACACGTATCTGCAATCGCGCCACATGCCACCACAGTCTTTCAAGAGCAGCGCGGCGGTACCGGACATGCAACACAACTTGCGCTCGCAGACATCAAAGTGACTGGCACCGTTCTTATTCTTGCCGGCGATACTCCAATGCTTTCAAGTCAGTCACTAGCAGCACTTTTAGATGTTCACCACAAAGGTGGATTTACCGCCTCCGTGATGACAGCCGAGCACCCAGATCCAACAGGCTATGGACGAATTGTGCGCAGCGAAGATGGGTCACTACTACGCATTGTTGAAGAGCGCGATGCCACAGATACTGAAAAGGCAATCTATGAAATTAACTCAGGCGTCTACGCATTTGATGGCGCAAAGCTTGCTGGGGCAATCGGAAAGCTCAAGAACGATAATTCACAAGGTGAGCTCTACCTCACCGATGTTCTTGAAATCTTAGGTAACGAAGGTGGCGCAATTGCTGCCGTCCTTATCGAAGACTTCATTGAGATTCTTGGCGTTAACGATCGCAGCCAGTTGGCTGAAAGCGCAGCGCTACTTCGCGATCTCATTAATGAAGATCTCATGAAGTCTGGTGTGACAATCGTTGATCCACTTTCTACATGGGTTGATTCGACGGCACAAGTTGCAAGTGATGTGACCTTGTTGCCTGGCACATGGATCGCTGGAAAGACCTCAGTTGCAAGCGGTGCGGTCATCGGACCTCGCACCACCTTGCTCGATTGCACAGTTGCAGCAGGAGCTCACGTTATTGAATCCAATTGCACGGGCGCCGTTATTGGAAAAGATGCGCAGGTTGGACCATTTACATATTTACGTCCGGGTACAGATCTCGGAGCATCGACTAAAGCTGGCGCATTTGTTGAGATGAAGAATGCCGTCGTTGGTGAAGGCTCCAAAGTTCCGCATCTTTCATACGTTGGCGATGCGACAATCGGTGAAGGCACAAATATCGGTGCCGCAACTATCTTTGTTAATTATGACGGTGTAGAAAAGCACCACACCACAGTGGGAGATCACGTCCGAGTCGGAAGCGATTCGATGTTGGTGGCCCCAATCACGATCGGAGATGGCGCTTACACAGCCGCTGGCTCTGTGATCACCGAGGATGTGCCACCGGGAGCAATCGGGGTTGCTAGAGCAAAGCAGAGAAATGTATTAGGTTGGGTCCTGCGCAAGCGATCCGGTACGAAATCAGCAGACGCAGCCTCGCGTCATGATGAGAAGAAGGGCTAACACCTTTGAGCGAAATCAGATTAACTTCCGAGAAAAAACTGCGCATCTTTTCAGGACGTGGATATCCAGAGCTCGCCGAAGCAGTCGCAGAAGAGCTAGGTATTCCGCTCACACCAACATCAGCATATGACTTTGCAAATGGTGAAATATTCGTTCGCTTTGAAGAATCAGTTCGTGGCTGTGACGCCTTCGTTATTCAATCTCACGCCGCTCCAGTAAATAAGCAGATCATGGAACAACTCATCATGGTCGATGCTCTCAAGCGCGCATCTGCAAAGCGCATCACAGTTGTTGCACCGTTCTATGGATATGCGCGTCAAGATAAGAAGCACCGCGGACGTGAGCCAATCTCAGCTCGCTTAATGGCTGATCTCTACAAGGCAGCCGGTGCTGATCGCCTGATGGTTGTTGATCTACACACATCACAAATTCAAGGTTTCTTTGATGGTCCAGTGGATCATCTCTTTGCATTACCGATGCTTGCAAATTACGTCGGCAGCAAAGTCGATCGTTCGATGCTCACAATCGTTTCTCCCGACTCAGGTCGCGTGCGCGTTGCAGAGCGTTGGTCAGAACTTCTCGGTGGATGTCCGATCGCATTTATTCATAAAACACGCGATCCTCTTATTCCTAATGAAGCAGTAGTAGGTCGCGTCGTTGGTGATGTCACAGGTCGCACATGCGTGGTTATCGATGACATGATCGATACCGCCGGCACCATCACAAAGGCAGTAGATGCACTCTTTGAAGGCGGCGCAAAAGATGTCATCGTCGCAGCCACCCACGCTGTCTTTTCAGGCCCAGCAGTTGAGCGACTCAAGGAGTGCCGCGCAGTTGAGGTCGTTGTTACCAACTCATTGCCGATCGCAGATGACAAGCACTTCGACAAGCTCACTGTGCTCACAATTGCCCCACTTCTAGGCCGCGCAATCCGCGAAGTCTTCGAAGATGGCTCAGTCACAAGCCTTTTTGACGGGCACAGCTAAGTCAGGATAGTCTTGCCGCATTCTGGCGAGGGTTTCTCCTTAAAGTTTATAAAGGAAACCGTTATCGACGGCAAGGATTTCAACTCCTAGTCAGAGCACAATGTCTTCTGGTTCATAGCCAAAGGCTTTGAACTACTAACTAGGAGTTTTTTAATGGCTGAATTATCAATCAAGGGCACCACACGTACCGAATTCGGTAAGGGTGCTTCACGTCGTGCACGCGTTGCAGGACTTGTCCCAGCAGTTATCTACGGCCATGGTGAGAAGCCACTTCACATCACATTGCCAGCGAAAGAACTTGGCGTTGCTCTCAAAGAGTCAAACGTTCTTCTTAACATCGATATCGATGGAAAGGTCGAACTCACACTTCCTAAGTCAGTAGTTCGTCACCCACTCAAGCAAATCCTTGAGCACATCGACCTCGTACTTGTCCGCCGCGGTGAGAAAGTAACTGTTGCAGTTCCTGTTCATACAGAAGGAAAGCACGACCCAGATGGAATCCTCGAGCACGTCCACCACACAATTGAAATCGAAGCTGAAGCAACTTCTATTCCTAAGTTCCTTACACTTGATATTGAAGGAATGACAGCCGGAACTTCACGCTACGCATCAGATGTAGTTCTTCCTGCAGGTACAACACTTGCAAGCGATGCAAAGATGATCATCGTTCACTTGTCTGAGCGCTCAACAGCTGCAGTTGAAGAGACTCCAGTTGTTGCTGCTGCAACAGATGCTGCGGCACCTGCAGCAGATGCTGAAAAGAAGGACGCTTAGCCCGTACCCTTTCTCATTATGACGTGGTTGGTAGTGGGCCTTGGTAATCCAGGCGATCAATACGCTGCCACACGTCATAATGTGGGTCAGATGGTTATAGACCAACTTGTTAAACGTCATTCAGTAAAGCTAGCAAGTCATAAATCTCGTACACATATTGCCGCCTACAAATTAGGTGTTGGCATTGATGCCCACCAAATCATTCTCGCTAAATCTCAGAGCTACATGAACGAGACCGGCGGGCCAATAAAAGCGCTAGCTAATTTCTACTCTGTTGAACCTGAAAAGATCATCGTTCTTCATGACGAACTTGATATTGGTTTTGCTGCAATCCGCACCAAATTAGGCGGTGGCGATAATGGCCACAATGGTTTGAAATCAATGACCTCTGCCTTTAATACTCCAGATTATTACCGCGTGCGTTTAGGTATTGGCCGACCAATGGGCCAACAAGATCCAGCAGATTTTGTCCTTAAGCAATTTAGTAAGGAAGAGAAGAAGGATCTCGACGAGTTCATTGAGCGCGGGGCAGATGTTGTGGAGTTCTTGATTGAAAAAGGACTTGAGTTAACGCAGGGAAAATTTAACTCCTAATCAACCTGTATTGCGAAGGCCTGCTGCAACACCATTAATTGTGAGCAAGAGGGCACGAATGAGCGTTGGATCTGCTGATGCGCCTTCGGCACGTACTCGTTGTAGCAAATTGATCTGCAAGAGGTGGATTGGCGATAGATAAGCATCGCGCACCTGCAAGGTACGAGCTAAGACAGGCTGTTCACTTAAGAGTGAATCTTTCTTTGTCAGCAACAGTATCTCTGCAACCGTGAGTTCAAACTCTGCGGTGATCTCATCAAGGAAGTGGTGAAGTTCTTGCGGAACTAGTGTCTGAACATAACCGCGAGCCATCTTTAGATCTGTCTTAGCCAAAGTCATCTCAACGTTACTGACAAATGTGTGGAAGAAGTGCCAATCCTTAAGCATCGCAGTCATCACAGCACTTTTACCAGCTTCGCGCGCAGCCTTTAACCCTGAACCAACACCAAACCACCCCGGAACAATCTGACGTGATTGAGTCCAGCCAAATACCCAAGGAATAGCGCGCAATGAACCAAGTCCCGTTGATGCATCAGGACGACGTGACGGTCTTGAACCAAGGAAGAGATTTCCAAGTTGTTCAACCGGGGTGGACGCGTAGAAGTAAGCAGGAAGATCTGGGTGATCAATCAACTTTCGGTATTGCGCGAAAGATGCATCTGAAATGAGATCCATGCATGAATTCCATTGCTGGAGCTCTTCTTCGCTCTGTCGTGGAGCGCGATTAAGTACCGTTGCTTCAAGGGAAGCTGCTAGCGTCAATTCCACATTCTCACGAGCAAGTGCTGGAAGTGAATATTTATCGCTGATTACTTCGCCTTGTTCGGTTAATTTGATTTCACCATCGATTGATCCCCAAGGAAGAGCGACGAGCGCATCATAGGTGGGGCCACCACCGCGACCGACAGAACCACCGCGGCCATGGAATAGACGAAGACGGACGCCGTGCTTCATTGCGACATCTCTTAGTTTGCGCTGTGCACGGTGAATTTCCCATTGGCTCGTTGCGATTCCAGCATCTTTATTTGAATCTGAATATCCCAACATTACTTCTTGAACATTTCCGCGGAGTTCGACGACTTTTCGATACGTTGGGTTAGCGAGCAACTTTTCTAGAATTTCACCAGCTGCTCGAAGTTCAGCAACTGTTTCAAGCAGTGGTGCGAATCCGATCTTGGCAACGCCAGCGCTGATGTCAACTAAACCTGCAAACTTTCCAAGGACGGTCGATGCAATTAAGTCATCAGCGCCCTTAGTCATTGAGACGATATATGTCTCGATAATTTCTGGGCCAAAGTCCTCAATCAACTCATTGATCGCAACGAATGTATTGAAGGTCTTTGCATCATTTCCTGAAAGCCCTTCAGTGGAAGGGATCTGCGAATCTTTTAATACAGCGATAAGAGTTTCAAAGCGCTCATCATGGCTTTGAGTTGCGTATGTGCCACCAATCATCTGCGTGAGTGCACTGTGGTGGGCATCTGAATGCTCACGAATATCAAGAGTTGCATGTGTGAGACCAAAGGCAGCGATTGAGCGAATAGTGCGTTCTAGTAGACCAGTCGCGATTAACTCACCGTTGTGGGCGAAGAGGGAGTCACGCATCAAGGTGAGATCTGCCAGTAGCTCTGATGTGTCTTTGTAGTCACGATGTGGAACATGTGGAGTGCCTTGCGCATGGCGATCGCGAGTCATTGCTAAGCGATGAACAATTGCAGTCGCCTTGAGGCGATACGGCTCTTGAACATTAAGTCGACGGAATCTCGCTTCAAATTCTGGAATGTGCTTGAGGTCTTCTTCCACTGAAGCAGAAAGTTCTGGAGTTGAACCAATAATTCGAGTTGAGACTGAGAGCATCTGACGCAATTGATCCATTGCTGCAATTGTTGTGCGAATAGCGTGGCCAACCTGAAGTACTACCGCGGCCTTCGTGATTTCGGGTGTGATATTTGGATTGCCGTCGCGATCACCACCGATCCAGGTGCCAAAAGTTAATGGGCGAGCAGTAACAGGTAGATCGATTCCCACGCGCTTAAGTTCATGTGCAAATTCGTTGAGTACTTCTGGAACCGTTGTACGAGCTAAGTCGTCGAGGTAGTAGAGCGCGTTCATCGCTTCATCAAGTGGTTCAGGACGGTCTACGCGAAGTTCATCGGTCTGCCACAACAAGTCAACGATTTCAGCCAATGACTGCGAATTAGTGATGCTCTTCGGAAGATCGAGTAAGCGAGAAATTTCACCTAACTTGTTAAGGATTGAGCGGCGTGCTGCCTCAGTTGGGTGCGCAGTAAAAACTGGTCGCACGCTAAGTTCGCTAATCCACTGCTCAAGATCGCTTTGCGTAAATTGATGTCCCGGCGTCTGTGCCTTCTGTGCCAATTCGATTTTATCTACTGCGCGAGAAATCCATGAACTTCCTTGCTCTCTAGAAGCTGCAAGAGTGCGTACGCGGTTCACTTGTTCGGCGACATTTGCAAGATGAAAGTAGGTACTGAATGCGCGTACAAGTTGGATTGAATCTTCTACTGATAAATCTTTGAGAACTTCTGCTCCGCTGCCTTCGCGCACAGCTTTACGAACACTTTCAACAAGATCAAGAAGTGCTTGACCTTCTTGGCGGACAAGGGTTTGACCCAGGAGATCACCTAAGCGACGCACATCAGCGCGCAGTGCCTCATCCTGATTTGTCATGTACGTATTCTCGCAGGCAATCGGCGCATCGCACACACCGTAGACTTTGCTCGTAGCCCCCTGGTCCTGACCAAGCGGGGCCAGTTGCCATTGGGGGTGTGCTGTGCGAGGACTGATCTCATTAATCGAGACCAACTCATCAGTAGTCGATGCACTCAAGAACGCAACGAAAATTATTGCCCCACCACCGGCGTATCCATTTTTGCTCGCTGCTCGGGCCAAGGAACGACCACTATTGGTAATCACAAGTTCATCTCGCGGCGCAGAAGATCTGGCCCATGAACTTCGCGAGCTACATTCTTATGTTCTCGAATTTCCAGCCTGGGAAACTCTTCCGCACGAACGGCTCAGCCCACGAAGTGACACAGTCGCACGGCGTATCGCCACGTTAAATTCGCTTACCAATCATAAGAAAGATAATCCAATTGTGATCACTCCGGTTCGAGGAATGATTCATCGATTTATTTCCGATATCTCACGAGTGCCTTTGCGTACTTTGGAGATCGGACAAGAAATTTCGCTCACCGATTTAATCGAACACTTGACCCGTAACGCATACACACGTACCGACCTCGTTGAAAAACGTGGAGAGTTTGCAGTACGCGGTGGAATCGTTGACGTTTTCTTCCCCCTAGCGATGCATCCAATACGTATTGACTTCTTTAGTGATGAAATCGAAGAGATGAAGTATTTCGATATTTCTGATCAGCGAACTCAGAATCCCGTCACAGAAGTTGTTGAAATCCTGCCATGTCGTGAATTTATCCTGACGCCTGAGGTTCAAAAACGTGCTGCAGCTTTAGAAGAAAAGTTTCCTTCAGCCTCTGAGATTCTCAATAAGATCGCGGCGGGTATTTCTTGCGATGGCATGGAATCTCTCATCCCGATGCTCGTTGATGAGCTAGAAACTATTGCTGAACGCATGCCTGAGAACTGCGAAGTGATTTTCCTTGATGATGAACGAATTAAATCTCGTAGCGCCGATTTGATTGCAACTAACGATGAGTTTTTCCAAGCTGCGTGGTCGAGTGCATCCTTAGGTGGTGATGCTCCACTTCCTGTAGAGGCAACCACTTATCTAGATTGGTCTGCTCTACATGAAGTGATCTCTGAGTGCGGACTGACTATCCGCTCACTTAATTCATTTGGAAGCGACCTAGATAAGGAAGCCACATTCCTTGATTTCACACCCGTCGAACCCATGCGCGGAGATAGCGAACGAGCTATCGAATTACTTCGCCAGGGCTTGAGCGAAAACAAGAGCGTTATCTTTTCAACATCGGGCCACGGAATGATGGAGCGCTATGCCGGCATCTTTCGTAGCGCAGATTTACCGGTACATACACTCGAAACACTCAACGCAACCCCTACAAAGGGAATGATCTATCTCTGTCGCTCAGCAATCGCATATGGATTCTCTTCCGATGAGAGCGCACTGCTTTTTGTTACTGAACGCGATGTCTCAGGAAGTAAATCAAGTGGTCGCGATAGCGCGAAGATGCCATCAAAGCGTAAGCAGGCTGTTGATCCTCTCGAATTAAAATCTGGTGACTTTGTTGTGCATGAACAACATGGAATCGGTCGTTACATCGAGATGGTCTCTCGCACAGTCGGTGGTGTCACGCGCGAGTATCTAGTGATCGAATACGCATCTGCAAAACGTGGACAACCTGGCGATCGAATCTTTGTTCCCACCGATACGCTCGAACAAGTAAGTAAATATATCGGCGGAGAAGCACCCACCGTTCACCGCATCGGAAGTGGTGAATGGCAGAAAGCAAAGGGTCGTGCACGCAAGGCGGTTAAAGCAATTGCTGGCGAGCTAATTCGTTTATATGCAGCGCGCACAAGTGCACCTGGTTTCGCATTCTCACCGGATACTCCTTGGCAACGCGAACTCGAAGATGCGTTTTCCTATATCGAAACTCCTGATCAACTCTCGACCATTGAAGATGTAAAGCAAGATATGGAACGCCCTTATCCAATGGATCGCATCATCTGTGGCGATGTGGGATACGGAAAGACAGAGATCGCTATTCGTGCAGCGTTCAAGGCGGTACAAGATGGCAAACAAGTTGCCGTCTTGGTGCCAACGACGCTTCTAGTTCAGCAGCACACCAAAACTTTTGCTGAACGCTATGCAGGGTTTCCCATCAAGGTTGTCGGGCTATCTCGCTTCAACACCGCCAAAGAAACGAAGTCAATTTTGGATGAGACTCTTCATGGAAGTGCCGATGTGATTATTGGTACTCACCGTTTACTTTCCAACGATGTGGTCTTTAAAGATCTCGGCCTTGTCATTGTCGATGAAGAGCAGCGCTTTGGTGTCGAACAGAAAGAATCGCTGAAAAAGTTACGCACGACAGTAGATGTATTAGCTATGTCTGCAACGCCTATTCCGCGCACACTTGAGATGGCAGTTACTGGCATTCGCGAAATGTCCACGATTACAACGCCCCCTGAAGAGCGTCATCCGATCTTGACCTATGTAGGTCCAGCCGACGACGCTCAAATCAGGGCTGCAATACATCGCGAACTATTACGTGACGGCCAAGTTTTTTATCTACATAATCGCGTTGAATCTATTGATCGCGCCGCATCAAAGATTCAAGAGCTTGTGCCCGAAGCACGCATCCGAGTTGCTCACGGACAAATGAGCGAAGGCGCACTCGAAGATGTGATTTTAGGCTTTTGGAATCGTGACTTCGATGTACTCGTCTGTACCACTATCGTTGAAAGCGGACTGGATATCGCAAATGCAAACACGCTTATTGTTGAGCGTGCAGATAACTTTGGACTTTCTCAACTTCATCAGCTACGTGGCCGCGTAGGTCGTGGCAGAGAACGTGCCTATGCATATTTCTTATACCCAGCAGATCAACCGCTTTCTGAACTTGCACTCGATCGTCTTAAAACTATTGCTACCAATACCGATCTCGGTGCAGGCATGCGTGTTGCACTTAAAGATCTCGAGATTCGTGGTGCGGGTAATTTGCTAGGCGGCGAACAATCTGGGCACATCGCAGATGTGGGCTTCGATCTTTATATGCGTATGGTCGGTGAAGCTGTGCATGATTACAAAGCAGGAATCATTGAGACTGGTGAAAAGAACCGCGAGTGCAAAGTTGAGTTACCGGTTAATGCGCACCTTGATCCTGAGTATGTTCCAGGCGAACGTTTGCGACTTGATCTTTATCGCCGCCTTGCAGATGTTGCATCGCAAGAAGATGTTGATGCGATTGAAGCTGAACTCATTGATCGCTTCGGTCCACTACCTGAAGAAGCACAATCATTACTCAAGGTTGCAGCACTTCGCGCGCAAGCAAAGTCGCTAGGGGTCACTGAAGTTGTCTCGACTGGGAAGTTCCTGAAAATCTCACCACTGATTCTGGCCGAATCTCGTCAGCTTCGCCTCACCCGTTTATATCCAGGATCGCTCTATAAGAGCGCAACAAATAGCGTTTTAGTGACCATCCCCAAACCCACTGGCTGGAGTCCGTCGAATCCATCACCTGCCATGGGGGATACTTCTCTTCTGGCCTGGGTCTCCACGGCCCTGGAAGAGTTAACGACGAAAGCGAGTAAACCGTGAAGAAGATTCTGACCGCCCTTGTAGTTGCAACAGGACTTCTACTTTCAGGGTGCTCCAACGTTGATACAGCTATCTCGCTCGGCGATACCAAAATCACAACGGCAGAGCTTCAAGCAAATGTTGATTTAATTTTGGCAGAGCGCGGCAAAGTCGATACGTCACAGATGCAACTTGCGAGCGGAGAGACTCTTCTTCGAAATCAGCTGAACTTCCAACTCTTGCTCTCTGGTTTTGCAGAGATTGCCAAAGACCTTTCTATAAAGATCACAAGCTCTGAAATCGCTGGACGCCGTGCACAAATTGTTGAACAAGTTGGTGGCGAAGAGGCACTTCCTGCAGCTCTCGTCTCAGCGTCAATTGCCCCAACTGATCTTGATGGATACCTTCGTGCAATAATCACGACTGAAAAATTAGGCCAAGCACTTGTCCAGACTGGTGTTGCCGAGGCAGATGTACAGACTCGAACCCAGCAACTCTTTGTTGCAAAAGTCAACGAGCTTAAGCTTAATGTCAATCCACGTTACGGTAAGTGGGATTCAACTACTGGTCAGATCGTTGCAGCACCTGCAGCCAGTGATGCAGTCACTCCATCTAACGAATAATTCAAGAGGAGTTTCTTAGATGTCTGAGTTACTTCGACTCGTTGAGGTAATGGATCGCTTGCGTTCACCTGGCGGATGCCCCTGGGATGCCGAGCAGACGCACGAGTCA
>Ga0214921_10009614_pt1 | contig 12187 bp, 8 predicted proteins | sample LL1505_MetaG_FD_177992 | JGI IMG/M metagenome (GOLD analysis project Ga0214921, IMG submission 177992) | Freshwater microbial communities from Lake Lanier, Atlanta, Georgia, United States - LL-1505 | ecosystem: Environmental > Aquatic > Freshwater > Lake | place: USA: Georgia | collected 2015-05-28 | reverse complement strand
CACCCGTCGGCTCGTCGATCTCGGTGGCACCGTGGCCTACGACTGGGAGCAGGTCTCGCGGCTGGCGACTCCGTGGACCGGCGGTCGGCTCCGCCTGGCGGGCGCCGGCGCGCGGCCCTTCGCGCTGCGGGGGCCGCTCGGCCGGCTGGCAGTCGGCCGAACGGCCGCCGCCGGCCCGGTGGACGCCGCCGGCCAGATCACGCTTCCCGAGGATTGGCTGGCGGATGGGCGAACCGTCCGTGGCGCCGAACGCATCGCCCGTGTCGCTTTGCCGCTGGAGTCGGCGGCGGCGGACGCCGCCGGCCGGGACGCCGCCGACCTGTTCACACGGCTGCGGGCCCTGTCGGTCGATACGTCCGCCGCCTGGAACGCGGCGGAGGTCGCCGGCCTCCACTTCGATGCCGGCGAGATGCCGGTGCGGTGGTTCGAGGGGCAGTTGGCGCTCGGGCCCTTCGACCTGGCCGCCTCGGGGGGACGGTTGCGCGGGGCGCCGTGGCTGCGGTTCCTGCCGGCCCCGGCCGAGCTGATCGTGCCGCCCGGTCGCTGCCTCGACCGTGCGGTGCTCTCGCCGCAGCTGTGCGACCGCTGGGTGCAGTGGATCGTGCCGCTCATCGGCCGCTCCACGCGCACGCAGGGCCTGGTGAGCGTCGATCTGGCGGGCGCCCGGCTGCCGCTGGCCGATCCCTTCGCCGGCGAGGCGGCCGGCCAGCTGCTCTTCGAAAACCTGGAATCGACGCCCGATGAGCGGGTGCAGCCGCTGGTGAACCTGATCGTCAAGCTGCAGTCGGCGATCGACCCGCGGTTCGCCTTCGGCGACAAGGCGGTGCTGCTGCGGGTGCGGCCCGAGCCGGTGCGGGTGCGGCTCGCCGACCGCCGGCTCTGGCACGAGGGGCTCGTGATGGACGCGGGCCAGCTCGTGATCCGTTCCGGCGGCAGCGTGGGGGCCGACGGCACGCTGGCGATGGCGGTCGAGGTGGCCTTCCGGGGCGACATCATGGGAGCCGCGCCGGTCGTCGGCACGCTGTTGCGGACACCGCTGGTGATCCCGCTCAAGGGCACGGTGAGCCGGCCGCAGTTCGATGCCCGTTCGCTCGACATGATCCTCGGCCGGATCGTGGAGAACACCGCCGAGGCGGTGATCGGTCCGCAGCTGAGCCGGGGCCTGGAGACGCTGTTCGGCAATCCTCCTCCGCCCGACCCGCCGCCCGCCGCGCCGGGCGGGCTGTCGTTCCCGCCGACGGCACCGGACCGCGGCCAGCCCCCGCGGCCGTGAAGGCGGGCGAACCGGCGAATCTCCCCGATTACTCCGATGGGGGGGTCGCCGTGTGAAATCGTCGCCGCCTCGCCAAACCTCATAAATCAGCCGGCGGCTCTCTCCGATTGTAGGGGTGGTAGCGGTTGCATCGACTGTGCCGGCTGGCCGTCGTCTCCGCCCGCTCGACCCAGGGAGCAGGACGCGTGAGGAACATGGAATCTCCGTGCGGCGGTGTCGCCCGTGTGTGCCGTGCGGTGGCCTGCATGGCCGTCATCGCGACGCTCGTGGCCGTGGGCAGACCGGCGGCAGCCGTGACGTTCGCCGCGCTCCGCGAGGAGGCGGCCGAGCAGGCCGACGGTCCGGCCACCCCGCCGGTCGCGTTCGACCCGACCATGGCGCTGGCGCAGATCGCCGACCCCGCCATCGAGACGGTCGACGAGATGACCGTCGGCGCACCGCCGGGCAGCGGCCGCACCGTCGGCCCGGGCGACGGCTCGTTCGCGCGGCAGCTCGGCGAGCGGTTCGCCAACGTGCAGGATCCGGCCATCGAGACGGTGGACGAGCAGACCGTGGGCGGCAACGACCACTCGGGCGAGAAGGAGTGGTTCGAGAAGATCAATCTCCGCGGCTACACGCAGTTCCGCATCAACGACACGCTCTGGTACGACCCCGACGGGGCCGGGCCGTACCATCCCAACGACAAGTCGGTGGGCCCCAACAACGGCTTCTACATCCGGCGCTGCCGCCTGATCTTCTCGGGCGACCTGAGCGACCGCCTCTACTTCTACATCCAGCCCGACTTCGCCTCCGGACTCAGCGGCGTGTCGGATCCCGGTGCGATCAACTACGCCCAGCTCCGCGACTGCTACGGCGACTGCTACATCACCACCGACAAGGTGCACCGCGTCCGCGTCGGCCAGTCGAAGGTGCCCTACGGCTGGGACAACATGCAATCGAGCTCCAACCGTCTGCCCCTCGACCGCGCCGACTTCATCAACGCGACCAAGAGCGAGCGCGGCCTGGGCGTCTTCTACTACTGGACGCCGATCGAGGCCCAGGAACTCTACAAGTACGTCCTCGACGAGGGGCTCAAGGGGTCGGGCAACTACGGCGTGTTCGGGGTCGGCTGCTACAACGGGCAGGGCAACTCGACGCTCGACCAGAACAACAACATGCACTTCGTGATGCGGCTCAACTCGCCCTACCAGTTCGACGACGGGCAGGTCGTCGAGGCGGGCGTGCAGGCCTACTGCGGCAACTACGTGCCGACCGTGGCCGACATCAAGATCGGCGGCAACACCTACAAGCCGGTGGTGGTGTCGCCCTCCAACGGCGTGCTCGACCAGCGGATCTGCGCCACGTTCGTCTACTACCCGCAGCGGCTGGGCGTGACCGCCGAATGGAACGTGGGGCTCGGGCCGCAGCTCTCCAGCCTCTCCAACGTGTCGAAGGCCAATCCGCCCACGATCTCCAGCCAGCCCGTGTCGGGCGGGTACGTGCTCGTCAACTACAAGAACGACACCGAGCGGTTCGGCCGGCTGTTCCCCTACTTCCGCTGGCAGATGGGCCGGGGCGGATACCTCTGGGAACGGAACAGCCCGAACACCTACCTCGGCGAGTTCGACCTCGGGCTGGAGTGGCAGATCACGCCGCAGATGGAGCTGACCTGCGAGTACGACTGGGTGAACCGCACGAACACCTCGGGCAAGGCACCGATCCTCGCCAACGGGCAGTACGCCCAGTTCCAGGGAGACCTGCTGCGGTTCCAGTTCCAGATCAACTACTAGGCGTCCGCGGGGCGGCGCGGAGCCGGCGATCGAGGGACGCGATCTGCCGGCGCAGGGCCCGGGCGTAGGCCGCGTGCTCCACCTCGAGCCGGTGCCGCGGCGAATCGACGTAGCGGATGGCGGCGACCGCCGGGGGCCGGCGCCGCGCCCGGTAGAGCCAGGCGGCGGCCCGCGGCGACCGCCGCGCCGCGACCGCCATCCGCGCCACGAGCTGCGCCTGCAGGTCGGTGAGGCCCCACTGGCCGCTGTCGGGCTGGATCAGCCCCACGACCGCGATGTCGTCACGCGTGGGGTGGAGGAGGTGCAGGAACAGCCGCGGCACGCCGTCGGGGCCGGCGTTGACGAGGACGGGGTCGATGAACGGCAGCGTGACCCGGTAGCCGGTCGCGCAGATCACGACGTCGAAGGCTTCGCGGCGACCGTCGGTGAACACGACCGTGTCGCCGTCGAAGCGGACGACGTCGCCGGCCGGGCGGATGTGGCCGGAGTCGATGCGCCGGCAGAGGTCGCCGTTGACCACCGGATGCGTTTCCCAGAGACGGTGGTCGGGGCGGGGCAGCCCGTGCCGCCAGGGCAGGCCGATCTCGCGGTCGATCGCCCGCAGGCTGACGAGCCGGCGGAGCCACAGCGGCAGCCTCATGCGGAGGAGCCGTTCGCCGCGGAGGTCGGCGGGCCGGCCGAGGATGGTCCGCGGCACGACGTAGTAGCCGCGCCGCAGCGAGAGCACCGTGGCGGCCGCCCGGGTCGCGACGTCCACCGCGATGTCGGCGGCCGAGTTGCCCCCCCCGATCACGAGCACCCGCCGGCCCGCGACCGGCACCGGCACCGTCGGCGACTTGTAGTGGCAGGCGTGCAGGAGCGTGCCGGTGAACGTGCCGGGAATCTCCGGCCAGCGCGGCTCGCGGTTGTGGCCGTTGGCGATGACGACGCCGGCGTAGTGCCGCGGCGGGCCGTCGGCGAGACGCACCATCCAGCCGCCCCCCGCCGCGGGCTCCACCCGTTCGACCGCCGCCCGCGTGCGGATGTGGCTCTCCAGCCCGAAGTGCCGCGCGTAGCCGCGGAGATAGGCGAGGCACCGCGCGTGGTCGGGGTAGGCGGGCCAGTCCCGCGGCATGGGGTAGTCGGTGTAGGCCGTGAGCGTCTTGGAGCTGATCAGCCGGGTGGAGGCGAAGATGCTCGATGCCGGCGAGCCGAACACCCAGTTGCCGCCGATGCCCTCCTCGCGTTCGAGGCATTCGGCGGCGATGCCCGCCTGGAGCAGGTTCTTGACCGCCGTGAGCCCCGAGGGGCCGGCACCGATGACGCACCACGGCGCGACGCTCGCGGACATGGGCAGCCTCACGGGAGCGGCCGGCGGCCGAGCACGGCGGCGAGCTGGTCGGCCAGCCGCGCGAGATCGGCGTCGGTGTGGTGCCACGACAGGCTCACCCGCACGAGGCTGCCCCCGTCCGGAACGCTCGGCGGCCGGATCGCCGGCACGAACAGCCCCGCGGCCGCCAGCTCTGCCGCGGCCGCCACGGCGGCCCCGGCTCCGCCGACCACCAGCGGCACGATCGGCGTGGCCGCGCCGGGGACGTCGAGGCCCCGCTGCCGCAGGCCCGCGCGAAAGCCGGCGGCCCGCGCCACGAGGTCGCGGCGGCGCTGCGGCTCCTCGGCCAACAGCGCGATGGCCCGCGTGGCCGCGGCGGCCACCGCCGGGGGATGGGCGGTGGAAAAGATCCAGGCCCGGGCCCGGTGCCGCAGCCACGTGATCAGGTCGGCATGGCCCGCGACGAAGCCGCCGGCCGCGGCCAGGGCCTTGGAGAGCGTGCCCACGCGGACGTGCACGCCGTCGGCGCAGTCCGCCTCCTCCACCAGTCCGCTGCCACGGCCGCCGAACACGCCCGTGGCATGGGCCTCGTCCACCATGAGGATGGCGGCGTGCCTGCGGGCCACGGCGCACAGGTCGGCCAGGGCCGCGACCGTGCCGTCCATGGAGAACAGCGTGTCGGTGACGATCAGCCGCCGGCGGGCCGGGCCCGCCTCCGACAGCAGCCGATCGGCCGCGGCGACGTCGCGGTGCGGGTAAATGCCGACGCGGGCGCGGGACAGGCGGCAGCCGTCGATGATGCTCGCGTGGTTGCGGGCGTCGCTGGCGATGAAGTCGCCCGGTCCCACGAGCGCGGCGATCGTGGCGGTGTTGGCCGCGAAGCCGCTGGGGAAGGTGACGGCGGCATCCACGGCCAGGAGGGCGGCCAGCGCCCGCTCGAGGGCGTCGTGCGCCACGGAGTGTCCGCTGACCAGCGGGCTGGCCCCCGCGCCGAACCCCTCGGCACAGGCGGCCTTCGACGCCGCCTTCGCCAGCCGCACGTCGCCGGCGTAGCCGAGGTAGTCGTTGGAGCCGAAGTTGAGCAGCGTGCGGCCGTCGAGATCGACCTCGCGGCCCTGCCGGCCGCTGCGGACGCGGTGCGGCCGCTCCAGCCCGGCCGCCCGCAGGGCCGCCAGGTCGTCGTCGATCCACTCCAGAGGACGCGGCAGCGGGGCCGCGGGGAGGGCCGGTTGGTCGCGGTTCTCGGCGGCGTCGAGGCGGCAGGGCATGCCCGATAGTATGCCGCCCGATCAGCCCGGGCGATGGGCGAGCGTACGGATCGTGCGGAACTCCGCGGCCGTGACCGGGTGGACGGAGAGCCGGCTGCCCCGCCGCAGGAGTTCCATGCCGGCGAGGCCCTTGACGCCGCGGAGTTCCTCCAGCGGCACCTCCCGCGGAAACACCTCGACGAGCCGGACGTCTACCATCGCCCAGACGGGATGCTCGGGCGACGCCTTGGGATCGTGGTAGTCGCTCCGCGGGTCCCAGGCCGTGGGATCGGGATACGCCGTGCGCACGACCTCCACGATGCCGGCCACCGCGGAGGGGGCGGCGTTGGAGTGGTAGAAGAGCGCCTGGTCGCCGAGGCACATCGCCCGGAGGAAGTTGCGGGCCTGGTAGTTCCGCACGCCCTCCCAGTGCGTCGTCCGCCGCTTCGCCCGGGCGAGGTCGCGGATCGAGAACACGTCGGGCTCGCTCTTGATCAGCCAGTGGTGCATGGCGCGGAGGGGGAGGGTGAACGTCACCGACGGGACGGGACCGCGGGACGCGTTCAGGTGGGACAGCTGGCGCCGAAGTAGCCGTGCCGGTCGATGTGGGCCGCGACCTCCGGGGCCACGAGGTCCCGCCACGACGGATCTCCGGAGCAGATCCGCGACCGCACCTCCTCGCTGGAGTAGGTCCGCAGCGTCGACTCGTCGCACGGCAGGCCGCGGATCAGGCCGTTGGCCCGCAGGTACTCGAGCAGGTGGGAGAGGTGCGGGGCGACCGCGAGCGTGTCGGCGGTGATGACCCGGCCGTCGAGGATGTCGCGGGTGGGGTGCACGTAGAGCCGGACGGAGTGCGTGAACAGCCTGCCGAAGGCCGCGAGGATGCCGCCCTCGAGGTTCCGATAGTGGCTCTCGTTGAACAGTTCCCGCAGCAACGGGACGCCGAGCACCAGGCCCGTCCGCGAGACGTGCCGGTCGGCCAGATACTCGCCGAGGGCGTGGAAGGCGCCGATGTCGCTGACGAGCACCATCTTGCCGACCGCCGACAAGAGGTCGACGCGGGCCAGGAAGTCGGCGTCCTCCGCGCTGCCCCGGTCGCGGAGGTTGTTCATCGTGATCTCCATGATCTCCCGCAGGGGACCGGGATCGGCGGCCGGCGGGCCGGGGGGCCGCGGCGCGGCCTTGCCCGTGGCGTCGGCCTCGAAGGCGACGCGGCCGCGGGCCATCATCTCCAGGTTGAGCCTGGTCACCGGCGCGAACCGGCCCCGTTCGATGAGGACGCTCGTCTTGCGGATCGACTCGGAGGCCAGCAGCGGCGTGCCGTCCACGTCGAACAGCACCGCCGGGGTGAAACCGATCCGCACCAGGTGCAGGCACAGCAGCCGGTTGTCGCTGCCCGCGAACGCGGGGCCGCTGACGCCGATCCAGTCGATCTCCAGCCGGTCGCGGCCGATGGAATCCAGCAGCGCCTCGATGAGCGCCCGCGGCGTCTTCCACAGGTTGAACACGGCGTGGATCAGGTTGACGCCCAAACGGCCCACGGCATCCTGCTGCAGGGCGTTGGTCGCGTCGAGGAGCCGGACGTGCAGCAGCACGTCGCTGGTCTCCGACCGTACCGCGTGCTGGAACCGCACCCCCAGCCAGGCGTGGCACTCGTTGCCGCCCTTGAACGACCGGGCCGCGGCGGTGTCGGCGAACACGAAGAACCGGGTGCGGTCGCCCCGCACGCCGTCGAGCCGCTCGTGGAGCAGTTCGTACTCGTGGTCGAGCATCTGCTCGACGCGGTCCCGCGACACGTACCGCTGCGTCTTGCCGTAGATGGCGTCGCTGACGGTCATGTCGTAGGCGGAGATCGACTTGGCCACGGTGCCGGCCGCACCGCCGACGGCGAAGAACCAGCGGGCCACCTCCTGCCCCGCGCCGATCTCGGCGAAGTTGCCGTAGATCGAATCGTCGAGGTTGATGGCGAACGCCTTCTGGGCGGTCGGATCGACCGCCTGGTTGGTCATGGGCGTGGGAGTCATGGGCGCCGTCCGCTGGGCTGGATCCGGGACCGACGGCAGATCATACGCTCTCCCGCCGTGGCGGGGCAGCGGCCGCCGCCCCGGCGTCAGGCCGCCCGCGTCCGTCGCCGGCCGCGGCCTTCGAGCAGCCCGCCGACGAGGTCGCGGAACGCCCGGGCATCCACGCGGAGGTCGGAATCCCCCACCGCCGTCCCCGGGTCGAAGTGCCGGACCCGCTCCGGGCTTGCCATGTGCAGGTGGTAGTCGAGCCCGCGATGGTGGGCGATCTCGTAAAAGCACGACCACGGGCGGTAGGGCGTGCCGATCTCGACGACCTGCGTCCCCGGGCGGCAGAACACGAGATTCGTCAGCCCGGCGCCGTGCGGACCGATCACGCACTCGGCCCGATGGAAGACCGTCAGCTGTTCCGCCAGCGACATGCGTTCCAGGCGGCACCGGCGGAAGCCGAGCGGCGCGAGCGCCGCGACGAGCTCGCGCTCGTTCACGACGGCCCGCGGGCCGCGGCCCGCGCGGGACACGAAGATCCGCCCGCCGGGGCCGGACCAGGGGGCGAGCCGGGCGGTGAACCTGCGGTGCAGGAAGTCGGTCTTGGCGGGCGAGATGCAGCCGTGCAGCGTCGACACCACCAGCCGCCCGCTGGCCAGGTGCGTCCTCCGGGTCGCCGGCACGATGCGGGCGGGATCGATGCCCGCCAGGGCGAGCGACTCCCGTTGGAATCGTTGCCGGACGGGCGCGTAGATATGGTCGCCGGCGAGGCCGGCCCGCTCGTAGAGGTCGAGCCGCGGGAGCGCATCCATCAGCCAGTGGAAGTAGTTCCGGTGCGGGCCGGTCGTCAGCACCGCCAGCGTGTGCGGCGCCGGCCGCGGCCGCGGCAGGGTGCCGATCCGCAGGGGATTGGTGGGATCGTCGCCGTCGAAACCGTAGCCGGAGACGTCGTCCACCAGTTCGCCGGCGGCGGTCATCACGATGCCGGCATCGTGGGCCACGTGACCGTCCGGGAGCACCGCCACGAGACGGTCCGTCGCAGGCTGCGGCACGGCGCCCACCACCAGCCGGTCGTAGCGCTCGCGGGCGAGCGGATTGTCGATCCGCGCCCGCACCCCGGCGACGGCGGCCAGGTCGCCCGAGACCTCGTGCGGCGGCAGCACGCGCCGGGCCGAGCGTTCCAGGGACACTCTCGCGCACCGGCCGGCGGCGGCCAGCGGGGCGATCGTGGTGGCGGCCCGCGGGGCCGGCACGCCGGCGCCGAACCAACGGCCGGCCGCCGTGACGAACCCCGGCCGCAGCCGACGCTTCCAGATGCCCGTGATCCTGCTCATGGGGCGGGAACGTCGCAGCGGCCCGCACGCCGGGCAAGGTCAAATCGGCCGGGGCGGAAAAGCGGGCGGGCCGGGCGCTTGCGCGCCCGGCCCGCGTGGCTCTTCAGTCCATCACCCCCGCCGGCGGCGCGGGGTGGCGGGGACTAGCAGCCCTTCTTGCAGCCCAGGCCGTGCCCGAGGAGGCCGCCCTTGCCGCCACGGCTGCCGCCGTTGCCGGCCGCGCCGCCGTTGCCGGCGGGAACCTGCTCCTCGACGCACTTGCGGACCTGCACGCAGACCTGCTTCGTGACCTTCTTCGGCACGCGGACGACGTACGACTCGGTCTTGGTCTCCGAGACGGTGTCGCTGACGCAGGCCGAGTACGTGGCGGTCTTCTGCACCGGCACCATCACCGTGTAGCAGACCTCCTTGGTCCGGGTCTCCGGCACGCACTTGTTCACCGTGTACTCGCGGGTGCGGGTTTCGGTGCGGCACTTCTTCACGCACACCGTGCGGGTCCGGGTCTCCGGAACCATCTTGGTGACGCAGGAGGTGGCCGACCGGTCCTCACAACGGTACTTCTGCACGCAGATCGTCCGGGTGCGGCACTCCGGCACCATCTTCGTGACGCAGTAGGTGCGGGTCCGCTCCTCGCAGCGCGACAGCTTCACGCAGTAGGTCCGGGTCCGCTCCTCGCACCGCTGCTTCCGCACGCAGATCGTCCGCGTGCGCTGCTCGGTGCGGCACTTGTTGACGCAGTAGGTGAAGGGCACCTGCTCCGTCTCGCACTTCCACATCGTCGTCTCGACCTCGCGGGTCTCGCAGGTCGGCACCCACTTGCGGCAGCAGACCGTCTTGGGGCAGCAGGGGTTGCCCGCGGCGTCGTACTTGCCGTTGGCCGAGATCTCCTTGACGTCGGTCTCCCAGTGGCCGCCACGGACCGTCACCGTCTTGGTGCTCTTCACGGGCACCCGCTTGGTGACCGTGCGGAACCCGGTCATCTGCTCGGTGTAGGGCACCCGCACCTGGTAGGACTGCTCGACCTGCTCGGTGTAGGGCACGTTGACCTTGTAGGTCGCCGTCCGCTCCTCGGTGTAGGGCACGTTGACCTTGTAGGTCGCCGTCCGCTGCTCCTTGACCGGCACCATCACCGTGTAGGACTGCTCGACCTGCTCGGTGTAGGGGACACGCACCTTCCACGAGTGCGTCCGCTCCTCCTTCACCGGCACGCAGACCGTGTAGGTCTCTTCGCGCTGCTCGGTGTAGGGGACCGACACGTTGTAGGTGGCCGTGCGCGTCTCCGGAACGGTCACGTTGACGGTGTAGTCCACCGACTTCGTGCGCTGCTCCGGCACCATCACGGTGTAGTTCCGGGTCCGCTCCTCGATCCGCGGCACCTTCTTCTTCACCGTGAACGAACGCTCACGCACCTCGGTCGCCCACTCCGTGGTCTCCACGTCGCGGATTTCCGGCACCATCTTCCACACCTTCACCGTCTTCATGCAGGCGTCGGCGGCGACACCGGCGTCAGCCGCGGCCGCGGCCGGGGCGGCTTCGGCGCCACCCACGAGGACGGAGCCCTCGGCCGGGACGCTCGTCGCGGCATCCTCGCCACGCACGAACCCGCCCGCGACACACACGCCGGCGGCGGCCACCCACGGCAGGAAGCCGAAAGTCAATCGCTTCTTCACAGGAACCTCCAGAGGAAAGAAAAACAGCCAAAACGTTTCGCGAACACGTGTTCCAGGCATCTTGGGAAGCCCACCCCCAGTCGGTGACCTTCCGCAAGACTCGACCCGGCCGAGTCGGCAGCCGCCCCCCTGCCCGACCGGCGGAGCCGTACATGGCTCTGCACCGCGACCGACAGGGTTTGCGCGACGGGCAAACTCACAGCAGAAGATCGATCTTTCCCTGGCGCAAAACTCACCCGGGGCGAGATACGAACGATGGCACCGGTGGTGCCGGTGGTGCCGAGCCATGCGGCCGGCGACGGTCCCAGGGGGACGGCCGTCCGTGGGCGAGCGGCTCAGCCCACGAGGATCAGGAAGAGTTCCTTCGGGCCGTGCGCGCCGAGCACCAGGATCCGCTCGATGTCGCCGGTACGGCTCGGACCGGTGATGAAGGAGAGCATGCTCGGCAGGTTGCCGTCGTGCCGCGACCGGGCGTCATGCAGGGCGTCGGCGAGCGTGGCCACGACCTGGTCGCGGGTGGCCACCACGACGTGGGCGTGGGGGAGAATCGACAGCGCCCGGCCACCACAGGTGCCGCTGGAGACGAGGATCGACCCGGTCTGGGCGACGACCGCCTCGCAGGCGGTGAGGCCGACATCGCAGGCCTCGAGCGCGGTCTTGTCGAAGCTGCCGGCGTCGATGCGCGACGTCTCGCAGGGCAGGCCCTCCAGTAGCGGTTCGACGAGCGGATGGGGGTGCCAGGCCAGCCGCCGCCACCGTCTGGCGGCGGCCAACCCGGCGAGCACGGCGGCGGCGGCGGCCGGATCGGCCACCTGGTGCACCTCCGCCCGCAGCCGGCCGAGATTGTCGATGAGCAGCCGCAGCCGCTCCTCGGGCGTCTCGCCGCCGTCGGGCAGCCAGGGGCGGGCCGCCTCCTCCGGCAGCACCGACAGCACCGGGAGGCCACGGCCGCCGACCCCTGCCGCCACGACCGCGGTGGCGGCGCCGCTGGTCGCGACCGTGGGCAGCCCGTGCGGCGGCGGTGCGGGCGTCCGCAGCGCCTCGCGGATTCTCGCCATGATCACGTCGCGGGCGGAGGCGGTCATGCCCCTGCCTCCCGGCCCGGCCCACCCGCCCGGCGTCGCGCCGCCCAGGACTGGCGGAAGCTGTGCCGCGGTGCCGCCGGGAGCCGGCGGGTCGCGAGCCACTCCCGCAGCAGCGGAGGCCGCAGGAACTCGAGCGCCGGCAGCAGCGCCCGGAAGGCGGCGCCGCCCAGCCCGAACAGCCGCGGGCGACGGGCCACGAAGGCGAACAGCCGGTGCCCCAGCTTCTCCAGCGTTCCGGGGGAGGAGCGGGCCGCGTTGCGGCGGTTGTGGAGCAGATGGTGGTGGATGTCGATGCGGACCGGGCAGGCGTCGGTGCAGGCGCCGCAGAGCGAACTGGCCGCCGAGAGGTGGTTCCAGTCGGCCAGGCCGCGCAGGTGGGGCGTGATCACGGAGCCGATCGGCCCCTGGTAGGTCGTGCCGTAGGTGAAGCCGCCCACGTTCTTGAAGATCGGGCAGACGTTCAGGCAGGCCCCGCAGCGGATGCAGTGCAG
>Ga0214921_10009613_pt1 | contig 12187 bp, 8 predicted proteins | sample LL1505_MetaG_FD_177992 | JGI IMG/M metagenome (GOLD analysis project Ga0214921, IMG submission 177992) | Freshwater microbial communities from Lake Lanier, Atlanta, Georgia, United States - LL-1505 | ecosystem: Environmental > Aquatic > Freshwater > Lake | place: USA: Georgia | collected 2015-05-28 | reverse complement strand
CACCCTGCACACGAACGATGCTTTGGGGGCGATCCCGCGACTGGTGGATCTGGGTGTTCCGTCCTATCTTTTGCCTGCCTGTCTTCTTGGGGTGCTGAGCCAACGGTTGGTCCGGTTACTCTGTCCTGCCTGCAGGCAGCCTCACCCCAACGCAGAGAGCATTCTGGAGAATCTTTCGAGTCCGATTCCTGCCGACTGTAAGCGGGAGCTATGGAAACCGGGCGGGTGCGCACGCTGTAACGGGTCGGGCTATCGTGGGCGGGTGGGCATCGTGGAGTTCCTCATGTTGGATCAGGATTACCATCAGGTGATCACCGAATCGAATGACCCTGTGAAGCTCCTGCAAATCGCACGGGACAAGGGCTTCGTGACAATGTTCCAGGACGGGTTGCGCAAGTGCACTCAGGGACTGACCACTCTGGAGGAAGTTTACCGGGTGACCAACGTCGGCTAACAGGTAAGTAGAAGCGATGGCAACCTTGGCATACACAGCGATTCGGCCGGATGGGAAGATTATCACGGGCCGGGGAGAGGCGGTCAACGAGGAGGCGTTGGGCAACCTGTTGGCGAGGGAACGGTTGGAGTTGGTGGAGGCGAAGGAGGTGGGGCGACCCAACCGGACCAAAAATTTGCGGAGGACGACAGGAAAAGAAAAAGCCCCTCGGAGAGATGTGGCTGATTTTTTCTTTCAGATGGGCACCTTGTTGAAGGCGGGAGTTCCGATTTTGCAGGCACTGGAGCTGGTGGGGGACGGAATGCGGCCCGGCAATCTTCAGACGGTGGTGAGAAATCTGGCGGTGCAGATTCAGGGGGGAACGAATCTGCAGGAGGCGATGGCGCAGTTTCCCGGCGTTTTTCCCGACGTGGTGATCTGCCTGATCCGTGTGGCGGACAAGACCGGTACCCTCCCACAGGTGTGCGAGGAGCTGCGGGCTTACCTGAACTGGCTGGACAAGATGGCGGGGGAGATCAAGCAGGCCACCACCTACCCGATCGTGCTGCTGGTGACGGTGTCGATCTTCATTGTGGGGATGTTTTCCTTCGTCGTGCCCAGTTTTGCCAAGGTTCTGAAGGACATGAAGATTCCGCTTCCTGCTTTGACGAGGTTTGTCCTGGGGGTATCGGATTTCTTTGTGGGAAATATCATCTCGATCGTATGTACGGTTTTGCTGGTTCTCGTTCTGGCGCACGAACTGCCCCGCCGTTTCCCTGCGGTCGCCGTCTGGTGGGACGGGGTGAAGCTGAAGATACCGATTTTTGGTCCGTTGAACCTGATGATCTGCATTTCCCGGTTCGGGCAGAATCTGGCGACGATGTACCGATCGGGAATGTTGATTTTGGAATCCTTAGCGCTGAGTCGGGATCTGATCGGGAACCGCAAATTGGCAGCGGCTTTGACACGGGTGCATGACGGGGTGGCTAGCGGAAGAAAGATTGCCGAGACGATGAAGGAGACAGATGTATTCCCGCCGCTGGTGTTGCAGATGGTGCAGACGGGGGAGAATACGGGGCAGTTGGCGGAATCGCTGCAGAACGTGACCGACTACTACAACGACGTCATTCCACGGGCGATCAAGCGGGTGTTCGGGATTCTGCAACCCCTGATCACTTTTGTGATGATCGGGATTGTGGCGGTGGTGGCACTTTCGATCATCCTGCCACTGACCCAAATGATGAAGGTAACGAGATGAAGAAACTCACCAAAGCTCAAGGCGAAAGTGGAAAAGCGGACATGAGTGGAAAGTGGGAGGTGGAAAGTGGAAAGAGGCCTCGCGCCTTCCACCTGCTCCCTTCCACGAAGCGCAAGCGTGCCGGGTTCACCCTGATAGAGCTCATTGGCGTGATGGCGATCATTGGGATTTTATCTGCGGTGGTGTTGCCGCCCCTGATTTCCAAGATTGAGGATGCGAACAGCGTGGGTGAGGACGCAAATCTCGAGGAGATAGCCAGGGCGCTGGTAGCGGGGATTAAAGCAAGTGGACGGATTCCTAGACCGGATGTTGACCCCACAAATACCTTTGGCTGGGCGGCGATGGCGACCAACTACTCTGTTCTTGGAACCAATGAGCTGGTTCGCTCAATTCTTACTTCGACGAATGATACTGTGCGGCGGTATTTTCTTAGTCCTGCTCTGACCAACTTTTTGGCTGGCAACTACAGTACGCCAGCTGGGGGATGGCCCACCAATAATTTCACTAACGGACCTCTCTACCTCATGCTGGTGAGTGTGTCTAAGGACGGGCTTTTGTTCGGCAGCGGTTGCACTACGAACAATAATATGGTCTCAAATAATGTCCTCTTTCTGCAAAACTGGGCCAAAACAAACAATTCAGCCGGACGAGTGGAAGTAAACAATTTGGACATCGTCGGGAATATTGCTGGCACTAGCACCCGCTGGACTAACCGAGGAGAGTTTCTGCATGTGAAGGTCGTGGATTTGAAGCAGTTGTTTTGCAGAGTGGAATTAACGGATACGGCGTGTCCACCGACGGCTACAATTACACAGGTCGGTGGTAATACATACGAAAATCCTAGTATAAGCTTTTTTAGTGGCTCTGCTGTTTTCGATATACGTGACGATACTCTAGGCCCGATAATCGACCGTGTATTAGATAATGCTGATATTGCTGTACTTAGTAACCCTCAACCTCAGTACTTGGGTAGAGGAAGTAGTCTCGACGCAGCGCTGCTTGAAGAAGGATCAAAAAATGTCAATGGCAGTGATACTGAAGTAACTCCAGCACTAAACCCTCAGCCTAGATTTCGGATTCCGGCATCTGGGGCAGTATCACCGCCGCTTGGAAACATGTTCCCTACTAATATACAAACATTCTACGTGCTAAAAGGAACTGCGTTGCAGCTATGGGATAATGCTAGTACTGACCCTGTGTTAACGACCACAATTGAGTCTGACTGTTCATTTAAGTACTTTGGAACCACCTGGACCCGGGTGGATTGAGGGGGGGGTCTCCGTCGCTCCTAGCCTCGCGGACTCGGGAGGAGCTACGGAGGATTTAGGGGGTTAAGGTTTAGAATCGAACGATTGAGCACAGAATAATATTAGGCGAATGTAGGGCGCCCATTCGTGGGCGCCTTGGTTGTGATCCTGAAGGGATGATTCGTGGCGGGCAGGATGCCCGCCCTACAATTGCGTTGGAGCATCCAGGGTTGAAGGTTTTGTCCCACGGACTGTCCTGAGTTGTTAAGCAGGTATGTTTTAGAATTATGTTCCTACTGGGCACGAATAACTGAATCGAAATCGCTTCAAGGTGTGGGTTTTGGGTTTAGATTTCGGCCATGGCGATTGCAGTGACGTGGATTCAGGGGGTCTTGCGTGTGGGAACCGGTTCCAGCGGTTCTCCCCGGGTGTATGTGGATCAGCAAGCGGGTTGGTCGAGGGAGGATTTTCCGCAGGCCTTGGTGGAATCTTTGATCAAGGCAAAGGTACCTGCTGGGGAGGTTTATTTAGGGACCGATTCCCCACTAGTCATCCCTTTGGTGGAGGAGATTCCTCCTGCGACTCCCGCTATCGCAACGAAGCTTCTGCAGAAGCGGGCAGAGAAGGCGTCGGTCTTTGCCGAACCTGTCTTTGTGGGAGCCACCCCGATTCCGGGGTCAGCAGGAGTGGGTCTGAGCCGTTATCTCCTGCAAGTCGCACCAGCGGCTTGGGTGAAGGCAATGGATGCGGCTTTGGCGACGCGCGGGTATCAGCTGGCAGGATTATTTCCCGCGGCGCTAGCGTTGCAGTCGGTTCTTCGGAATCTGGCGACGCCAAAGGAGGAGGTGATCCTGCTGGCGGCGGAAGCGGAGAACGGACTTCTCCAAGTGGTAGGTCGATCGGACGGAGCGATTCTTTTTTACCGGACGTTGCCTGGGGCGGAAGAACGGGGTGCAGTGGAGGTGTTGCGGGAGTTGCGGCGGTTGGCTCTATATGCAGAGCAGAGGTTGGGTTTCAAGGTGAAGCGGGTGTTTTTCTCGGGCACGATGACAGGTTCACTGATTCAAGCGGGCCAAGGGGCGGAGGATTTGGCGATCGCAGCGGGGCCTGCAGTGAACCCTCTCATTTATCTGCGGCAACTTTTTCAAGCGAGTGCGCGGCAGTCGGACAACGTGGTGCCCCGGCAGATTGCGATGCGGACAAAAATCCGGCGCTGGAAGTTTTTGGCAGGCATGATTTCTTTGGGGGTGCTGGTGTTTTCGATTTTGTGGGCGGGGGGGAGGTTGGTGGAGAGGGAGATGAAGGCGACGGAGATTCGCAAAATCTGGAAGCTACAGGAGGCACTGGTGGCGAAGGCGGATCAGGAGAAAGACGGACTGGTGCGTTTTGGAAAAGAAATGGAGCTGGTGCGAATCCTGCGGGAGGAGACGGTGCGGCCAGTACCTGAAATCTTTCTGCGCACTCTGCCGGAGCTGCTCCCGGCGTCGCTAGAGATCACCCATCTATGTGTGGAGCTGAACCCGCAAAAATCATCGGGTGTGGCGGCGTCTCCGGTTTACCGGATCGAGTTATCGGGAAGAACGGTGCGGGAGGATCAGCCGGTACTGGAACCGGTGGGACAGTTGGTGACGGCCCTGGAGAAATCGGAGTGGAAGGCGAGGATTTTGGGGGGGACGGGTCGGGAAAATTCAGCGGCACCTGTGCCGATTGATTTACGTGCTCCAGGCCGTTTTTTTCTGGCGGCGGAGGTACAGTAGGATGGCGAATGGTGTGAATCTGAGGGATCGTTTTACCAGACTGTTCACGCAGCCTGCGGTGCCTGCGGTGATCGTGGTATTGGCGGGATTGATTTTCGGGCTGGGGGAGATGCAGAGCCGACCGATTCGGAAACAGGCGGAGCGGGAGCGGAATCTGCAAGTGCAAAGGGAGGTTGCGGTGGAGAAGGCTCTGAGCCAGTACACCCTGACGATGAGGCAGGACAATGAGCTAGAGAGAAAGGCCTGGGAAAAGCGGCTGTTGCAAAAGGATGAGCAGATGCAGGGGGTGATGGAGCAAATTGCGGGTTGGATGAAGGCGGAGGGATGGAAGGGGGAGTTGAAGCCGCGAATGGAGGAGGGGGTAACGCCGGAGTTACCGGATCTGCGGCGGATCGGGTTGGGGGTGGAGATCGTGAGTCCAAAATCGGTTTCCGCGCGTATGGCGGAGAGTGACCAGATTCGTCTAGTGCGACTTTTGCGTAAGATTGCTGCAATTCCCGCTCCTCATGTGGTGCGTCGGTTGGAGGTGGACCAGAATTTGGACGGTGAGCTGCGGGCGAGGGTAGAACTGGAGTTTTTCCGGTTAAAAACTGATGGCTAGTCCGCTCAATAATCCTTGGGTTTCGGGGGGATTGGGAGCGGGAATCCTAGTGTATTTCGTGGTGAGTTTTACTCCGCAGGGGTGGAAGGATCCGATCCGGAACTTTTTCACGGGCGAGCTAAAGCGGGAGGCGGGGAGAGAACCGGAGTTGAAGATTGGAACGGACAAGCTATTTCGTGCGGTACCGCAAGCCGGTCCAGATGCGATCCAGCCGATTCTTACTCGAAGCGAGGATGGGCGGCAGCGTCTTCTTTTTCGGGAAACGCCGAAGGGAGTGAAGGAGAAGCCTGTGGAGAAGTCGGTGGTGCCCGAGGTGCCAGAGGGTAGCGGGGTGTTGGCGGTATGGATAGACGGGAACAAGCGGGTGGCGGTGATGACGGACGGCATGGTACGGGAGGGGGAGGTGTGGGGAGTTTTTACCGTGGAAAAGATTACGCCAGATTCTGTGACATTCACTCATGCGGGTGGGGAGAGGGTGTTGAAGTTGGGGGAGATACGGTCAAAAGCGGTGACTGGGAAGGCGGTGGTGACGGCCCCCAAGGAGGGTAAACCGCCCGTGGGTAGTGCGGAGGAGCAGCTACAAAAGTTGATGGGGATGCAGAAATTGATGGATTCTAGCAAGTTGTTGCAAGGTTTTCCCCAGCAGATCCTAGATTCACTGATGGGAAACCAGAAAAAGGCGGTAGAAACTAAATGAGTGAAAACGGCATTGCGATGTGTGATCCTGATGTGGTGGATTCTGCCCTGCGGACTACGGGCTGTGGATGTGGATGACCGGACGATTCCGGCTTGGACGAACTATCTCAATAGCAAAACTTCTTTGGATGGTCCCAAAGGACCTGGATGGAAAAAAGGGCGTGGGGATCAGGCGATTCTGGAAGAGGATCTGCGCAGGAATTATTTTCAAGCGTTGTCCTCGGGGGATGAAGCGGCGCAGGACAAGGCACTGGAGGAGTTGATCGTGGTTAACCCGAAAAACTCCGATTATCGGCAGTGGAAAAAGCTGTCCGATGCTTCCCGCAAGCCGGAAGAAAAAACGGGAGCGGTGGAAGGGACAGCGGTTCCTTTTGTGGCGGTTCACACCAATGGAGCTGGGCGGTTGGACATTCCAAGCGCGGAATTTCATTATGAGTGGGATCTGGCGATGCCTGCGGAAGTGCAGGCGGATGTATTGCAGCAGGTGGAGACATGGCGGAGACAGAAAAAAGCAGGTTGGAGCACGGTTCAGGTACGGGCGGGGTCGGCCACCGCAGGATCGGACGGTTGGCGGAAGTTGACGGTTTTTCCTCTTTCTCTCTGGCAAGCGAATGAGTTGACCACTTTTGTGAGGGAGAAGTTTGTTGCTCTGGGAACTGTTCCAGGAAAGGTGCCTGCACCGGATCTGGTGATGATGAATCCAAAGATGGGTGAACCTGAGTTGGGGAAGAAAAAGGGTACGCTGGCTCAGATGTTGCGGCTGGGGAGGGGTCAAGGACAGGTGGGAACGAGTGACGAGCCGACGTATAGTTTTACGGCGAAGGGGTTGCCGGTGGTGGATGCGTTGGCTTTGTTTGCACGGCTGAACCAGCTGAACATTGTCCCTGATCCCGATGTGAGTGGAACGGTGACGGTGGATTTCCGTGGGTTAACGCTGGATAAGGCGATGGAGGCGATTTTGGAGTCGTTGGGGGCGTACGCGGAGGAGGACGGAGGGCTGATCCGAGTACGTGGGATGGAAACGCGGATTTTCACCGTGGATTACCTGCGGTTAAAGCGTACGGGAAAGAGCTCCTTTGAAACGGATCTTTCTTCTGGGAACAACACAGCTGCCGGGGGTGGAGGCGGTGGAGGCGGTGGAGGCGGCGGCGGTGGTGGTGGAGGATCTGGTTCAAGTGGACAGGTATCCATTGGAAGTTCGGATGAGGTGGATGTGTGGAAGGATATGGAGTTGCAGCTGAGGACGCTGGTTTCAGAGCAGGGGAAAATTGCGATGAACTCTTTGGCGGGAACGATTTTAGTGACTGATCGAAAAAAGAATCTGGAGCGCGTAGCAAACTATATGGCGATCTTAACCACACGGATCACCCGGCAGGTGGATTTGGACGTGCGAGTTCTCGATGTGTCATTCACGGATGATCGTCAGTTTGCGATCGACTGGAACCGGGTGGTGCAAGAGGTAGGAAGGACAACCCTGACAGCTTCCGCAGTTATGACGCCCAGTGGAATCGCCACCACGGTATTTCCTGGTTTGAGCGGTACGACGATACCGAGTCTGGCGATTTCAAATGCAAACGGCACCTTGACCGCAATTATTAAAGCGATTGAGGATCAAGGGAAGGTGCGGGTGGCGAGCCAGCCTAGGGTCAGATCTTTAAATCATCAGGCTGCAGTGATTAAGGTGGTGCGGCAGGATCCCTTTTTCACCTCGCAATCCAACGTTCTGCAGAGTCAGTCCGGTAATGCGCAGGGAAATAATGTGCAGGTCAACAGCGTGGAGACGGGCACAGTGCTCTCGATCACCCCGCAGATTTCGGATGACCAAAAAATCATGCTGGAGATTCTGCCATCGGTATCGACGCTAGACGGGACGGAGTCTTTCACCCAATCGACCAGCACAACAAATTCACTTGGACAGATTACGGGGACAACAATAAGCACAAATGCGACGGCGCCAAAGTTGAGTCAGAAACAGGCTTCGGCCGTTGTCAGGGTGAACGATCGGGACACGGTGGCGATGGGGGGATTTATTGAGGATTATGTCCAGCAGAGCCGTAAGAAGATACCGATACTGGGAGATATTCCTCTGGTCGGGACCCTTTTTACTGGGATGGTCGAAGGTAATTTTCGCAGGGAATTGGTATTTCTGATCTGCCCGACAATTGTACAGGATTCGCCGGTAGCTAAAAATGAGTAGGGGCAGGTTCTTATGTACGAAGCATTTTTTGGTTTAGAGCATCCGCCTTTTCAGATCAGTCCTGATCCTAGTTTTCTTTTTCCAAGTGTGGTGCATGAGGAAGCGTTGCGGCATCTGCGATATTCGCTGAATCACTTTAAAGGGACGTGTTTGGTGACGGGTCCGGTGGGTTCGGGAAAGACAACGATCTGCCGTCAAATCATTCGGGAATTGGATTCTGAAAGCGTGGATCACGCGCTCGTTTTGAATCCGCGTTTGAGTGAGCGGGAGTTGTTGGCGCACATTTTAGCCGACCTGGGGGAAGCGGTGGAAACTTGGGAAGGGTTGGCGTGGCAAGTGCAGCGGGTGATCCTCGATCGGCATGCGGTGGGGCGGCATGTGGTGATTCTGGTGGATGAGGCGCAGGTCATGCCGAATGAGAGTCTGGAGGTGTTGCGTCTGTTGACTAATTTGGAGACACAGGATGCCAAACTGGTGCAGGTGGTGCTTTTTGCACAGCCGGAGTTTGAGACGAGGTTGACGCAGGATCCTGAACTATTGCCTTTGCGGCACCGAATCTTGGTGCAGTGCAGATTGGCTCCCCTGAAGTATGACGAGACGATGTCGTACATCCGGCATCGGGTCGCGGTGGCGGGTGGGGATGGGCAAAGGGTCTCTTTTTCCGCGTTGGCGGGGCGTGCGATTCACCGCTGGTCGGAGGGAGTGCCGAGGTTGATTAACCATCTTTGTGACAAGGCGCTGATGTCGGCGTATGTCCGGCAGGATCGGAAGATCAAATTGGGTGACGCACGAAGGGCGAGGCAGGACGTCGGGGCGCTGCTGTGAGCCTGCTGACTGATGCGCTGCGATTGAAGGAGGGGCGGCGACCATCCAGAGGAGGCACAGGTCCTTCATTGCCTCCGTTTCGCGGGCCGAACCGCGGGTATTGGGTTGGGGGCGTTTTGGTTTTGGTGTTTTCGATTGTGGTCGGGCTGGCCTGTTGGAAGGGCGCTTGGGCGTTGGAGAAGCTGGAGGAGTTAGCGGGGTTTCAGCCGGTTCTTCCGGCTAAGGTTGCAAAAGAGTCGAACAGCTTGGATTTGGTAAAGGGGACGGTTTCCCCTCCGGTAGTGGCGGAAGCGGTCAAGATGGAGGAAACGAAAGGGAAGGACGAGATAGAAAAGCCGATTGCGGTGAAGATTCCTGCAAAGGGGGAAAACCTTTTACAATCGGCGTCGATGAATCCGCCTTTGGTTCCTATGGGGGAGCAGAAAAAAAGGGATGAGGATCTTTTGGTGAAAGGTGTGGAGAAGAAGGTTGAGGAGCAGGCTCCGACAACAAAGGCGGTCGTGATGGAGGAGAAGAAGCCGACTGTGATGGAAGAAAAGAAGCCGGTGTTGGCGGTGGAGGCGGAGCGGGTGGTTGCGGAAGTTCCTATGGGGGGATTGAAACCGATGAAGGTGGAGTTGGATGAAGCGGGGCTTGTTTTGGAAAAACCTGAAGAGCGGGAAAAGAAGAGGGTGGATGGAGTGGAGGCATTTTTACGTTCGTTGCAGGTGCAGGGGGTGAGATTGCAGGGAAAAGATTCTAGGATCATGGTGGACGGGGTGCCGATCGGGTTGGGCGAGAAGGTGGGATCGATGGGGTTGGTGCTGGAAAGTGTGGAACCGCAGAAGCTGATCTTTTCTGACTCAGGCGGCAAAAAGTATCCTAAGAGTTACTGAGTTGTTTGGAGCGTTGAGCGGGGTGGTATAAGGTAGGAAATATATCCTCTTAGGGATATAAATCCCTGTTCAGCAGCGTTTACTTGCTAAAAAAAGCCTAAGTAGCGATGGATAAAATGCAGACCATGTACTAGTCTAATTACATGGAAAAGAAGTACCCGCTCTCGCCTGTAAGGTGGTTCTTTTTCGTGTCGATTTTTGCGGTGGGTGCGTTTGGAAATTCTGTTCAGGCCCAATGGTTTTCTGAAAACTTTAATTCATTAGGGGCGGGAGTGAATCTGACTGTGGGAGGCAACTGTGTTTCAGCTGGAACTTCGGGTTACGCAACTGGGGCAACAGGAGGAGGTGCATTGAAAATTACTAAAGCCGCTGGCGTATCAGGCACCGAAGCAAGGTGGTCTTTGTCTGATGCCAGTTACTCGAATCCCCGTCCTTCCGGTTATATCACATTTAAGATTCAGCAGTCTCCAGGGGCAGCTAGTGCATCCACCGCATATATGAATTTTAGGATAGGTGCGAATGATGTAAATAATTTGTCTAGTTCAGCCGCAACATGGTTTGAGTTACGTTTTGTTAATCTGGCTTATACGACGGCTGCTGTTACCAGTACTACTGCTAACCTAAAAATCACAGGTAACGGAGGAAGTGGTAGTCAGGGCCAATTAAGCCTCGAGTATGCCACCAGTCCTATCCAGATCCGGATTTGGTATAATACAACTGCAAGTGCGATCAGTTATGCGCACCCTGGGACAGGAGCAACTTTGCAGTTAAATGCAAATTGTTTTGTTGTTTACGCCGGAAATTCGCAGGTGAGTAGTGGGGCGACTGGAAGTCCATTGGGCACCCAAGTCACGCCTGCAACTGGAGTAGCTGCAGCTTCTACTGTAGGAAAAATAGGTTTCGTAACTGGAACTTCTCAGTCATCCGACTTCATCATCGACGACATCTATGCGGCCGCTTCTGCCCCGGTTTCGGGAGTAGGCATTACGAGCGGGACCACAGCCACGGCCCAGGCTGGATATCCTTTCTCGTACACAATTCTATCTTCGGGTGTTACGTCGCCTGTTTATAGCACATCTACTTTACCCTCGGGTTTGAGCCTCAACTCATCGACGGGGGTGATTTCAGGAACGCTTTCTACGACGGCAACTCAAGGTTTGAACAGTATCGAGCTTACCGCGACTGGGACGGGTGGACCGGCCACTGCTAATTTAACACTCACCATCACCGCACCTCCTAACGCGGCTCCTGCCATCACCAGTGCGGCAACTGCTTCTGGAAATGTGACAAGGGCCTTCACCTATCAGATCGCTACGAGCACGACTTCTCCTCTCTCCACTCCGACATCGTACGCAATTCAGACAGGAACCCTTCCAGCCGGCCTAAACATAAACACGGCAACAGGATTGATCAGTGGAACGCCGACAGAGCTGACTCCTGAAGGGGGAACGCAGATTACCTACACCGCCACTAATCCTTTTGGGACAAGTAATGCCCAGACTTTGACGATCACCATCAATCCCGCACCTGTGTTTAGCTGGAACAATACCGGCACAGCTTGGACCACCGGCACTTCTTGGACCAATGGAGTAGCTCCTGCCAACTCTGCGAGCACGGACATCGCCGCGTTCGGGAATCTGGGTGCCAGTGCGACGAGTGTAGATGTGGGGACCGGCAAATCTATTGGAGGCATTGTCTTTAATTCGGGGGCATATGCCTACACTTGGACCGGAACCGACATCACGGTTGGTAATGTGAGTGGCATCACGAACAATGCCGCCGCAACCCAGACCTTTGGGAATAAGGTCATCAATAGTTCCGGAAATGCAACTTGGTCTTCTGTTTCGGGTGGTTCGATGGTGTTTAACGGAGGGATTGACCTGACTCCAGTGAGTAGCTCTGTAAACCGTATTTTGACCTTTGCAGGAGCAGGGAACGTGACGGTGAGTGGCACGATCGCCAATGGTGGAAGCGCCACGGCAGGTGCGGTTACTTTCTCCAGCACAGGGGTCAATCTGTTGTCGGGAAACAACACCTATGGCGGGGCCACCACGATTGCTGCTAATTCGACCCTGAAAATTGGTAGTGCCAACGCATTGGGCAGTACGAGTGGTGGCACGGTAGTATCTTCGGGAGGTGTGCTGGATCTGAATGGTCAGACGATTTCCGGCGAACCTCTGACCTTGAATGGAGCGGGCATCAATATCGGGGGGGCGTTGATCAACAGCGGAACCACCGATGCGAGTTGGAGCGGAACAGTGGCACTGGGGAATGCGACAACTTATATCAGTGCATCGG
>Ga0214921_10009612_pt1 | contig 12188 bp, 10 predicted proteins | sample LL1505_MetaG_FD_177992 | JGI IMG/M metagenome (GOLD analysis project Ga0214921, IMG submission 177992) | Freshwater microbial communities from Lake Lanier, Atlanta, Georgia, United States - LL-1505 | ecosystem: Environmental > Aquatic > Freshwater > Lake | place: USA: Georgia | collected... | reverse complement strand
TAATGCATGTGCCGTTCCCCAAGGCTTGGTTCTTTCTTGAGGAATCGAAAAGCCTTCTGTGTATTGATCTAAAGACTGAAATACATATCCAATCTCAATCTTGCCTTTTAATTTTGGTTCTACTACTGCCTTGAATGCCTCTGCAAAATCCGCTCTAATGATGAAAACAACTTTTCCAAATCCTGCTTTGATGGCATCGTAAATAGAATATTCCATGATGGTTTCTCCGCTTGGACCAAATCCTTCGGTTTGTTTCATGCTACCATATCTACTTGCCATCCCTGCTGCTAATACCACTAAAATCGGTGCACTCATTTTTTCCTTGTTTTAATTGTAATTTCACGATCCATTAAGGTCGTCAAAATTAGTTGATTTATTTTAAATATAAAATTTTGCATATAAAGCCTCCTATACAAGCTATACCTTCCTTTGGTCTTTTCCAAAAGGTGGACCTATTGAGGCTGGACCTATTACATCCAATTGTGAGTGGGAACAAATTCTATAAGCTTAGACATTATATTGAATTCGCATTAGCAAATGGGGTTTCGACAGTGGCTAGTTTTGGTGGACCCTATTCTAACCACATTGTTGCATTGGCATATACAGCAAAGGAAGCAGGACTAAAAAGCATTGGCTATATCCGAACAAATGCTGATGAACCCATGACACCTAGTTTAAAAGAAGCGAAGGCCTATGGGATGGAATTGGTTTATTCAGGCAGGACGGATTTCCAATCTAAAAAAGAGGCTATTTTACAATCAAGTGAATCGAATACTGATTGTTATTTTATTGACGAAGGCGGATATGGAATAGTTGGTGCAAAAGGTGCTGCTACTATTTTAACAGAAAACAACACAACGCAATATGATTATATCATTTGTGCTGTTGGCACGGGCACCATGCTTGCTGGAATAATCAATGCTGCAGAACCAAATCAAAAAATAATTGGTATCCCTGTTTTAAAAAACGAAGGCAGTATTGAATCAGAAATTAATGCATTGTTAGAAGATAAAAATAGACCCTATACTTTATTACATCAATTTCACCAAGGTGGCTATGCCAAAACCAATCCTATGATGCTAGATTTTATGAACAGACTTTGGGATGCAGAAAAAATACCTACTGATATTGTATATACCAGTAAATTATTATTTGGTATGGCACAATTGATCAAGGAAAATTATTTTGAAAAAAATGCAACCATCTTAGTCATACACAGTGGAGGTTTGCAGGGGAATCGGTCTTTGCCAGAAGGTAGCTTGAAATTCTAATAAACTAATTCGCAATCAAAGATGGCTTCAAAGTGCTTTTTAATTTTTTGTTTTACTGCTTCGTAATCTACTTTCCTTCCTAATTCTTTTTCCAAAGAAGTCACCGTTTTTCCTTGTATGCCACAAGGTACAATGAATTCAAAATGAGATAAGTCTGTATTCACATTCAGTGCAAAGCCATGCATGGTAATCCATCGACTACACTTAATGCCCATCGCACAAATTTTTCTTGCCACAAAAGGATCATGTGGGTCTAACCACACCCCTGTTTCTCCTGCACTTCTTTCTCCTTTTAATCCATACTCTGCAAGCACTTGTATAATCACTTCTTCTAAACTCCTTAAATACCAACCTAAGTCTGGTTTGAATTTATCTAAGTCGACAATCGGATAACCCACTACTTGTTGCAAGCCATGGTATGTGATATCGCCTCCTCTATTGATATGAAAAAACTCAATGCCCAATGCTTTTAATTGTGCATCAGACACCAATACATTGGATCTATTTCCATTTTTACCCAATGTAAATACAGGTGTATGTTCCACCAAAATGAATCGATGTTGGGTTGCCGCCTCAGAGGCTTCCTTATTTTGAGTTCTTGCTTCGGTCTTTAGCGCAACAGCTTCTTTTAAACGCTGTTCTTGGTAATCCCAAGTTGGCTGGTAAGATTGTATTCCTAAATCTTCAAAAATTACTTGTTGGCGCATAGAACAAAGTTACAAACTAAGCGGCAATAACTTACTTTTGCATCATGTCAACAGAAGAGAAAGGGAAGCTTTCGATGGTGAACCAAGATTCATTGTCGGATATCCAACATAATGAAGCACTTCAATTGGAAAGCGAAGATGTTTATGAGAAACTGACCTATATCGTAGATAAGGGACAGGAACCTATGCGTATAGATAAATGGGTTCAAATGAGAATTGTGGGTTTAACAAGAAGCAAATTACAAAATGGCATTGAGGGTGGATTTTTAACAGTGAATGGAAAAGTAGTTAAAAGCAATTACCGCACCCGTCCGGGAGACGAAGTGGTGTATATGAGTTATGTCAACCCAGATTATACCGAATTGAAGCCAGAGGAAATGGCCTTGGATATTGTATATGAAGACGATGCCATCATGGTGATTAATAAGCCATCCAATATGGTGGTACATCCTGGCATTGGAAATTACACAGGCACTTTATTAAATGGTGTAGCATTTCATTTATTGCAACAGAACCCAAATTTGAACGAGGAAATTCTTCCAAGATTTGGCTTGGTACATCGTATTGATAAAAATACCACTGGTTTAATTGTACTTGCAAAAACACCGGAAGCTGCTAGTCATTTAGCAAAACAATTTTTTAACCATACGGTTGAACGAAAATATGTTGCCTTGGTTTGGGGTAATATGGAGGAAGACGAAGGCACAGTGAATGCGCACATCGCGAGACATAAAACTTTTCGTAAAATGTTTGATGCCTACCCTGAAGGAGAAGTTGGTAAGCATGCCATCACCCATTATAAAGTGATAGAACGATATAACTATACCACCCTTGTATCTTGCGTATTAGAAACAGGGAGAACGCATCAGATCCGTGTGCACATGAAACATATAGGACATACTTTATTCAATGACCAAGAATACGGAGGGGATAGAATTTTAAAAGGTACTATATATACCAAGTACAAACAATTTGTAGACAATTGTTTTGATGCTTGTCCTAGATGTGCTTTACATGCAGCTACACTTGGTTTTATTCATCCAAGCACTGAGGAGATGATGCGCTTTGATAGCCCATTGCCTTCTGATATGGAAGCAGCTATTACCAGATGGAAAAACTATAAAGCAGCGGCACATACTTAGTTGATCTACCCTCAACATTTTATGTAGGAATGATTACAAAAAGAAAAGTTGACTCCTAAAAAAATATACCGCATAAAAAAAGCCGCTTCGATTTCGAAGCGGCTTTTTACTTTGAAATGAATTCAAATTATTTTTTGTTTTGACTTGCAGCCATCGGAGACAATCCAATTGATTGACCTCTTGTAAAACCTTTAGACTTGAATAAAGCAAATTTGCTTGGCGCTGCTACATTTGGCCATTTGTTATTGCTTTCATCAATATCAGCAGTCTCACGCATTGGATCCAATTGAATAGATACCGCTTTCTTGCTTGTCAAGAACACTTTAGTAACTTTGTTCTCGTTCTTTCTCCAGATCTGTGCTGGTAGACGTTGTGTTTCTTTAGTACCATCTTCAAAAGTAAATTCAAGGATGATTGGCATCACCAATCCACCTTTATTCAAGAAGCTTACTTCGTATAAATTGGCACTAGCATATTTTGCTTTCTCCGCATCAGTTAAACCTTCAGCTGCAGGCATGGCCATTGCTGGTTGCTTAGTCACAGAATCGTAAGGCTCTAAACCTCTATCATATCTCCAATAAAAATCACGTAAAGTGGTATCTACATCTGTTAAGAATACAATAGACTTATCATTTCTATTTCTGATTTTTGAAATGTCTTCAAAACTATTTACTTCTGGCTTAGCTAAACCTCTTGGTCCCATTGTTCTTGCTGCAGGCACTGCAATAGAAGCATCATACACTGCATACTTCACTGTGTCAATCGCAATATCTACTGGATCGATGCTGTAGAACCAACCTCTCCAGAACCAATCTAAATCTTCTGCACTTGCATCTTCGATTGTTCTAAATAAATCTGCAGGTGTTGGATGCTTGAAAGCCCATCTTCTTGCGTATTCTTTAAATGAATAATCAAATAATTCACGACCCATAATGGTTTCACGTAAGATATTCAAACCAGTTGCTGGCTTCGCATAAGCGTTTGGCCCAAACTGAATGATATTTTCACTGTTCGTCATGATTGGCTCTAATTGATCCTTTGGCAATTTCATGTAATCTGCAATTGCAAATGCAGGACCACGACGACTAGGGAATTTATTGTCATACAATTCCTCTGTTAAGTATTCAACATACGTATTTAAACCTTCGTCCATCCATGACCATTGACGCTCATCGCTGTTTACAATCATTGGGAAGAAGTTATGTCCAACTTCGTGAATGATTACGCCTAACATGCCATTTTTTGTTGCTTCAGTGTATGTGCCATCTTTTTCTGTGCGGCCATAGTTGAAACAAATCATCGGGTATTCCATACCGTTAGAAGCTTCAATACTTTGAGCTACAGGATATGGATAAGGAATTGTGAACTTAGAATATGTCTTAATAGTGTGCGCTACTGCTTTAGAAGAGAATGGACGATATAATCCATAAGCCTCTTTTCCATAAGCACTCATACACATTACTTTCTTACCTTCTACATTTGCAGCCAAGGCATCCCAGATAAATTTACGGCTTGATCCAAAAGCAAAGTCACGTACATTTTCTGCATTGAATACCCAAGTTTTTTGAGTTGTTGCTTTTGTTTTTTCTGCTTTCTTTGCTTCTTCTAAAGTCACCACTTCAACTGGTTCAGCCGAAGTTTGTGCTTTATTCCATCTAGCCAATTGAGCTGGACTCAATACTGCAGGATAGTTTTGACAAGCACCTGTTGCCATCACCACGTGATCACTAGGAACAGTGATAGACACTTTATAATTACCAAAAGTTAAAGCAAACTCACCTCTTCCAGTAAACTGGTGGTGTTGCCAACCTTGGAAATCAGAATACACTGCTAAACGTGGATACCATTGTGCCATAGTGAATAAGTGGTTTCCATCTTCTGGGAAGAACTCAAATCCACCTCTACCACCTACAGTCATTCTATCTGTGATTTTATAATTCCAATCTACTTTAAAAGCAAATTTTTGACCTGGCTTCAATGCTGTTGGTAATTCAACACGCATCATTGTTTTGTTCACTGTGTATTTTAATTTAGCACCTAATAGATCGGTGATTTTTAAAATATTCACACCTAATCCATTATCAGTTTTTGCTTCTTCTAAATTATCAATCATTGCAGGACTCATGCCTCTGCCCATTGAACTACCATCAGGGTAGCCAGCATTTTTTGTGGTGCTATGCTCGTTCTCATCCAATTGCAACCAGATGTAAGTTAATACATCAGGAGAATTGTTGAAATAAGTAATTGTTTCAGCGCCATGTAACATTAAATTCTTTTCATCCAAAGTGGCCTTAATGTCATAGTCGGCTCTTTGTTGCCAATACTTTGGACCTGGGGCACCACTCGCTGTTCTGTATTCATTTGGCGTTGGTAAAATAGTACCCAATTGTTCAAACTTGTTTCCATGGTTAGAACCAGGGTTGTTGCGGATATCTTGCGCCAAAACTGTCAAGACAGTTAAGCACATGATTCCGAATGACAATAATTTCTTCATTGTTGTTTCTTTTTCGAGGTTTAAAGTGATGCTATTCGATCTATGATCATACGTAAAGATAAGCATATCGCGAGGATGGACCCATACCGCACATACATTTTTCTAGGTATTTTAAGGGTAGATATGGTAAAAAAAGACAATACCAAAATCACCATCACAATCAATATTTGACCTATTTCAAGGCCAATATTGAAGGAAAATAAGGGTCCTAGCAAGGAATCCTCCTTACCTAAAAGGCTTTTGAGGTAATTACTAAAACCTAAGCCATGAATCAGGCCAAAAAAAAGGGCAAGCCCATAATGGGCCGAATAACGCTGCTTAAACTCAAAGTCCTTCACCCAGAAATTGGTTACTGCAGTAATGAAAATGGTCACAGGTATCAAGAATTCAATCCAATTGACCGATATATCTAATAAAGAAAGGGTACTTAATGCGAGTGTTAAAGAGTGACCAATCGTAAAAGCTGTTACTAAAATCAAAATTTTTTTCCAATCCGACCAGACAAAACGCAGGGTCAATGCCAACACAAATAAAATGTGATCTACCCCGCCTAAATCAATGATATGCTTAAAACCAAGTTTTAGATATAAAAACAGCTCGTTCATAAATGAATTTTTCTGGTGTTAAATTAATGAAGACCTTTGTAACTACAAAATAATTTACTATGGCCTGGATTGGTTTGAAACATTGGATGGTATGGATGCTGACTGCAATGCACCCTTTTTATATTTCGGTGGTAGAAATTGAACACAACGCAAAAGAAGCCACCATTGAAATTAGTGCACGCACTTATACAGATGACTTAGAGAAAATGATTCAAAAAGAATTCAATGTAAAATTAGATTTGAGTCAAGCGAATCAAAAAGAGCAAGCTAATAAGTATATCAATTTGTATATGCAAAAAAAATTAGTTTTACAAACAGGTGGTGTAAAATATAAGATGGACTTTATTGGTTATGAAATTCAGAAAGAAAGCACTTGGAGCTATTTTGAAATCAAAGAAGTTAAACAGATCAAACAATTGAATGTTTTTTGTGAAATCTTGTTTGGAATAGATCCAAATCAAATTAATATTCTACATACCACAGTGGGTGGTGTAAGGAAAAGCTTTGAATTAACCACTCCTAAAAATTCGACCCAATTTAACTTTTAAGCAAAACTGTTAAAGACCTTATAATGGATGCTGTAGCTTTATTATTTTTTCAACTCCATTAATACATATGGCGTTAATTCCTTGTCTCTTGTTGCTGGATTTAAAAATTCTAAAGTCAATAGCGTGACGTGGAACCTGTTACCATGATATAAGATGCTAGAGTTAGGAAAATCTTGCAACAAAATTTTAGCGGGTATACTATCTGCCACTACCCATTGTCCTTCTTTTAAAAGACTACTATCTTGAATGACAGGAAAAATATGCTGCCCATAAAAATGAAAGGCATTGCTATTAGGAATTTTATACAAAGCCGCTTTTTTGATGTCCCATTTTTTTTCATTGGCCTTTTGAACTAATGCATTGCCCCACTGGTATTGCAATAAATGAGGATAAAAAAAACTATTCAAAATCAAGTTTAATCCAATCATTAATACAAGACTCATATTGATCCATCTTTGAATAAAGCTTTGGTGCTTTAGCCCTATTTTTATCATGGATATGATTGTTCCAAAAAATATCAAAAGACCCCAAGGGCCATCCATTGTTCCAAATGGAATCTTGATAATCAAAATCATTGCAACCAATAAGATGAGAAAAATAAATAGATGAAATCCAAAAAACCACTTTATCCATCTTTGTAAACGATCTGCTTGTTCTAATAAAGTTGCAAAATGCGCAGCAGTGAGTATTGCAGCCAAGGGGAACACTACAAAAATATAATGTGGCAATTGCGCCTGGCTTCTGGACAAAACTAAATAGGTCAAAAAGAATCCAAAAAAACTAATTCTTTCTGTTTGTACATTAAATAATCCTTCCTTAAACATTTTAATCGCCTTGGCGATAAAGGCCAAAATGAAAATAAAAATCCATGGTAAAAAACTCCACAACATATTCTCCAAAAGAAAGGTAGGATAGCTCATCTCATGGTAATAATTCTCCCCTGTATACCTGCCAAAACTTTGAGTCCAATAATAAAATCTTAAACCAGACTGGATGGGTATATTGTTGATTAATTTACCAGGATGTAAATCAAACTGTTGGTACAAGCCCCAACTCATGGGTATCAATAAAATGCCAATGATGCATATGCCTAATAGGTAAATGGGTTTGAAAAAATAAGTCCATTTTTTTTCAAAAAACCATTGTGGTGCAAAAGCCAACACAGGCACTACCAACGCGATAGGCCCCTTGGTCATCATACCCCCAGCAATTGCCACCATGGCCCATACAAAGTCTTTCAGGTTATTAGAAGATGCCCATTTTGCAATCAACCAAATACTTAAAGTCACCCATCCCATCAACATGGTGTCTGTTCTTACATCATGGGCAATTAAAAAGAAAGCTTGACAACTTGCTAAAATTAATACTGCTAATTCTGCAACAGTTTGATTGTATTTTAACTTCGCAAATTTAAACGTTGCATACAATGCAATAATCAAAAAAATAAAAGACGGCAACCTGTAGGCCCAATCATCTATGCCAAAAATTTTCATAGACAATGCAGACAACCAAAAAAGCATTGGAGGCTTGTCTAAGTAATCTTTTCCTAGATCATATATTTGAAGAAAGCTATTACGTTCCAACATCTCTCTGCTAATAGAAGCATATTGTGCGGCATCGATATCCATTAAGGGAATACAAAATACCCCTACCAAATGAACGCCTAAAATTGCAGTGAGAAAAAGCCAGAAAGTATTTTTATTCATTTTTAATTTTTATTCTGATAAAGCCTTAGCATCTTAATCTCTTAGGCTTGTTTAAATGAAATTGGACCTGCGAATTTTAAATAAGCCTTTGACATAGTAAATCCTGAAATCAATCCAATGATAGTGCCACCAATAATATCCAATGGATAATGTACGCCAACATAAATTTGTGCAAATGCAATGACGCCCGCCCACACAAAAAAGAATCTTGTGTATTTTTTTTGTATGACCCCCCATGTCATAAAAATAAACATAGCAATTCCAAAATGATTGGCAGCATGTGAGGAAGTAAAACTAAAACCACCTGCACATTGATCCAACAAAAGTCTAGTTTTGCCTACCAATGCAGGATCGTTACAGGGTCTTAAACGATGAAAGAAAGGTTTAAAAACACTGCTACTTATTTGGTCTGTCAACCCTACATTGATCAATGCAAACAATAGCCATTTCAATGTTTTCCAACCAATTTGATAAAACAACCAGCCTAATAGTCCAATATATAAGGGAATCCAATTATTGGAATGCCTGGTCCAAGGAAGGACAGCGTCTAAAATAGGATGGTGCCATACCCCATTGATTTGGTAAAACAATGCCTGATCGATGTCCTTAATTTGTTGAAAAATACTTAGCCCCATGCGGTAAAGATACAAGGAAGTGGAAAAATTTAAAGTAAATTTGCATACCGATTTATTTTAATATTTAGATATGTCATTAATTAAGAGCATTTCAGGTTTTAGAGGCACCATTGGTGGTCGCCCAAACGATAACCTCACGCCAATCGATATTGTAAAATTTGCATCTGCATATGGTACCTGGTTGATCAGAAAATCAGCTGGAAAAAAGAAAGTGGTTGTAGGTCGTGATGGAAGAATGAGTGGCCTCATGGTAGAAGCTTTGGTAGAACAAAGTTTATTAGCCCTTGGGATCGATGTGGTGCATTTAGGATTAAGCACGACGCCTACTGTCGAAATGGCCGTGGTATTTGAGGATGCAGATGGTGGTATTATATTGACAGCTAGTCACAATCCAAAAGAATGGAACGCCCTTAAATTATTAAATGAGAAAGGTGAATTTGTGAGTGGAGAAGAAGGAAAAACCATTTTAACTTTAGCAGAACAAGAAGATTTTGTATACGCACCTGTAGATGCGATGGGTGAACTCATTGGTGATGACAATAGTTTATCAAAACATATTCAAGCCATATTAGAACATCCATTGGTGGATGTCTATGCTATCAAAAAGGCAAATTTTAAAGTGGTAGTGGACGCTATTAATAGTTCTGGTGCATTTACTGTGCCTGCCTTATTAAAAGCGATTGGTGTAGAGGATATTGTTGTGTTAAATGCAGAAATGACTGGGGATTTTGCACATAATCCTGAGCCACTTAAAGAACACTTAACTGAACTATGTGCTACCGTTGTCAAAGAAAAAGCGCATTTAGGGATTGCTGTGGATCCTGATGTAGATCGTTTATGTTTTGTAAGTGAAGATGGTAATTTATTTGGTGAGGAATATACTTTAGTAGCTGTTGCTGATTATATTTTACAATACAAAAAAGGCGCCACAGTGAGCAATCTATCCTCTACCAGGGCTTTAAGAGATATCACTGAACAACATTGTTGCACTTATTTTGCGAGTGCTGTTGGCGAAGTAAATGTGGTGACAAAAATGAAATCCGAAAAAGCAGTGATAGGCGGAGAGGGCAATGGTGGTATCATTGTTCCAGATTTACATTATGGAAGAGATGCACTAATTGGTATTGCTTTATTCTTATCCCATCTTGCAAAGTCAGAAAAAACATGTTCCAATTTGAGAGCTGGTTATCCTGCTTATTTTATGAGTAAGAAAAAGATGGACCTGAATGCAAATCTTTCCTTATCATCGATATTCGAACAATTGAAAAAAGAATTTGTTGCATATCCAATGAACGATGTGGATGGATTGAAAATAGACTTTGAAAATGAATGGGTTCACTTAAGGTCTAGCAATACAGAACCAATTATGCGCATTTATACTGAAGCAAAAACACAAGCTGAAGCAGATGTATTAGCCGATAAAATTATTCAGCTGATCCATAAAATTCAATAATTTAGCAATCATGCAGAGAATTTATTTTGATAATGCAGCGACTACGCCGCTTGCGCCTGAAGTGCTTGAAGCGATGATGCCTTATTTGACCGAAAAATTTGGCAACCCCTCCTCTATTTACAGCTATGGCAGAGAAACAAGATTGGCCATTGAACAAGCAAGAAAATCTGTAGCAAAAAATTTAGGTGCCAAACCTGCTGAAATATTTTTCACAAGTGGTGGCACAGAAAGTAGCAATACAGTTCTAAATGCTGCTATTAACGATTTAGGCTGCAAACATATCATTAGTTCTCCGATAGAACACCATGCTACATTACATACGGTATCACATTTAGCAAAGTTGCACAACTTAAAATTAAGCTTTGTACAAATATTACCCAATGGTCATATCGATATGGACCATTTAGCAACACTACTTGCAGGATCAACTGAAAAAACCATCGTTACCATCATGCATGCCAATAATGAAATTGGAAATATGATTGACATGGTAGCCATAGGAAATCTTTGCAAACAACACCATGCTTATTTTCATAGCGACACGGTGCAGACAGTAGGTCATTTCCCTTTTGAATTAAGTCAACTACCTGTTGATTTTATTACTGGTGCTGGACATAAATTTCACGGACCTAAAGGCGTAGGAATTTTATATATCAATGAAAATGTAAAGATCAGTCCATTAGTACATGGCGGCTCACAAGAGCGTAACATGCGTGCAGGAACCGAAAATTTATACGGGATTGTTGGTTTTGCAAAAGCACTTGAGCTCGCTACCGAGCAATACCAAGAAGATCGTACATATATTGAATCCTTGAAAAAATACTTGCATGATCAATTGATTGCAAAAATACCTAGTGTGAGTTTTAATGGGGATCCATTTGGAAGAAGCTTGTATAATTTATTGAGTGTGAACTTTCCAAAGAACGAAAAAACAGAGATGATCTTATTTAATTTAGACATGCATCATGTTTGTGCGAGTGGAGGAAGTGCTTGTTCTAGTGGCGCTCAACAAGGTTCACATGTGATTAACGCACTAAATAAAGGTTCAGGGATTGTAACGGTTCGTTTTTCTTTCTCCAAACAAAATACCATAGCCGAAATTGACCAAGTCATCACAGCATTATTGACGATGTTAGATTAAAAAAAAGGCGCTTCAAACGAAGCGCCTTTTTTTAATCAAGCTCAATTAAGGTTGAGCAACTGGAACACCCTTCTCTAAGTTTTCAATCACATTGATCAATTGATAACAGGTTAAGATGTCCTGAATAAATGAAGCTTGTTTATTGTTAAATTCAGTGGCTTTATTCTGATAGGCATTCTCTGCATTTTGCATAAACTGCGCTTCGGACATTGGGGTGCCTAATGATTTATAATAAGCCAATTGTTGTTTTAAATCTTTCACAACTGCCGTACCTACTCTTTTTGCTAATTCACTGTCCCCAGCAGCATAGGCGACTTGTAAGTACAAATAAGAGAAGTAATTATGTTGATTGCCTCTATTCGAAGACATACCATAAGGGAAATTTTTAGTGCTAAGTTCTTTATCTAATTTTCTTAATACTTGAACTGCACTGTCTTTTTTACCCGCCGCAACCAATGCTTGCGCAATTTGAGCCACATTCAATCT
>Ga0214921_10009611_pt1 | contig 12189 bp, 12 predicted proteins | sample LL1505_MetaG_FD_177992 | JGI IMG/M metagenome (GOLD analysis project Ga0214921, IMG submission 177992) | Freshwater microbial communities from Lake Lanier, Atlanta, Georgia, United States - LL-1505 | ecosystem: Environmental > Aquatic > Freshwater > Lake | place: USA: Georgia | collected... | reverse complement strand
TTGGGTCTGGATTAAGTCACAGAGAAGTGTATAAGAAAGCTTTTGATTCAAAATCAGACTGGGCTTTAATACTTGAAGAGGACGTTTTAATTACTAATTTTAATAAAGACATTATCTTTAATATTATTGCAAAGCTTGATGATTCACCAACCTTGGTTCAATTATTTACACGGGCATCCCGGATGATGGAAAGATCGTCAGTCATTCAATTAAGCTCTTCTGAAATAATGTATAATTTCAAAAAGAGAATCGTTGGATGTGGTGCTCAGGCTTATTTAATTAATCGCAATGCTTTAAAGTATGCAGTTGACAGCAGAAAATTAAACGGTGCACCAGATTGGCCACCTTGGTCACAATATTGTGAATTTTTTGGAGTCTACCCATGGCTCTTTTATGAAACTAATCTGGGCTCTACTGTTCCTTTGCCAGAAACTGATAAATACAGATATATTCTTAGGAGATCAGCACAGATTTTTGGATTACATTACTTATATTACAGAAATCAATATACTAATTTAAAAAGTTATATCCGCGAAGAAGTTAAACCTTATTTTATTCATCTACTTTGGAAGCTAACCGGGTCTAGATATTATAATAAGGATTCTAAAGGTCCTCAAATTATATAATGCTTAATTAATCCATTTTCTTAGCGGCTTATGCCAAAAATTTGGGGGATAGTATATTTTACCTTCAGTATTTAGGAGTGCTCCAACAAAACTCATTGAAGATCTACTCATAACAAAATAACCTGCAGTTCTAATAATGTCTATAGCTTTATCGATATCGCCACCTCTGATTATCTTACAATTTCCCTCGAAATATTCTGAAATAATTTCAAATTTATGACCTTGAATTAATATTCCTGAATCACCTTTATAGGTATCAAATTGTTTCCATACTTTTTTATCTTTATCTAATGGCTTGTAATAAAAATCATTTTCGGGTGCATCTGTTAATATAATTAAATCTAAATTATAAATAGATTTAGATTCTCGAACTATTTGTTTAATTTTTGTTAAGAAATAAATATCATCTAACACTCTTACACTTTTTTCTCCTGGTACTACATGCTTAATTGCAACACCTCTACGGGCATGAATAACTATTAATTTCTTATCGACTCTGTAAATATCGGATTTTTTGTTTAGCAAATCAATAGAATACTTATAACTATCTGGAGTTTTTTCTATTATTCTATATGGAATTGTGATTCTCACTAACAGACTATTCTTTGAAAACATATTTATAATTCTTAATAAGATCAGTTTCCCTAAAGTAGGAGCCATTAAATCTATGACTTTTTCGATGCCGCTAAAATGTGAATCAGATTCATACGAATATTTCTTGTTCATGCCTTTTAAATATTTTTGAATCTCTAGCTCTGATTGAAAGGTATCGAGTTGTGTTGGTATGAGATTAATAATTTCTGAGTGTAAATAATAGAATTTATATTTTTTTGCAATCGAACGAATTGCCATTATTCTTTGGAGTTGCGCAAAATAGCCATCTTGTATTTCTTCATTATTATATGTTAAAAACACTTTACCCATTGATGATTTCTCCCATTTCGCATATATTACCATAATCAAAATTCTCATTTGTTTGGAAATGAAATTGTTGACTAGACTATTAATAATTGAGATTTACAAACATTGTTATTATTTAAACTATTAACTTATGTAAGTTTGGTGGATATCAAGTTTAATCTGTCTATAAATAATAGTTATATGTGTAAATTTGAAAATTTCTCCTAATTTCATTTTGGGTTTTCAAATTGTCCAGAGTAAAAGTTGTAATGCCAATATTATTTATTACTGGAAATAAACTCCTATATTTATTCAAATCTTTGTCTAGTAAATATGTTAAAATTAATCTAATTAATGTTCCGTGGGACACTAACAATACCTCTGAAATATCTTTTTTCTGCAATAGATCCAGGATAAATTTGAGGGCTCTGTTCAGTGCGTCTGATCCAGATTCGCCTGACGGGAATAGTGTGTCGGCAGGGGAAACTTGAAATTTCTTCCAGACATCAGGAAATTTATTTTTGAATTCTGTCTTCGTTAACCCTTCAATTTTCCCATAATTTACTTCATTCAAATTAGAATCAACAATTGGTACCAGATTGAGCAATCGAGCAGAAGGTTGTGCGGTGATTATTGCTCTGCTTAGTTCGGAAGTATAAATCGCATCGATATTTTGGGCTTTTGCCCAATTTGCTAACTGAAAGGATTGCTGAATTCCATTAGCAGTTAAACTGATTTCAGCTTTCCCTGAGTACTTATCATCAGCGTGCCAGATTGTTTCAGCATGTCTTACTAGGTGAATTTTCAATTGATTTTTACTTAATTTGATAAATTAGGAGAAAGATTTTTTTCGATTCCTTGGCAAATATAATGATAAATTGGTATATGTAATTCTTGTATTCTTGGAGTTTCACTGGATGGAACGTCTATCAGAAAATTCGAATATTTCTGGATTAATCCTCCACTATTTCCTGTCATTCCTATCGTTTTCATACCCATTACTTGAGCGGCTTGTAAGCCAAGTATAACTGATTTTGAATTTCCACTGGTAGAAATTCCCCAAACAAAACCACCTTTAACTCCATTGGCCTGGACCTGGCGCTCAAAGACAGTGTCATAGTTAAAATCATTTGCCCATGCAGTCATAATTATTGCATTAGAATTCAAACAAGCTACGTTCAAAGCTTTTCTGTTTTCATAGAATTTACCGACTAATTCACCAGATATATGAAGTGCATCTGCTGCTGATCCACCGTTACCGAATACCAAAAGAGGTAATCCTCTTGATAAAATATCTGATAACTCTTCAATAATTGAAGCTACAGTTATCTGTAAGTCAGTATTTTCAATTATAGATTGAAGTAAGTTTATCTGATTTTCTAATTGCTTTTTCATATTTTTTTATTCATGAGAGAAGTAAACTATTTTAGAACCAGTATTTTCAAAACGAAAAGAAACAAATAGCTTATCTTTAAGCGCTGCTTTAATTGCGTTATGTTTTTCTGTTGGGGCATAAAATAGCATGAACCCTCCACCTCCGGCACCGAGCAATTTACCTCCTATGGCGCCATTTTTCATGCCAATTTCATAAATTTCATCGATACTAGAATTAGAAATTTTATCGGTTAGACTCTTTTTAATCCTCCACTGGGTATCTAAGAGGCTACCAAAAGTGTCAATACTTCCAATCCCTCTCAAATTCGAAAAAGCCACTTGTGTAAGTTGTTGTATTTCATTTAGCTCTCTATATTTCGAAGGGGTTTCTTTTATTTGATGAGCTGCTATTGCTGGTGCAGACCTGGCAAAACCAGTGAAACAAAGTAATAATTTGCTTTGTAATTCATCTAAGCGTGTTTTGTCAATTATAATAGGATCAACTTCAAACGTATTTTCTGCACTAAATCTTATTCTGTTAAAGCCACCCCATGCAGCTGCAACTTGATCTTGTGAGCCAACTGCTTCACCGATCAAGTTTTGCTCGATATTAATTGCGTTTAAAGCAAGTTCGCGCTTTGTGGGCATGTAATTTTGAAGTGCATGTATTGCATGCAACATTCCTACAGTAAAAGTTGAACTTGACCCTAACCCAGAACCTGCAGGCAGGTCAGAATTATGAGCTATTTCAAACCCAGAATTTAGACCTAAAAAAAGTGCACACTCCCTAACTGACGGGTGTTGAATTTCTTGCACTGTTTGCGTTTCTTCGGTCTTATAATATCTAATTCGAAATTTATAATCAAAAAATTTAGGAAGGTGACGAATAGTTATATAACTATATTTGTTAATGCTAGTACTTAATACTTCACCACCATTGTCCATATACCATTTTGGATAGTCAGTGCCACCACCAAAAAAAGAAATTCTAGTTGGTGTTCTACAGATAATCATTTAACGTTCCCTTCGGGTGTTACATCACGATATGTATTTGCATACCAGTCAAAAGTCAGTTTTAGCCCTTGGGTAATTGAAGTTTTAGGATACCAGCCTATCAGTTTATTAATTTTTGATATGTCTATCATTCGTTTTGGGATCATGGTGGGTTTTGTAGTATCAAAATTTACCTCTATTACCCCGTTATTACTTATATCAATTATGTGTTTGAGCACTTCTTTAATTGTTATAGGAACTCCTGATGCAATATTAAAAATATCAAAATCACTAGTCCTGGGGAAAGTTTCAAGCAATGCATCGATAAAATCGTCTATGAAAAGAAAGTCTTTTATGTCTTCACCATCACCCCAAACTTCAAATGGATTTTCTTTTTCAAAAGCTCTTCTAATCAATGCCGCAATCACTTTCGATTCATTTTTCCTATATTTATCGAATGGACCGTAAAGATTTCCAGGTCTAACAATCAATGTCGGCATTGGCTTATTTACTTTCGTTGCATACATTTCACACATTAATTCAGAAAATCTCTTCATCCAACCAACAATAAAATATTTTTCAAAAAATTCACCTGTAACATCATCTTCTGATACAGCGAAATCTGTTAAAGGATAAACCGTGTTGCTACTTATAAAGCAAAATTTCTTTACATTGTTTGCATATGAAGCTGCAAGAATTTGAGAATTCATAATTACATTAGGAGTAAGGTGAACAAGTGGTGTCTTTGTCATTACTTCAGCGCCTGAGCTATTGGCAGCACACATAAAAACATAATCAATATTTTTAGTTACTAAATCACAATCAATCGTGGTTTCTAGGTTTGTTCTTACGTACTCGACACCATTAATTTCCAGTAAGGGATTTGAGTTATGTATGGTACCTCGAACAATTGCACCCGAGCTAACTAATCTTTGAGTTAAGTGAGTGCCTACAAAGCCAGCGGCACCTGCTACCAAAACTTTTTTGCCAGAAAAAAAATCCAATTTACTACCTATCGTTGTAGGAATTGATTGCCCTCAAGTCTAACCCTGGTTCTCCAATAATCTAACAAATCTTGCATTGTTTGCTCAAATGTAAATTCTGCCTTCCACCCAGTGTGCTTGGTAAATTTTTTAGTATTTGGCACTTGTAGATCGGCGTCAATTGGGCGAAGCCGATCAGAATCGATTTCAACCTTTAAATTTTCCTTTATTGAAGAGATTGAAATTAAATGATCAAGAATTTCTCCTACTTCAGTAGTATGTTGCCCACCAATGTTGTAGTACTCGCCTGCAATAGGATTTATTGTTACCAGCATGAAGTAAGCCCTTACTGCATCTCTAACATCTGCGATAGTCCTTAAGCTTTTTAGATTACCAACCTTAATGATTGGTGGAATAAAATTGTTTTCTGCAAGTGCAATTTGCTTGGCAAATGAAGACTCAGCAAACACATCACCTCTGCGAGGTCCGGTGTGAGTGAACATTCTGGTAGTCAAGGTTGTTAATCCATAAGCTTCAGCATAGAAGCGGCCAACCAAATCGGTTCCAACTTTTGAAATGGCATATGGTGAAGCAGGGTGGAAATTACACTCTTCGTCAATGGGGAGTTTTTCCTGTGGCACTCGGCCAAACACTTCAGATGATGAGCAGACGTGGACAATTGCATTTGGCGAAAAATTCTTTACAGACTCAAGTACTCTTACTGTGCCTTGAATATTTGTTTCTAGAGTATCTAATGGGGCGCTAAAACTTGTTTTTGGAAAACTTTGGGCTGCTAAATGAAATACATAATTGGGTTTACTTTTCTTAATTGCTTCATCTATTGACATTGAATCTCTAAGATCGCCATAAAAAAATTTAATTCTTTTGTTAGAATTTACTTCTTTTATATGGTGACTTATATTGTCTAATGGACTTCGCCATCTAAGTAATCCATGTATTTCCCAGTCTGTATTGGCAAGCAAGTAATCTACAAGATGGGATCCCACCATTCCAGTAATTCCAGTAATGAAGGCAGTTGTCATTATTAACCCAGTGTATAGTAAAGATAATTATAACTTGAAGTAATTTTGTTTTTGTAAGTACTCATCCTTGTTCTCAAGGAACCATTTCCAGGTATTTTCTAGGCCTTCACGCAGTGAGGTCTTTGGATCATAATTTATCCACTCTCTGGCTCTTGAGATATCCATTACTCGTTTTGGGAAGCCCGCAGGCTTAGATGAGTCGAATTCAAATTCGAAGTCAATGAATTCACGCATTGTTTCTACTAACTTACGAATTGAGTAACCTAGTCCGCTTCCTAAATTAACAAAATCTCCTCGAGTTCCATAATGCAATGCTTGGATAGTTCCTATTGCCACATCAGTGCTATATGCAAAATCCCGTACAGCACTTCCATCACCCCAAACCTTTAGTGGCTTCTCGCCATTGGCTATTCGCATCATCAAGCTTGGTATAACCATGGCATTCTCTGGATCAAAATTATCCCCTGGTCCATAAACATTGCAGGGCCTAACAACTGCCCAGTCAAGTCCATACTGCTGCCGGTATGCCTGTATTTGTAGTTCTGCCATACGTTTTGCCCACCCGGGAAACATATCTTGTGGTGCACCTTCTCTATTTTCAGTTTCAATAAAAACTTCTGCGCTTGAATAGGCTCCTATTGAGCTTGTGTAAACCAATTTTTTAACATTATTTCGCCGTGCGGCTTCAAGTACATTTGTATTAAACATAAGAAGTGGTACAAAAAAACTTGCAGGTTTTGCCTTCGTTACCTCGATTGATCCTTTTACACCAGCTAAATGAAAAACGTAATCAATTCCTTTGGTTTGGTCCATGCAAAAGTCTAGATTTGTTAAATCACCATAAACTAAATCAATTTTTGGATCTAGCTTTACCTTATCAAGTGATACGACTCTGACTTTTGAGCCAAACTCAATTAATAACCGGGAAACCTCTCTGCCAATTAATCCGGTACCACCAGTGACCAGGATACTTTTTCCTAAGAAATCTGACTTAAGGTTTTCCATTATTTCCTATTCGCTTTACATTGTAATCAAAAATTCTAGGCAGATTATACTGAGTTTGAGTCAAAGCATATCGGAAACCAAGTACTTTCAAATATCTGCCACGGCCGGTTCACACCATTAGTTGCCAATACTTGGATATTTCTTAATCATTTAGGCTGAACGTGAACTGCCAGAGTTTCTCACCGCGATTCATCTATCTTATTTACACAGTTAAATATATGGCTATGATGTAGGATCTAACATGAAGATTTGCTAGCTTGAGATTGGAAATCAAATCATAAATTTAATTGACATTTTGGATGAATTTATTGGATCCAAAATTCCTCTTGGCGTTAATTCAAATGAATTGAAAGGTTTTGATCTACGGATTAACAAGTTGGGAAGTATTGATACAGATCTTATCCTACTCGACGCAGTAAAGTATCTTCTATCAGATCAGACGAAATCTGGCCAACAATACAAGCAGAATTGGAATATTGGATGGGGTGAAAATTTAGAGGCTTATCTAGAATCTAAACAAGAAATAGATCTAATTCCAAAATACATAACCAAGAATAGAACTTTTAGAATCAAGGGTGAGTTTTATTCTTCGCCAAACCCACTTTTTGAAGTGGATTTGGCTAGACTAATTATATTAGATACTTTAAGTAGGTATATGAACGGATCCAATACAGTTGTAGATATTGGCTCTGGGAGTTGCCATTACACTTTATGGCTGGCTAAGAAATTTGGAAATAAGACTTTTTTTGCTCTAGATTGGGTCAATCCGTCTCTTCAGATTGCTGGGCATCTTGCTAGAGATTTCTCTGTCGACATCAGGCCAGAGAAATTTGATATGTTCGAACCAAGATTTATCGATTTTAGATCAAAAAACAAACTTGCTCTCTCCATAGGAGCATTGGAACAATTAGGTACAGATTTTGAGAAAATACTAACTTGGTTTAAAGATTTAGAATTTGAAACAATTGTTAACATTGAGCCTATCGTTGAGTTTTATGACGAAAATATCCTTTATGATTTTATTGCAAAAGAATACGTAATTAAACGAAATTGGCTTAATGGGTATTTCGCGAAAATCAAACAACTTAGTGAAATAGGTGAAGTAGAAATTCTTGAAAAGCGCCGCGTTTTTGGTTCAAAATTCCATGAAACTTATAATATTTTAGTCTGGAAGTACACTAAGTGATAGGCTACTTGGGGTAAGACTAATTTATGGAATTATTTATAACAGGGTTCAATAGTGGTTTAGGAAAGTTTCTTGTAGAAGAATTTAGTGGGGTTAAATACGACCCCCGCAATATAGAGCAGATTAAGTCTGCTACACCTAAAATAGTAATTCATTGCGGTTATCGATACCCATCGGTCACTGATGCCGCAGAAGCACTGTCTCAGATGGAATTAGCAAAGGAAAGCTTAAGTAGGATTTCTACGTTGGAAGGTACTGTTAAGTTTATTTTTATTTCAAGTATAGATGTATATCCTTATTTTTCTGATATTTGCTTTAATGAATCGAGCAGCATTAATTTGAGAGATATCCGGGGTGTTCATAGTTTTCTAAAGCTATCGCTAGAACAATATGTGGTGAATAAATTCAAGAACTTTCTTATCCTGAGGCCAGCTTTAATGTTAGGTAACTATATTCGTGATAATTCAGTAACTAGAATCCTAACAAGTGAAACTTGTAAACTATCAATTGAGTCAAACTCGACATTTAACCTGATTTCCCATCAGTCTGTAGCGGATTTTGTACAGATTGCTCGTAATCTAGACTTAACTGGAATCTATAATTTGACTAGTTCTACCAATATATCCTTAAGGACTATAGCCAGTTTAGCGGGTCGGCAAAATATTGAGTTTGGAAAAGCACTCTACCAAACTCCTCAAGTTGATAATTCTAAAGTTGCAAGATACTGCAAAGATTTCGACAAAACTTCTGAAGAGGTACTACGGACATACATGGAATCAGTAAACTATCGGAAGATAAGCAACCTGCAACGCCGTAACTTATAAATTACAAACTTTAGTTAATCTAAAAAAGTTAAATATAATTTTATTGAAATCAAAATGGACCTTTAAAGTGTTTATAGTAATCTGTCATCGATTCCTTGTTTGGAACGTTGTTGTAATCGGTATGAGATTTACCAACTATCGATATCAATTCAACCACAATATCATAGACATCGGGGTAGTAAAGATCTTCTAGAGTTTTGGCGGTCGGGCAAGGAGCTGGTTGCATGCCCAAACTTCGACTTGGCGATTTAAGAATTGAAGGATCATGCTCATTTATAATCCTGTTAATTTCAGAGGCAACTCCAAATTGCGCCCAAGATGTATCTGCAACCAGCAATCTTCCAGTTTTCTCTACACTTTCAATTATCATGTCTTTATCTGGATGAGAAATAGAATGCAAATCAATTATCTCGACCGATATTCCATTTCTTGCAAGATATTCAGCCGCACGCTTAACTTCAATTACCATAACTGAAGTTGCTACAACTGTTATGTCTGAACCTAGTCTCTCTAATTTTGAGCCAAATAACGGGTTTTCCATTTTTGTCTGGTTATCTTCGAAACTTAGTTCGTACATTAAGCGATGCTCAAGAAATACAACTGGACCTCGGTATTTTTCAATTGCATATGAGTAACTTTCCTTTATACTCTGGGGAGATGCTGGCATAACTACAACTAAGCCAGGAATATGAGCAATTAACGATTGTAAACTTTGTGAATGCTGGGCACCTTGTCCCCAACTTCTGCCAATGATCATACGCATCATCATGGGAATTTCAAATAATCCACCAAACATATACTTATATTTTGCTGCCAAGTTAATTAATTGATTAAATATCAATAACCCAAAATCTGCCCTAATATGAGTATTTATTGGGTACATCCCATTTAATGCCATACCAATACAAATACCCGCGATAGAGTCTTCAGCTAATGGTGTTTCAATCAGGCGATTAGGAAATTTTTCCGCAAGACCAGATGTTGTTCCGAACAAACCTTTGAAGTCTGTAACACCTTGGCCAATAATTACAGTATTTCCATGATAGTTCATTGCTTCATGCATAGCACTTTCAAGTGCTTTTCTATAAGTATTAGTAGACATCAGTTAACAAATCTGCTTTGGTTGGGAAAGGTGAATTATACGCAAAACTTAAAGCCGCTTCTATTTCTAATCTAATTTTTGCAGCCATCTCGTCTAGTGCCTGGTTTGAAATAAGAGGATCCTTTAATTTCCAATTGTCCATTTCTATTTCTGATCTATACCCAACGTGCAAATCTTCACCTGGCCCTACATGTTCTTTATACCGCATAGTTTTGACTCTAAGAAAAGCAGGTGTTTGATTTTTTTTCACAAAATCGATTACTGCTTTTGATTCATTCATAACTATTGTTGGATCATATCCCTCTAAAATTTGCTGGAACTTAATCCCGAAAGAATTGACTAGCTGTTGAATATTAAAAGATTGGCGATCTTTTAGATGTGTATGAACAGCTAGTCCGTTATCTTCACATAAAAATAGAACAGGAAGTTTATATAATGATGCAAAATTTAATGATTCAAAAAAAACACCTTGTTCCATTGCGCCATCTCCAAAATTTGCAATAAATATTCGATTTTTTTCGCCTTTAATTTTTGAAGCAAGCGCCGCGCCAACCGCATGAGAGATTGTTGATGCCACAACAGCAGACGCACCAATTACTCCTTGTGCTGGTGCTGCCAAATGCATGGAGCCAGCTTTTCCTTTACTCAATCCGCCAACTCTGCCCATTAATTCTGCAAAAAACTGAGGCAATGGACCGCCTTTTGCAAGATAAAATGCATGACCGCGATAATTAATAAATACCCAATCAGTTACTGCTAGGTTTGCGCATATACCAACTGCAACTGCCTCTTGCCCTATCGAAAGGTGAACAGGACTTTGTATTTGGTCTGAAGGATAAAGATCAATAATCTTCTCTTCAACAAGCCTTATTCTGAGGGCTTCAAACAGTAATTCTTGGGTATCCTTCATGCAGTAATAGTATTCGTAAATTTGGTTTTCCCCTAAAATTCATCGGTTACCGGGGCGCCGATATCAATTTTTTGGCAATGATAAAGACAAATCTGAGAAGGTTTAGATTTTTTATTAATATTATATAATTTTGTTTTATTTTTATAAGTACAGCTATTGGGGTAAACCAAAAATAAACTAAGCTTCTATATTACTCAATTTCATATTTTTAACTAGCTTTTAAGATATTTACTTTTGCTTATATTTAAAATAGCATAGTGATATGCCTTTATCTAAATTGCTACAAGAACATCTAACTAAAATTGGAGTATACGTATATAGAAAGCCAGCAAAGTTTTATTATGATTTAGAAAATGAAATAAAACACAATTTAGTTAAACAGTCCACAGGAATTCTACACATTGGTGCTCATTTTGGACAAGAAAGTAGCTATTACTTTCAAAACGGATTGAAAGTAATATGGATTGAAGCATTGCCAGAGATTTTTGAAAAACTACAAAGTACAATTTCAAGATACAAAGAACAGATTGCTTATTGTGCGTTACTAGGGAATGAAAACAGAACCGATACTGATTTTTTTATTTCCAACAATGACGGGTCCGCCTCTTCAGTGTACAGGATTAGTGAAAAATCAAATTTTAAAAATGTTTATATAGAAAAAAAAATAAAACTTACAATGGTGCGACTTGACAATTTACTAGAAAACGTAGATATGAAAGATTTTACCCATTGGATCTTGGATGTTCAAGGTGCTGAGTTGTTAGTTTTGCAGGGGGCTGGTGATTTAATTTCTTATTGTAAATCAATTACAATCGAAGTAAGTTCTCGTGAAACATACTTAGGAGGGGTAAAATATCTAGAGTTAAAAGATTATTTATCTATATTTAATTTTTTCCCTCTTTGGGAACCAAATGAAGATGAGCATACTGATATTTCTTTTATTAGATTGGCAAATAATTGATTTTATTTTTGTTAAAATTTGTTGAACTAAAATTAAAGTAAAGGTTTCCAACCGTATTAATTTAATTGGAGTTTTGTCTAGTGCGCCCGCAGGGATTCGAACCCCGAACCTTCTGATCCGTAGTCAGATGCTCTATCCGTTGAGCTACGGGCGCAAAGTGTAAGCAGTGGGAAGTCTAGCGATTTATTAAGACCTGCCCAAACTAATTAGACGTTTCCAATCAACCTCTTTTACACGAGGTTTTCCTGCTATTTCACCAGATATAACTTCTGAAGCGTTAAT
>Ga0214921_10009610_pt1 | contig 12190 bp, 9 predicted proteins | sample LL1505_MetaG_FD_177992 | JGI IMG/M metagenome (GOLD analysis project Ga0214921, IMG submission 177992) | Freshwater microbial communities from Lake Lanier, Atlanta, Georgia, United States - LL-1505 | ecosystem: Environmental > Aquatic > Freshwater > Lake | place: USA: Georgia | collected 2015-05-28 | reverse complement strand
TATATTCAAAACTTATCAAAGTTATCTACCTTATATATCGAGGGACCCAACTAGTTCGGTCTATAATGATCTAGGAGGGGCCTAGATCGTAGGTTTTCTGAGTATAATATATATTAAAATTGTAATATATACTATGGAACAAAAGGACGATGAAAATATAGAAGAATCAATTGGTTCCAGAAACGGAGTTCAAGAGAACCAGCCGTCTCCTAGTGAAAAAGAGATTATTACTGAATCGTTAGAACAACGTCCAGACGAATCGCCTAACCAATCCTCGGTAAATTTAGAGTTTGGTGATATTATTGAAATTATTGCGCCAACACATCCCGAAATCGACGAGACGGCTGCTATTATTACATATATTGATAATGAAAAAATAAAATTAGTAAACGTTAGTAATTTCCAACAATATAAATTAACTATCAATGAAGACGGGACGTTTACGGACGAATCGATTACTCAAATCAATATCCTAAGCCGTAGTAAAGATAAAGGTTATGCGCGTCAAAACGGGCTTTTACCCCGTACCTGGATTGATATTCATTTTGGGGGAGATATACCAGCTATCATTACTGGCGAGGTTACTAATTTAGAAGGTGATATGATTGAAGTAACTACTTTTCCTGAGTTACGTACTATTTATATTAATTTTGGGTATAAAGGCCTTCCTGAAAATATTCCGATTGACCAAATTTTGATACGTCAAAAGCCGGCTTCAGTAACGGTGGCAACATTAGCAATGTTACGCGGTGTATCTGACCCGGCTTCTCTATTAGAAGAGGGAGATGTCAGTCAAGAGGCCTCCATAGAATATACTGAATCCGGAGAATCGATGATAAGTGTGCCAAAGGATGTGATTCCTGAGCGTAATATACGCGATCAGTTACACGATCTCTATATGGAAGCATCAAACGAAATTGTCTTTGGTGAAAAATTAGGGGAGATTTACCAGTTGGTAGAGGTACCCGAAGAGAAGCAGCGGTTTGGTATAGATGTTCAAGTTAATGATATGATGGACGAATTGCTTTCAACTATCCCTAACAGTCAACGTACGAAAAACGTGCTTGATAACATACATTTATTGATTGAGCGCTATAAGCAATTACGTTCAATGTTCTCCAAGTTTGATAAAAATGATAATGCGTATGATGTAAAAATGTTGGGTGCTGCTCATAAACCCTTGGTAGAGCATTTGGTACGTATGGATCGAAAGCTTCATTGGTTGATACCGGTCGTAGTGAACCGTAAAAAACTCTACGATATAGGCGTCTCCTTGGATAACAATGAAACCGTCATAGAAAACATAGGTAAGTCATTGCGGGAACTAGAAAGGAATCAGCTCGATTACTATAAAGCAAATTCGTCCGATCCCTTATTACAATACAATGCGCTTTGTGGAGATATTCAGGATCAATTGACCCCGTTCTTAGAGCCATTTGCACCAGAAACCTATTTGAATACTTCGTCCGTTAAAACAAACTTGGATAGTATTGTGTCTAATTTGGAGGATTTTTATAGTACGGTGTTCTCTCAAGCCAGTATTGCTAAGAGGCAGTATATTATTCAACGCTATAATTTGGGGTTTTCTGGTCTGGAAGACCAAACTACCAAGACCAATAGAACCATTTTTTTAAGGAAACAAATAACCCCGGATGATTCAATGACGATGCGTTCTCTACTAATGATGCCTGAACCTGTCATACGTTTTTCAGCGATTGATTTACCGGGCACAAATATAATAGAGCGGGCAAACTTAAGCCATCAGCACTTTATGCTATATCGTTTTCTCAAACGTCAATTGCAAATAGAGCCCCATAAAATAAACGATTTGACACGCGAAATGAATTATGAGAGAATGGAGAAAGATTCAAACAAGAGTATTTTCGAAGATGTTCACGAGTTCTTTCTAGGAGAACAGATTATGGATGAGGACAAGTATAATAAATTTTTAGAGGTTATTATTCCGAAAACCCGGTTCTTAATTCGTTTGATTCGTAAATATTTGAATGATAAATTGTCGTTTTTGGATGTAGTTAAACAGTTAGAGCCTTTTGCGGTTTATTCGTCGGATATAACTTATAAACAATATTTGGAAATTCGCTATGTAATGAAAGAACGTATTGAAGAATTAAAACAGGAGATAGAGAAGCGTTCGGGGGAATATAGTGCATTAAGAAACGCAAAGTTCTCTACGTCTCTTCTACCCGACCCTCTTTTACGTCTAGTTTCGGAGAACAAACAGTACTCGGAATCATTTTTTAAGGCTTACGAATTTTTAGATAAGACCAAAGAAAAGAAACGTTCTCAAGTTTCGGTAGCAGAGGAACTCAACAATATGACCGGCATTGATAATGGTAGCTTGTATACTAATGTTATTACATCGATAATGATATCATTAATGACGCCGAACCAGCTGATGGATGTTCTCTCTGAGCCTAAGATAGATGATCTTTCCGAAAATGAAAAGATAAAGACAGCAGATTGTTCGCGTAAGTACTTGGCCAAACGTTATACGTCTGTCAAAGAGATGCAAAAAGAGAACACTCAGGACGATATTTATTTCGAAAAGGATCTCGATGATACCCCTTATTCTATTATGAAAAAGTACGATATGCAGCAAAAGGAGATGTTGCCCGATTTATTTATGGAATTTTTACAACAGAGCTTGATAGATAAACACGATTGTCCCAAAGACCAGGCCGCGGATTTGGCCGAAACGCTTATTGCTGGTAAGAAAAAGGTCAAGGACGGTGATTATGCTATCTTAGAACTGAAACCGACATTACCATCGGACATTGATGAAACCGAGTTATCAGAAAAGGATAAAGAGGCGATCGAAATAGAAGCGGATATTCGTAAACGGGTACAGTATTATCGTCGTATGAAAGGTAACTGGGTAAAAGATAGTGATATTGACGAGGAATCTTTCCTGGACACAAGTTCTCTTTTCTGCAATGTAACCGAAGGTTGCTATAAAAACAAAACCAATTCTATTTGTGAAACCAAAGACGAAACCTCAGAACGTATGAAACAAATTGCGCGTAAGAAGATATTAGAAGAATTTGATAAGCGATACTCGATCAATGTAGAGGAGTTGGAAAGGGAATTAGAAAAAAATATAAATTACCATTTGAGATATCTAAAAAAACAATACGATTTGCGGGATATTCAGTTGATGAAGGCATCGCGTTTGGCTCATTCACTCGGGGAATTGGCTTCACAAAACGAAATATTGACTTCACCTTATTTGAAATGGCGGGACCTTATTTTGGGCCAAGAAGATTTTTCTAAAAAACAGGCAGATATCTGTAAATTTGTTCTCGAATATTGCCGGGATCCGTTAGTCGAACAACAGAACGAAGATCCTCACTGGAAATACTGTAAAGAATCGAATACCAAACTATTCCCGTTTTCTCTTTATTTATTGGCCCGAGCCTTTGTTTTGGGGACCGATTATACCCAAAAAATTGCAGAAGTATGTGCGAAATATGGTATTATTAGTGACGATGGTGACGCTATTGTAGATAAATACAGTGGATTTGTTTTACGTAAGATCGATTTTAGTTCGGAAGAGGGATTCGATGAAGCCGGTTTCCGTATTACAACTAACGCGGTAATGGAAGAAGAGTTGGGGGCTATTATACAAGAAAATGAAAAGAAAATTCTAGAAAAACGGGTGTTTGAAAGTGAAACCGCGGAAACCGTATTCAATGTGTTGAACACGCTTTGTAGAAATATGGATTTACCTTTGGCCGCGGTAGAGGATTTTGTTATGACACATTCTATGGAGCTTTTTGATAAGATCATTTATACCGAAGCAGCTTATCAGAAAAAGTCGGATAAACAATTGAAGGAAAAGGGGAAACCGCTGCAGCCCTATAAGAATTATCGGGATGAAACACGTCTTACGATCATTGCGTGTAACTTATTGATAGCTATACAGATTGCTATACCATCGATTCATAGTAAGAGAACATTTCCGGGTTGTATTAGATCATTCAGCGGGTTTCCATTGTCTGCCGGGGTAGAGGATATAACCGGAATACAATACTTGGCGTGTATTTTGAGTAAAACTACTTCGTCGATTTCTATTTGGGAATCGATTAAAAAATACAAACCCGAGGTTCTCGTAAAGCGTATGAAAGACATATTCGATAACTTTATTATGAAACGGAGTGATATAATGGAGATGTATGTGAAGAAGCGTGAATATATGAGTCTTCATCCTGAAATGGTAGCTCCCCAAGAACATAATATTCAGAAATGGCGCCATTTTTTACCTCCGGTTGTGCCGTTTTCACTACCTAAAACATTGCAGAGTGTTTCTACAGATTTCGAAGAGGATTTGAAAGCGTTGATGCGTAAGGGTAGTAAAGAACAAACTGAATCTATTAACGTATTAAAAAGTAAATTGCTGTTTTTTGGATATGGTATCATCGAGGCTATTCAACAGATCGTAGAGCGTAAGGATACTATTTTGAAAACATCGGGTAACTTGCCGTTCTTAGAGAATGCGTGCTGTAACGAGTCCTTAGAATTGACCAATCCAATACAGTATTTTAATAAAGAGAATGATCGTATCTTAGACTATATACGTAATTCGTTAGCATTATCTAAGTTATCGAGAATGGCCAAAGATACAGCTAAGGCTCCCCTTCTCTTCCATAATAGCTTTACAGGTATTCGTCACTCGACTATTTATTCGAATAACTTGGACGATATAGAACTTATTTATTCGGCGATTATTCATTACTGTAACTTCGATAAAAGTCTACCTATTCCAGAGAAATATAAGGAAATATGTAACGAAATTCCGGCAGGTTATCAGTCGTCCTGGTCGATTCGAGAGAAGATTGAGTTTTTAAAGACGAATGCGGTTCAATATAAGTTAGATAATTTATTACATTTGATGAACTTGGTCAACCGTGAAAATATGGTAGAAGTAGATTTCGGCAGTAAATTTACCAAAATAGATGTAGTAAAAGAGATGATAGAAGAGTTAGATATGGAGGATTCAAAGATCGTGGATGAACCCTTGCGTAAGTTATTATTTGCATTATTAGAGGCACATAAACCGAAAACAATGGCATATGAGGTAACGAACGAACTGAATAATTTACAGAATTATTTGATAAAGGCTAACAAAGATATGTATCGTCAAATAATGGATTTTTTCGGTCGTTATGGCAATTTATCAGATAGCAAGTATGCGAAATTACACGATTTTCTAAAAAATATCTGTGCGTGGAAATTAGATAAACCTTTGAAAGAATCTAAGCTCTATTATGATTCGGGTCTTTATACTGTGACACAATATATACAGAATGCGGTTCAGGCGATGTGTAAAACATACCCGAACATATTGTTGAATGATATGGGATTTTATAAAAAGGTGCCGAAACACTGGGGGTTCTCAGACAAGCATAACGCGGTCCTCTTACAAGTTATCAACAAATACTATGATAAATTAGAGGAATTTAAAGAGGACAGGGTTCTCTACCGTCTTTTACAAGAGGTAGGGCGTAACCTTGCCAGCTTGAACCAATTTTTACAGAATTTGCCGGTCTATACCGAGATGGTCAAAGACGTAGGTCAGGAAGTAGAAGGATCCGCCGAGCAAAGTATTCGACAGTTTTATCATTTGATGGATAAACCGACTATTTATATGCTTTATTCCTATTGTTTTTACTCGGTTCTCTATGAGTATATCCATTCTACTAACGATTCGGATTTGTTACGTGCGGACGTAGAAACCGTAAAGAAAACAAAGCGGACAGAAATGAGTGAATTGGGTGATGCTACTTTACAAATAACCGGACAATTAGAGAACCTAGAAGATGATTTGAATGAAGTAGATATAAAATTAGGTAATACAGAGGAATTAAAGAGTCGGGTTGCATCACTGTTGTTATGCTTTTTAGAGGTAGAAGAAGAGAACAAGAAAACCTTGGACCTAACCTATGACGATATTTTACGTAAAACTAGACGTAATAAGGATAAAGAACGGACAAGTGTAGTTGAACGGTTAGGGAGAATGAGTATCGAGCAACGTAAGGGGGAGGATATGTTAAAGAAATATCGTTTAGAGCATTGGAACGTAGGACAGCAAAAGGGCCTCTACGAATATGATGGTAATGTGTTTGATCGTGAACTAGAACAATTTTTGATGGGTGGAGAAGAAGAAGTTGTTGTTCCGGAGAACCTAGACGCCGAAGAATTGGATGAGAATGATGCTGCCATCCTAGAGAATAATGAAGCGGTAGACTATGATCGAGGTAATATTATTTTGCAGGATATTAATATTGGTGACGATAGACGTGACGGAGATTACTATTACGATGATACCGAAATGGGGGATTTCGAAGATGACTCGTAGGAAGGAGCTATCGTAGGAAAATTTATTTATTGTAATATTATAATATTACAATGAATTTAAGAATTTTTATAAGACAACATCGTCTCCATTTTTCTATTATATTGTTTGTGGTTTTGTTTACAATAATACATTTTATGAAGCCCGGTCTTATGTATAATAAAGACGGTAGTTATCGTAAGTTTGGTCTAGGTGTCCGTGATAAAACCGTAATAAGTATTTGGATAGTAGCTATAGTTTTAGCCATACTCTGTTATGTTGCGGTCGGACTATATAGTTATTCGGTATGAGCCCGGATCTTTCTCTTTTTCGTCATTTTTTTATTAGTTACCGGTATGCATTCCTCTTTAAAAATATCCTCTTTTTCGTAGCATTCTACTACTTTTTCGGCAATAACTATTCCCATCAGTGAACCGGCGCAGATCACTATAGCATCTAGCATTACTTGTAGGACAAACGCGCTAGTTAAGGGCTCCATTCCTTTATATTATAGCGTTACTTTTATATATTATTTTCATTAAAAAAATATATAATGAATTCGGCACCACGACTTATCGAGAACTCTGCCAAAAACTATTTACTACAAACATTGCAAAAATGTCACCAAAATAGGACAAACATTTACCATTATGCTTTCAATATTGGTATTTTAGTCGTTTTTGGGGGGATTGTTGCGATGTTTCTGTATAATTCTTATAAGAACAAATTAACCCCTTATGAAGCCGAACAAAAGATGTTAAGGGACCAATATTATGTGCTATCTAAAATAAAATGGTATCAGGAAGACCGTAAGAAAACAAACGAATCACATTCAACTTCGATTACAAATTTACCTTACGTATAATATATGAAAAAGGTATTACTATTGGGTTCAAGCAATATTAGTCGATTTACTAACTGTAAAATTGATAATTATACTGTTATAAATAAGGGCATTCCTTCACTATTAACAGAGGAAATGTTCTCTAATTCATATAAGAAAAAGGTATTTACAAACGAGAAATACGAATATATTATTTTATATTGTGGTTCTAATGACCTAATTAAAGGTGTAACCCCCCATACAATAATAGAGAACATTAATAAATTTATAACAAATATAAAGGATTTTTACCCGGGAAGTAAGATTATTATTATTTCCATACTAAATTCGCCTAATAATCATAGATTAAATATGATAAATGATATTAATGCTGTTAATATAAAACTAAAAAAAATATCTGGAGTAAAAGTTTTGAACTTGAATAGAGAACTTTCCAACCCCAAATATTATGAAAAGGATGGCATACACCTCAATGATTTAGCTTATGAAAAATTAAACGGATTGTTACAGGAAAATATGTAATAGGATTATAATATGGATTTAATAAGGGAAAAAAGGGAAACAATTATTAAAGAAAACAATACTGCCCAAGAACGGTTGAATGGCATATTAGAGAACCTACCTAAGAGCTCAGAAGTTCTCGAAATAACCGAACAAAACACGTTGAGTGGTGATTTAGATTTCTCGGTTCTCCAAGAACTAGGTATGGGTAATGTTACGACTATTATTTTAAGTGAAGGAGAAGTAACATCGATTGTGGGATTACCAACCAACCTAAAAAAATTGGTATGCTCACATAATTTATTAACGGTTATAGAGAACCTACCTACGACTTTAGAGAACCTGAATATATCTTTTAATTACTTAGATTCTATTGATGTCGGTTCTCTAGAGGTTCTCGAATCCCTGAATATTTCTCATAACCGAATAGAAAAATTATCTAACCTTCCTAAGACATTATCAGAACTATTGATAAACGATAATAAATTGGGATCTCTCGACTTGAAAGAAATAACCAATCTTAAAACTTTAAATATTTCTAACAATCCAATTACCTTAATAGAGAACCTGCCCGAAGGAATTGTAGATTTTGTTATGGAAAATACCCCGAATATTGAATTCCGGAACTCGGACCTAGGTTCTCTAACTACTGAAGAAGAAAGGCAATCTAAAAAAGAAAAAGAGGAAGAAGACGAACAACAGCTTTCCTATGAAGAGTCTCTCACCGAGTTTTTCCGCTTAAAGAACGAATACCAAACTAAAGTTAGAAAAATGAAACGCGATGCCTATAAAAAAGGGAGTACTAAAAGGATGAGTAGAGAACTTGTGCTTTCAGTAAAACCCGCTTGTATTCATTGTAAACGCCCGGTAGGAACACTTTTTAGTGAACGTATCGATAGTAAATATACTATATTATGCGGTGATAAGGAGAACCCCTGCAAACTGAATGTCCAGATCTTTAATGGTGGAAACGAACGAACCATAGAAACCTTGGAATTGTTTGGTGAAGAATTAGATACGATAAAGGAGAAAATAATTCGACAAAAATTAGATACGATTTTTAATTATGTTTCAGAGGAAAAATCGGTGGAAATGTTTAAGAAAGAACTGGATTTGTATAACAGTGACAGTATAATTTATAAAGAACTCTTAGATACTTATGTGCAGCAATATCACGATCCCCGTAAAAAAGAACAGATTAATAAAAAGAACGAGAACATTTTTACTTTAAATGAAAAAATAAAAGAGTTATTAAACGAATATAAAAAAACCGGCAACCCTGAGCTTCTTAGATTAGCAGTTCGTATTCAAATTAAAGAGATTTACCCCGAGATACGTAATAGACGTATGTTGGAGAACGAGGTTGTAGAATTAGACCGTGAGATGGTAGGACAAAAAGAGATTTTATCTATTTTTAAGTATCCTATTGAAATAAGCAAAATAATAAACAATACCGGTGAAAAAGCGCGGGTAATTAAATGGGAGGTCTAAGTGCAGCCATTATAATTTGTAATACCGTCCCAGGTTATATTATTCTGTTTTGCCCATAGATTTTTACTGCAAATAGAACTACCACTCTTCGTCCAGCAAGAAGCGTTGAAATCGAACGAATTCGGTGAAGAAATGTAACCACAGATGTTACCGTTTAGTTTGGTAGTGTCTATACTACCGTGATTTGTGGCAGTTGAACCTGGTATCACACAATGACCATTGATGTCACTATCCCAATAATCTGGACAGGCTGATGCTGTAGGAGGGAATGTATTCGTAGAAGAATTTCTGCTGTACATCATTTTTATGCCAATATATGTGAGTACAAGAATAAGCAACATTATCGCGACGGATAAAACAATAATATAGAAAATATCCATTTTTATATATTATAAGATCATTTTAGTTCTATAAAGATAAAAGGAGGGGGGAACCTTTGTCGCCTAACTAAAAGAAGATGAAAGGAGGGGTTAAAGGGGAACCTTTGCCGCCTAACTAAAAGAAGATGAAAGGAGGGGTTAAAGGGGAACCTTTGCCGCCTAACTAAAAGAAGATAAAAGAAGATAAAAGAAGATGAAAGGAGGGGGTAAAGGGGAACCTTGGTCCCCCTTACTAAATAATATTTAGTATGTATATACCATTACTATTAATGTCAAGTAATTTTTTACCATTAGATATTGCATATAATCAAAAAATATTAGATTCAGGACGCTATAATGGACGTGTAAACATTGTTGAACCTGAAAACCCAGATATTGTTTTCAAAATGCAAGAACGTTTGGCTGTAAAAAATAAGGCTACCGAATATCGTGAGGCCTTAGCTGGTGTATGGGAAGACAATATTTTATCTAAAGTTTTTTTCTCAGCAGAGAACATTCAAATTTTACAAAACGGACTTAGAGCCGGAGTCTACGAAATGTCTAACAAAGAATTTATTGTGGGTCCTCAGAATGTAGACACACTGAAGATTGTGATGCGTAGTATCTATTTACAATTTGTTGAGCATCGCGAGGACGATATCAAAGGTCAAGTCGAACGCCTGAATCGTTTAGTCTTAAACTATTGCATACCCACGGTATTTAGCGAAGCCGTCGGTTACCAAAAGTACCGTTTAGATCAATCGACGCTTGTCGTGCCCTTGTCTATACCTCAACACCACGATCGTCAGTATAAACAGTTGCAGTTGAAGAGATGGTTTTAAGATTTAGATTTCCTTTGTCCTCTTTTTTATAATTGGTTTTTGTTTCAACAATTATTATCTTAGACCCATTGCGATTTCGTAAGAATATGCAAAGTTTTTATGAAAATATGTATATTATGGAGAACCTCAAAATCGCTATTTTTAATGGATTTAATTTTCACTACGAAGTCATGGGGTTTATTATTTATTATTGTGTTGTTAAAGAAATTAAATTAGTTATCTACTGTCATTTAGATGAATCTAACGGTTATATTGATTTATTTCAATCCTTTTTTTTAGAACATACACACGAATATCGCCCATTAGAGCATTTTGATAAAGAAAAATACGATTACAATCATATCATATTACTAACCGATGATGATTTCTATTTTAATACTAATGACCCCATTATTAACGAGCGGACCATTCGTCTCGACCACTATTTCTTAAAACGCCGGCCTGAAATTAACAAATGTATTGCTCTACGTCCTTTTTTTGACGGTACATTTCGCCCGTGGGCATTGCCTTGTTATCCACTTATATGTAAACAAGATAAACTAGATAACCCTCGATCTACAGATAAAACCCATATTGCTATTGTTGGTTCTGATCATTTTTATCATAGTTGTATTATTAATCGATTGACATCGAATAAGCCTATAGTCATTCACGCGGTTTCTAGAGACATTGATGCGTCCAAATTTATGGGGATAAATAATGATAACATTACTGTGCATTTGCACAAAAATATTTCTGCATTTGATCTTTTTTCTATACTAGTCATTTGTGATTATGCATTAACAGATGTAGCAATGGATATTAGCTATGAACACGCTAAGATGTCTGGACTAATACCATTATCCTTTTCCGCTCTTCTTCCACTTATTATTTCAAAACAAACCAATTCTCATTATCAGTTTAAAAATGTGATCGAATTTGATAAATATAGTATGGGTCCTATTGTTCTTACCGAAATGAACACGGATTTTTTTGAACGGTTGGAGAACGAACGCGGATGTCTTATCAACCAGTTTTTTGTTATAATGCAACAAATTATATACACCGGTGAACATTTGAATCCGGACGGGCATCTTCGATGCCCTTCTGATACAATTGATTTACCGGTAACGTTGCCCTTAAACACTGAACCGGACGCCCTCTGGACGTCCGTTTTATAATGTTCAAGGGTGTAAAAGTTAATTATAACTTTAAACTTTCTTCTTAATAATCTTCTTCTTCTCGCTCCCAACGCTCGATTGACCCGCCTGAATCGTCTCGCGCTTTTTCTTATAGACATCATACTCCTTCTCCAAGTTGTCCAACTCGGACAACCACATCGTCTCCAATGTGGTTGCCTTCAATGTCGCCAACTCGGCTTCTGTATCAGCCTTCTCCTTCATAATACTCGCCACATTCTCTTCAGTAACAGAGTCCATCGGCATCTTGATCAAGTACTTGAAGTCCCCGTCGATCGTCACAAAATTCATTGCGGTCAAGAGATCCACGACGTTTTGCGCGGTCTTCTTACGCAAATCAATCGTACCTTTCAACGTTTCTTGGATATATCGTGCGCGGTTCGACAATTTGACCAGCTTTTGGGCCATTGCCTCCACCAAATAGTCCTTACGCTTTTTATAAACTCCCATTCGTACCCCGTAAAAGTCGTCGATAATCTCTTCGACCGATCCGTATTTGTGGAGCTTACACTCCGAGTTGAACATATGCATATTGGTTGTGCTTACCGTCGTGAATAGCTTGAGGGTCTTCATTACACCATTGCAACCGTTCGCGTCAACGGACGCCTCCAGTTCCTCCAATT
>Ga0214921_10009609_pt1 | contig 12191 bp, 11 predicted proteins | sample LL1505_MetaG_FD_177992 | JGI IMG/M metagenome (GOLD analysis project Ga0214921, IMG submission 177992) | Freshwater microbial communities from Lake Lanier, Atlanta, Georgia, United States - LL-1505 | ecosystem: Environmental > Aquatic > Freshwater > Lake | place: USA: Georgia | collected... | reverse complement strand
GCTGAGGCGCCCCAGCTCTCGCCCTGGTTTGTCACCTTTGGCCGGGCCACGCTGGCTGGCGCCCTGTCCATTGTGTTTTTGCTGCTGACCCGCGCGCCTTGGCCCACGCCGGCGCAGCGCCGACCGCTGGCCCTGGCGGTGCTGGGTAATGCGCTGGGCTTTCCCTTGCTGCTCGGTTTTGCGCTGCGCCTGGTCAACTCGGGCCACGCGGCGGTGATCATCGCCCTGCTGCCGCTGGTCACCGCCGCGACCGCCGCCTGGGTGATGGGCCAGCGTGCCCGACTGGGTTTCTGGCTCAGCGCCGGGGTGGGTGCAGGTGTGGTGGTGCTGTATTCGCTGTTCCGTGCGCAGCAGCACAGCGGCGACTTTGCCCTGCAATGGGCCGACCTGCTGTTGCTGGGCGCGGTGCTGGCGGCGGCTGTCGGTTATGTGGCTGGCGCCCAGGTCACGCCCAGCCTGGGAGCCGAGCGGGTGATTTGCTGGATTTGCGTGATGGCCCTGCCCGTCACGCTGCCGGGCGCACTGTTGACCTGGCCGCAGCAGCCGATTGCGGCACAGGCTTGGCTGGGCCTGCTGTACGTGGGCGTGTTTTCCATGTGGGCCGGCTTCTTCGCCTGGTTTCGCGGTTTGGCCTTGGGCGGCGCGCTCAAAGTGAGCCAAATCCAGCTGTTGCAACCGTTTTTGAGCATCCTGGCGGCCGTGCCCCTGTTGGGGGAGCCACTGGAACTGGTGACGCTGGGGTTTGCGCTGGCGGTCGTGGCCAGCGTGTTCATTGGCAAACGCCTGAGCTGAGCCGTCCTGAACGCAACGTGAGAACCCTAATGAACAGCCCACCCAGCATAGCCCGCCCCTACCAGCAGGTGGATGTTTTCACCGCCACGCCCTACCGAGGCAACCCGCTGGCGGTCGTGCTGGATGGCAGCGGGTTGGACGACGAGCAAATGGCTGGCTTTGCCCGCTGGACCAACCTGTCGGAGACCACCTTTGTGCTGCCCGCCAGTGCCGAGGCGGCCGCACAGGGCGCCGACTACCGGCTGCGCATCTTCACCCCCGGCGGCGAGCTGCCTTTTGCCGGCCACCCCACGCTGGGCAGCTGCCATGCCTGGCTGGCACACGGCGGTCAGCCGCAAAAGCAAGGGCAGGTGGTGCAGGAATGCGGCGTGGGCCTGGTCAGGCTGCGTCGCGACGGCGCCCGGCCGGCCTTTGCCGCACCCGCCCTGCGCCGCAGTGCACCAGAGCCGGCACTGCTGCAGGCGGTGCTGGCGGCGCTGGGCCTGCAGACCAGCCAGGTGCTGGCGGCGCAGCTGCTGGACAACGGACCGCAATGGTTGAGCCTGCTGCTGGACTCACCTGCCACCGTGATGGCTGTGCAACCCGACCACGCCGCCCTCAAAAACTTGGGGCAAAAAGTGGGCCTGGCCAGCGTGGAATATAGCGATGAAGCTACTTTATTGATAGCAAGATCAAACCGGGAAGCGCGAGCCTTTGGCACCCGAGCCGACACCGCAGCGGAGCCCGGAACCGCCACCGGCCTGCAGGTGCGCGCTTTTGCCGCGGCCATCGGCGTGGCCGAAGACCCGGTCACCGGCAGCCTCAACGCCAGCCTGGCGCAATGGCTGATCGCCGAGGGCGTGCTGCCCGAGCGCTACACCGCGCGCCAAGGCGCCGCGCTGGGGCGCGATGGTTGGGTGCACATCACGCAGGATGCCGCCGGCCAAGTCTGGGTCGGCGGCGATTCAGTGACCTGCATTGCCGGCACGGTACAGCTGTGAGCACCTTGCCGGCTGCGGCCACCCTGGACCACCTGGTGGTGCTGGCGCCCAGCCTGGCCAGCGGCGTGGCCTGGGCCGAAGCCACGCTGGGCATCACGCCGGGCCCCGGCGGCGAGCACCCGCTGATGGGCACGCACAACCGGCTGCTGCGCCTGAATGTCGGCAGCGATCAGCCGGGTGCGGTCTATCTGGAGATCATCGCCATCAATTCGGCCGCCACGCCGACGCTGCAGCCAACCGAGCGCCGCTGGTTCGACTTGGACGACCCGGCCCTGCGCGAGCGCGTGGCCCAAGTGGGCCCGCAACTGGTGCACTGGGTGGCGCGGGTGCCGGCACTGGACGTTGCCCTGCAGGCGTGGCAGCAGTTGGGCATCGAACGCGGCGTGGCGCGCGCCGCCTCGCGCCCGACGCCGGGCGGCCTGCTGCAGTGGCAGATCAGCCTACGGCCGGACGGCCAGCGCCTGTTGGACGGCTGTTTGCCCACCCTGATCGAATGGGGGCCGCACCACCCGACCGCCACCATGGCCGACAGCGGCCTGACGCTGCAGTCGCTCAAACTGCAACACCCGCAGGCAACGCTTTTACAGGCCGCCTGCCACGCCATCGGCCTGCATGAGGTGTTGATCACCCATGGCCCGGCCCGCCTGAGCGCGCAACTGGGCACGCCACGCGGTCCGCTCACCCTGTATTCCTGAAAGACGCCAACCGTGAGCACACCATGACCCACCCTCCCCTGCCGACCCTGCCCGAGATTGAAGCCGCCGCCGCCGTGGTCTACCGCGAGTTCCAGGCTACGCCGCAGTACCGTTGGGCGCAGCTGAGCGAACGCCTGGGCACCGACTGCTGGGTCAAGCACGAAAACCACACCCCGGTGGGCGCCTTCAAGATCCGTGGCGGCCTGTGCTATTTTGACCAGATGGCCCGTAGCGGCACCTTGCCGCGGGCCATCATCAGCGCCACCCGGGGCAACCACGGCCAGAGCATGGGCTGGGCGGCGCGCGCCCACGGCATCCCCTGCAGCATCGTGGTGCCGCTGGGCAACTCGGTCGAGAAAAACGCCGCCATGCGCGCGCTGGGGGTGACGCTGATCGAGCACGGCGCCGATTTTCAGGATGCCCGCGAGCACGCCATGCAACTGGCCGAACAGACCGGCGCCCACATGGTGCCGAGCTTTCACCCAGCGCTGCTGCTGGGGGTGAGCACCTACTGGTGGGAACTGTTCCGGTCGGTGCCGGCGCTGGATGTGGTGTACGTGCCCATCGGCCTGGGCTCGGGTGCTTGCGCGGCCATTGCGGCCAAACTGGCGCTGGGCCACCGCGCCCGCATCGTCGGCGTGGTCAGTACCCTGGCCACCACCTATGCCGATTCCTTGGCTGCCGGCCATGTGGTGGCAGCGCCCGTCAGCACGGTATTGGCCGACGGCATGGCGGTGCGCCTGGCCGATGCTGGTGCTTTGGCCATCCTGCGCCAGCACCTGGACCATGTGGTCAAAGTGAGCGACGCCGAGGTGGCGCAGGCCATGCGCGACCTTTTCACCGACACCCACAATGTGGCCGAGGGCGCCGGCGCCGCCAGCTTCGCAGCCGCCATGCAGGAGCGTGCCCAATTGCGCGGCCAGGTGGTGGGCACCACCCTGTGCGGCGGCAATGTGGACGCCGACGTGTTGGCCCGGGTGCTGGCCGGCGGGAGCTGACTACCTGGATTCCCGTTGCCACGGGAATGACGGAGACAACATCATCCTCGCGCAAGCGGGGATCCATAACTTCAATTTGCTACTAAATCCATAGCTACCGTCGCAGGCGTGACAAGGGCTAGAGCCCGATTGGGCTTTAATTCCAGCCATGGGAACCCTCTACCTTGTGCGCCATGGCCAGGCCTCGTTTGGCGCGCAGGACTACGACCAACTCAGTGAGCTGGGTCAGCGCCAGAGCCATCGCTTGGGCGAGTACTTCAAACTCAAGGGTCTGCATTTTGAGCAGGTGCTGACCGGCACCCTGAAGCGCCATCAGCAAACCCTGGCCGGCATTTGCAGCGGCGGTGGCTTTAGCGCCGACGCACTGGCTTTGCCCGGCTTGAACGAGTACGACAGCGAGGCGGTGATTGCCGCCATCCACCCCCAGCCACTGGCCAAGCCGGACACACCCGAGCTGTACCGCCACCACTTCCGCCTGCTGCGCGACGGCCTGACGCAGTGGATGAACGGCGTGGTCAGCCCGCGCGGCATGCCCAGCTACCGTGAGTTTCAGCAGGGCGTGGCCGATGCGCTAGAGCAAGTTCGCCAGCAGACCGAGGGCGATGTGCTGCTGGTCTCCAGCGGCGGGCCGATCTCGACCGCAGTGGGGCAGATTCTGGGCACCACACCCGAGACCACCATCGAGCTCAACCTGCGCATCCGCAACAGTGCCGTGACCGAGTTCAGCTTCACGCCCAAGCGCCACACCCTGCAAACCTTCAACACCCTGCCCCATCTGGACCAGTCCGAGTACGCGAGCTGGATCACCTACGCCTGAGCGGCGGTCATCCCGCTTTCGGCTGGGGTCTGTCAAAGGTTTTTTAGCTCTGGTCAAGGCGGCGCCGGGGTGAGCGGCTCCGCGGCTGTCCCCCGCCCTTCGGGCTCCTCCTTGATGCCGCTGCGCCGCTCACCCCGTCACCACCTTGACGACCTTGGCACGCCAGCACTGGGAACCCGCATTCAGGTATTCAGTCTCGCCGAACCAGGGAGGGGTTGGCGTGCCTGCTGCAGCGGCATCAAGGAGGAGCCCGAAGGGCGGGGGACAGCCGCGGAAGCAGGCACGCCAGCCTCTCCAACGCCAACGCGAAACGCCAAAAAGCAAATCAGCGCAGCAAAATCAACCCCGTCCCCACCACCGTCAAGCCCGCACCCAACCAGGCTGCAGGAGCCGGCGGCCGGCCCAGGCGCAACCACAGCAGGGGCAGCAGCAGCACCGGTGACACCGAGGACAGGATGGCCACGGTGCCGACGTCGCCGTTTTTCAGGGCCACCAGCACCAGCGTCATACCCAGCCCCATGGCAACGACACCGTTCACACCGGTCTGGACCAGCACGGCAAAAGTGGGGCGTTGGGTCGGGCGAGCAGCAGCAAAGCCGCTGGCCAGCAACACAAATTGCGCCACTGTGGCCACACTGACACGCACCGCCGAGGCGGCGATCGGGTCCACCCCGGGCGTGATCATGACCGGCTTGACGATGAGCGAGGCCAGCGCCTGGCACAGGGCTGCCAGCAGCGCCAGCAGCACACCGGCGCCTACATGGCCGCGGTCGGCCTCCCAGGCATGGGCCTCGTCCTGGCGTCGGCCCAGCAGGATGGCGGTCATCACCCCAGCCAGGGTCAGCACGCCGCCCAGGGCTGCTTGCAGGCCAATGCGCTCGCCCAACACCACAAAGCCCAGCACCGCGCTGAACGCGGCATGGGTGGCAAACAGCACGCCGGCACGACGGGGACCGAGCCGGTTCATGGCGGCAAACAGGGCCACATCGCCGACAAAGATGCCCACCAACCCGCTCAGCGCCAGCTGCCACCAGCTCTGCGCAGGCAGACTGTGCCAGCCGCCCCAGGGCGACAGCGTGAGTGTGGCGGCCCACAGCATCAGCGCTACCAGCAGCATGCGCCAGCGGCTGAAGGCAAAGGCGCCCAGGTGGCGCGAAGGCCCGACCGAGATCAGGCTGCCCAGCGCCCAGCAGGCAGCGGCGCCCAGCGCCAGCAGGTCATAGGCCGCCGGCATCAGCCGAGGTCGGGCTTGTCGACCAGCGTGCTCAGCGGCAAGCGGTCCATCTCGGCCAGCAGCTGCGCCAGTGCGCGGCCCGCCGCCTGCACCAGCGCCTCGCCCTTGGCTGCTGTGGCAGCAGCAGCATGGCCGACCGCGCCGGCCGGGTGGTAGTCCTGCGTCTGCCAGCCCAGTTTGGCGCTTCGGCCGTTGCCCAATATGGGGAACTGCTGGGCCCGTGCCTGCGCGGTCGAGGCAAAGTGGCGGGCACGGTCCATCTGCACCCGGTGGGGCGCCAGGGCCAGCATCATCGCGGTCTCGATTTCGCCGCCATGGATGCCAAAGCGGTGCTCCTCGGCGCTGAACAACGCATTCAGGTCCTGGCCCTGCGCGTCATGCAGCGGCAGGTTGAACCAGCTGCAGCTGTACACCAGCACATTGAGGCGGGCACGCAGGTCGCGGGCCACCAGGTCCATGACACTGACCTGGCCGCCGTGGCTGTTGAACAGCAGCAGTTTGCGCACGCCAGCCGCCGCCACCGATTCGCCAATGTCGGTCCAGAGCCGCAACACGGTCTCGGCCCGAAGGGTCAGCGTGCCGGGAAAGCGGGCGTGCTCCGGGCTCAGGCCCACCGCTTGCGTGGGCAGGAACAGCACGCTCAGTTCAGGCGCCAAATGCGGCAGGCTGGCCGCCACGATGCCGTCGGCCAGCACGGTGTCCACGCTCAGCGGCAGGTGCGGGCCATGCTGCTCGGTGGCGGCCACCGGCAGCACGGCGATGGTGCGGGCCGGGTCCAGCTGCGCGAAGTCGCGCGTGCACAGGTCAGCCCAGAAACGGGAAAGCAGGGTCATGGCGTGATCATAGAAGTGTTTGCGCCCTGCCCGTGCTGCTGCTGGCGCGGTGCCAAGCCAGCGCCGCTGCGCGCAGCCGGTGGACCCTGGGCCGGCAGCACAGACCGCAGGCTGCGCGGCCGAGCACGAGCGCCACTGGCCAGGTAGTCGGCCAGCAGGGCGTCGAGCACAGCAGCCCGCACTGCCTGCGGGTCCTGGCCAGGCTGGGCCGATCGGTCGGTCAGGTAGTCAAACAAATGGTCCACCAGTGCCTCAGGGCTCAGACCACTGGTCTGGCCGCTGCGCTGCCAGAGCCAGTCGCTCCAAGCTAAAAAGGCGGCAAAAGGCGACGGGCCCTGCATCAGCAAACCCAGCGTGCGGCTGAAGCGGCCCGAGTTGGCGACCAGATCCCAGTAGCGGGCCGAGCGCACAAAGCGCTGCACTTCGTCCTGGCTGAGCACCGAGGTCTGCTGCACGGCATAGGGCGGCTCGGCGTCGTAGACCATGCCCCAGGCCTCGGTGTGGCGGGCGATCGGCGTGCCACGCAAGCGCTTGAGCAGGCCCAGCTGAATCTCATGCGGGTGCAAGGCGTACAGGGTGTCAAAACCCTGGGCAAAACTGGCCAGGGTCTCGCCGGGGAGCCCAAAGATGAGGTCGGTGTGCAAGTGGGCTTGGGATTGCGTCACCAGCCAGGTCAGGTTGGCCAGGGTTTTGGCGTGGTCCTGCCGGCGCGAAATGCGTTGCTGCACCTCGGGGTTGAAGCTCTGGATGCCAATTTCGAACTGCAGCACGCCGGGCGGAAACTGCGCGATCAGAGCCTTGAGCCGGTCTGGCAGTTGGTCCGGAATCAGTTCAAAGTGCACAAAAAGGTCCGGCGCCAGTGGCGCGGCCGGCAAGCGGTCCAGAAAAAACTGCAGGATGCGCGCCGAGGCCTCGATCTTGAGGTTGAAGGTGCGGTCCACAAACTTGAACTGCCGCGCGCCGCGCTGGTAGAGCCGGTCCAGCTCGGCCAAAAACGGCTCCAGTTCAAAGGCCCAGGCGGTCTTGTCCAGCGCGCTCAGGCAAAACTCGCACTTGAACGGGCAGCCGCGCGAGGCCTCCACGTACAGCACGCGGTGCGCCAGGTCAGCGTCGCTGTACTCGGTATAGGGCAGCGCAATCTGGTCGATGGGTGGCTGCTCGCCGGCGATCACCTTCATCAAGGGCTGCGGGCCTTGCAGCAGGGCGCGGCACAGCTTGGGAAAGGTCACATCGCCCCAGCCGGTGATCACATGGTCGGCCAGCGCCACGATGGCCTGCTGGTCCTGCTCATGGCTGACCTCGGGGCCGCCCAGCACCACTTTGAGCGCTGGGCGCGCCGCTTTGAGCAGGCGCACCAGCGCGCAGGTCTGGCTCACGTTCCAGATGTACACGCCAAAGCCAATCACCTGCACCCGGCCAGGCTGTGGTTCGCCAAGCAGCGCCAGCAACTCGTCGGCCAGCTCAGGCACATGGCGCCCGATGGTGAACTCGCGCAGCGACGTCTGTGGCCGCAACTCACCCATATTGGCCAACAGGTAGCGCAGCCCCAGCGAGGCGTGGATGTACTTCGCGTTGAGCGTGCACAGCACGACGGCGGGCGGGACGATGAAGCTATTGGCCATGGCTCAGGGCAAGGCTGCCAAATGCACCTGTGCGGCTGCGGCTAACTTTTCATCAAAGGTGGTCAAGGGCGCTTTCAGCTCGGCAGCCAGCCAAAGGTAGGCGGCGTCATAGGTCGACAGGCTGTAACGCAGTGCCAGCGCCAAGGCCCCCTCTGGATCTACGGGGTGGAGCGCGATGGCCATGGCGACAAACTGCAACAGGCCATCGGTGGCAATGTCTGAGCGACCCGCACGGTGCTTCTTGGCCGCCACACTGGCGATCTCGAAGGGCAGCAGCGTGGGCGCATGCAGGGCCCGTCCGCGCAGGCCATCGAGCGCCAGCGCATGCCAAGGCTCATGAAAAATCAAGCCTGCCAGGGTGCTGCAATCCACCACCAGAGGCGGCTGGATCAGGTACTGGGCCGGGGGCTCTGCGACGAACAGGGTATGGCCTGTCGCACTCACCGGGCGTCCCGGTCGCTGCGTGTGATGTGAACGCCCAGGGGCACGTTGGTCACCGGCTGCGGGTACTTGGTGGCCATCTCCCGGGCGACCTGCTCTACCGATCTACCCTCCCGCGAAGCGCTGGCCGGCGACCGCCAGGCTGAACCGATGGCTGGTCCTGCCGATGCCGCCTGCGGCACGCCGGCCAAAGACAGCTCAATCATGGCCATCAATTCACCTTGCAAGGAGCGGTGGTTGCGAGCCGCACGTTGCCGAAGGGCATCAGCCCACAAATCGGGCACGTCCTTGATTGAAATCGTCGCCATTTTGGCCTCCATGAATGAATTATGGGTCATTATGGCGCCATTTTGGCTCCAAACGCACTAAAATTATCTGGTTTTACCGGGTCACACCCGCGCCAGCATATCGAGGATCTGGCCTTCGTCGTCAGCCATGCACACCAGCGCGGCGGCGTTGACCCGCTGTGCATTGCGCAGCAACAGGTCAAACGGCAGGGGCAGCACCGGCGCTCAGTCGACCCGGGCACCCGAGGCCTTGACCACGGCAGCCCATTTTTTGATTTCGGCCTCAATCAGCACCGCAAACTCCTGTGGCGTGTTGCCGCTGGGAATCGCGCCCTGCGCCAGCAACTTGTCTTTCATGGCCGGCGAGTTCAGGGCTTTGGCGGTCTCCTGCTGCAGGCGGCTCACCACGTCGGGCGGCGTGCCGGCCGGCGCCAGCAGGCCAAACCAGCTGCTGGCCTCAAAGCCCTTGAGCTGTCCGGCGTCTTCCAGCGTGGGCAATTCCGGCATGGCGCCAGAGCGCTGCGCACTGGTCACAGCGAAGGCCTTGAGCTTGCCCGACTTGATCAAGGCCATGGCCGAGGGCAGGTTGTCAAACATCACATCCACCTGGCCGGACACCAAGCCCAGCAGGGCCGGAGCCGAGCCGGTGTAAGGAATGTGCGTCATGAACACCCCGGTCATGGACTTGAACAACTCGCCCGCCAGATGGATGGACGTGCCATTGCCGCTGGAGGCCATGTTGAAAGCGGCCGGGTGGCCGCGCGCGTACCGGATGAAATCCGGCACGCTGTTGATGCCGAGCTGGCGCGCCCGATCGGTGTTCATCACCATCACGTTCGGCACCCCGGCCACCAGTGTGATCGGGGCGAAGTCCTTCTGCGGGTCGTAGGCCAGCTTGGTGTAGAGCGACTTGTTGATGCCGTGGGTCCCCACCGTGCCCATGAGCAGCGTGTAGCCATCGGCCGGGGCCTTGGCCACCTGCTCGGCGCCGATGTTGCCACCCGCACCACCCCGGTTCTCAATGACAAAGGGCTGACCGAAGGCTTTGGCCAGCTCGGGCGCCACCGCGCGGGCCAGGATGTCGGTGGTGCCGCCAGGCGCAAACGGGACCACGATTTTCACCGGCTTGCTCGGCCAAGCGCTTTGCGCCAAAACCGGTTTTGCTACGATAAAAGTAGCGACTAGACCTACAGCGACAAGGGCTAGCGTCCTAAATGCACCTAATCGGAGCGCCATGGGCTTAGTCCGCAAATTTGCCGGCCGCCTCAATCGCAGGCTTGAGCTTGGCAATCTCGGCCGTTACAAAGGCCTTGTGCGCCTCCGGCTCCACCCGGTTGTCCGTAACAACAACAGCGCCCAGTCCCTCCTGCCGCTTGAGGAACTCGGGGTCTTTCAGCGCAGCTTTCATGGCCTCGTTGAGCTGCTTGAGGATGGCCGGTGGTGTGCCTTTGGGCGCGTACATGCCGTGCCAGACCGTCAGGTTGAAGCCCTTCAGACCCATTTCCTGAAGCGAGGGGTAGTCCTTGAGCAGCTTATGGTTGTTCAAGCGGCCGGCCGTGGTGACGGCAAAGGCCTTGACCCGGCCGGTTTCAATCTGCTGCGTGGTGTTGGTGGTCTGGTCGCACATCACATCGACCTGGCCGCCAATGAGTGCCGTCATGGCCGGGCCTGTGCCGTTGAAGGGGATGGTGGTCATGGCGTCTTTGGCATTGACCGCCGCCTGCCACATCAGGCCGCACAGGTGCGAGGCCGAGCCCAAACCAGCGTGGGCGATGTTGAGCGCACCGCCATTGGCCCGGATGTAGTTCTCAAAGTCGCGGTAGGTGTTGGCCGGCAATTGCGGCTTGCCGATCAGGGTCATGGGTACTTCATTGATCATGCCCAGGTACTCAAAGTCTTCCAGCGGCTTGTAAGCCAGCTTGCGGTACAGGCCGGCGGTGGCGGCCATGCCGATGTGCCAGACCAGCAGAGTGTGGCCATCGGGCGTCGCGCGGGCCACCTTGGTAGCACCAATGGTGCCGCCGGCGCCGTTGACGTTTTCCACCACGAAGTTGCTGCCCGGCAGGGTCTTGCGCATGGCCTCGCCCAATTGGCGCGCCACCAGATCGGTCGGGCCGCCCGCCGCAAAGGGCACCACCAGGGTGATCGGCTTGCTGCCGGGGTAGGTTTGTGCTTGGGCAAACAGCGCAGCTGTGGCAGCGGCAAGTACCAGTAAACGTTTCATGTCGGGACTCCAGAAGAACAAATCGATGCAGAGGTTAGCGGCGGTCGCCGAGGTGCGCAATGCGGAAACTACCTAGATCAGCGCACCCGGCGCCCAGCTAAGGCAGTTCAAGTGTGATCACTTGTAACTGCGGGCATCCTCGATCACCTTGCCGTCATTGGGCAGGCTGCCCAGGGGCAGCAGCTCAACCTCACCGCGCAGTTTGGTGATGTCGCGAATCGCCTCGCCGATGCGGCTGGCCAGGGCCACCGGGTCACCCGTCGTCTCGACCTTGAGCGTCATCGCGTCGTTGGCCATCTCGCCGGTGACGACCAGCCGTGCCCGCGCCACCTCGGGGAAGCGTTTGGCAATCGCGTCGACCTGGGCCGGGTGCACAAACATGCCGCGGATCTTGGTGGTCTGATCGGCCCGGCCCATCCAGCCTTTGATGCGGGTGTTGGTGCGCCCAGTTGGGCAGGGCCCAGCCAGAACGGCCGACAGGTCACCCGTGCCAAAGCGGATCAGCGGGTAGGCTGGGCTCAGGCTGGTCACGACCACCTCACCCACTTCGCCATCGGCCACGGGGTCGCCGGTGCCGGGGCGCACGATTTCCACGATCACGCCCTCGTCCAGCACCAGCCCCTCGCGCGCCTCTGTCTCAAACGCAATCGAGCCGACATCAGCGGTGGCATAACACTGGTAGCCGGCAATGCCGCGTGCGGCAAACCAGTCGCGCAGCGAGGGTGGAAAGGCTTCACCACCAAACAAGGCCTTGGTGACGCTGGGCAGGGCCACGCCCATCTCAGCAGCCTTGTCAACAATGATTTTCAGGAAGCTGGGGGTGCCGATGTAGCCGGCGGGCTGCAGCTGCGCCATGGCCTGCACCTGCTGCTCGGTCTGGCCGGTGCCGCCCGCAAACACGGTGCAGCCCAGCGCATGGGCACCCGACTCCATCATGGAGCCGGCCGGCACAAAGTGGTAGCTGAAGCAGTTGTGGATCAACTCGCCCGGGCGAAAACCAGCGGCAAAGATGGCACGCGCCATGCGCCAGTAGTCACGGCCACCGCCTTCGGGCTCGTAAATCGGGCCCGGGCTGGCAAACAAGCGCGGCATTTGGGCCCCGTAGCCCAGGGTGCTGAAGCCGCCAAACACATCGCCGCCAGGCCGGGCGCGGTTGGCCTGCTGGCGCGCCAGCAGCTCGTGCTTGCGCGTCACTGGCAGCTGCGCCAAGGCCTGCCTGCTGGTGACCGCAGCTGGGTCCACCGCCGCCAGAATTTGCGCCAGCGCAG
>Ga0214921_10009608_pt1 | contig 12191 bp, 8 predicted proteins | sample LL1505_MetaG_FD_177992 | JGI IMG/M metagenome (GOLD analysis project Ga0214921, IMG submission 177992) | Freshwater microbial communities from Lake Lanier, Atlanta, Georgia, United States - LL-1505 | ecosystem: Environmental > Aquatic > Freshwater > Lake | place: USA: Georgia | collected 2015-05-28 | reverse complement strand
AAAGGCACGGCCGCCGCTATTCAGGCCGCAGGAATTGCCTGCGGTGTGGTCAACAAGGTCACGGAAGGTCGACCGCATGTGGTTGACATGATCAAGAACAACGAGATCGTGCTGGTCATCAACACCGTGGAAGAGCGTCGTAATGCCATCGCCGATTCGCGGCAGATCCGTACCTCGGCTTTGCTGGCCCGTGTCACCACCTTCACCACGATTGCGGGCGCCGAGGCTGCAGTTCAGGGCATGGCCCACATGGACAACCTCGGTGTGGTTTCGCTGCAAGAGATGCATGCGCAGCTTATCTGAGGTTTTTACGGTTACCGGGCAATTGCATTAAACTCAAGTCAAGAAATCCGCCGCCGCCAGTTGTCTGGCGGCGGTTTCGCTTTTGCAGGAGACATGATCCCCATGACCACCTTACCGATTACTAAACGTGGCGCAGAAAAACTTAAAGCTGAGTTGCATCAACTCAAGACGGTAGACCGTCCTTGGGTAATTGGCGCCATTGCAGAGGCACGTGCTCAAGGTGACTTGAGTGAAAACGCCGAGTACGACGCAGCCAAAGACCGGCAAGGCTTCATTGAAGGCCGTATTCAAGAAATTGAAGGCAAATTATCGGCCGCGCTCATCATTGACCCGCAGTCGGTTGACGCAGACGGCAAGGTTGTTTTTGGCTCGACCGTTGCGCTGGAAGATGAAGACACCGGCGACAAGGTGACCTACCAGATTGTCGGAGAAGACGAAGCTGATTTGAAGCAAGGGTTGATCAATATCAGCTCGCCGATAGCGCGTGCATTGATTGGCAAGGCCGAAGGTGAAATCGCTGAAGTTGTTGCGCCCGGCGGGATCAAGCGTTACGAGATCATGGCGGTGAAGTACATCTGATGCCTGCCTTTCAGGCGCGTGCTGCGGTTTTCCTTTCGGCGCTTTGGTGGGGTAGCCTGAGCGGCCTGGGTTTTGTGGTGGTGCCGCTGCTGTTCAAGTACTTGAGCACGCAAGCCGAGGCTGGCGCGATGGCCGCCAAATTGTTTTCTGCGCAAACCTGGTTGTCAGTAGCTTGCACCATACTTCTGCTACTGATGTTGAATCGCAAAAACGTCGAGCATGCTCAATCCAATGACGAGGCTCGCAAAATCACGGCCTGGGTCGTGGTTGGTTTGTTGTTGACTTTGCTGGTTGAGTTCGGTGTCGCCGCCCAAATTGTTAATGCCCGCGCCAGCGGCGGAAACCTACGTTTGTGGCACGGCTTGGGTAGTCTGATGTACCTGGGCCAGTGGATATGCGCCGGCCTGACACTCTGGCGTGTTTCTTCCCGGGCCTGAGTCCGACTCTTTCAGTCAGGCAGCGTTTTCTGCCGCTTGCAGGGTATTGACCAGTAGCATGGTGATGGTCATTGGGCCGACACCGCCCGGCACCGGTGTGATGTAGCCAGCCACCTCTTTGACGCCCGCAAAATCCACATCGCCGCAGAGCTTTCCTTCGTCATTGCGGTTCATGCCCACGTCAATCACCACCGCACCCGGCTTGACCATGTCTGCCGTCAGTACATTGCGTTTGCCAACGGCCGCGACAATCACGTCGGCCTGCAATGTCAAAACTTTGAGATTGGTTGTGCCGCTGTGGCAGACGGTCACGGTGGCATTTTGTTGTAGCAGCATCAAGGCCATGGGTTTGCCGACGATGTTGCTGCGCCCTATCACAACGGCATGCTTGCCGCGCAGGTCGTAACCCTTGCCGCCGTTGAGCGACTCGAGCATTTTCATGCAGCCGTAAGGCGTGCAAGGCCAGAAACCGGGCTGACCGACCAGCAGGGCGCCGGCACTGGCCACATGAAACCCGTCCACGTCTTTGGCCGGTGAAATGGCTTCAATAACCTTGTGTGCATCAATGTGTGCTGGCAGCGGCAACTGCACCAGAATGCCATGGATGGCCGGGTCCTGGTTCAGGGCTTCGATGCGGGCCAGCAGGTCAGCTTCGCTCAAATTAGCGGGGTACTGCTCGAGCACCGAGTGCAGTCCATTGTCTTGACACGCTTTGACTTTGTTGCGTACATAGACCTGGCTGGCCGGGCTGTCACCAACCAAAATCACTGCCAGGCCCGGTGTGATCCCTTGCTTGCGAAGGGCGACGGCGCGGCGAGCAACGTCTGCACGAAGCTGGGCTGAAAGTGCGTTGCCGTCGATAAGTTGAGCAGTCATTTTTTTAAAATTAAAACGCCCGCAGGTTGGAAGCCACGGGCGTTATGTTAAACCTTGCCGATGAGCTGGATTTAGTTTTTGTGTGCGGCGGTGGAACCCAAAGCAATTTTCAGCAGATCGGCCACAGTGTTCGCGTTAAGTTTTTCCATGATGTTGGCGCGGTGTGCTTCAACAGTCTTGATACTGATGCCCAGGTCGTCGGCAATTTGCTTGTTGAGTCGGCCGGCCACAATGCGCTCGAGAACCTGCGCCTCGCGAGAGGTGAGTTTGGCAAGCAGGGCGTCACGGCTGGCTGAATGCTGGTGCTCTGTGAAAGCATCTTTGGCAAGATCAAGCATGCGTTCAACCAGGTTCACCAGCGCTTCTTCTTGAAATGGTTTTTGGATGAAATCCATCGCACCTTTTTTCATGGTATCTACCGCCATAGGAACGTCACCATGACCGGTAATGAAGACGATGGGCAGTGGCGATTTGCGCTCGACCAGCCTGTCTTGGAGCTCCAGGCCGGTCATGCCACCCATGCGGATGTCGACAATCAGGCAGGCTACTTCGCGAGGGTCATAGCGGCCTAAAAAAGTTTCAGCTGAGTCATAGCAACGCACGCGGTAGTCTTTGCCTTCCAAAAGCCACTGCAAGGAATCGCGCACACCTTCGTCGTCATCGACAACGTAAACGGTGCCTTTTTTCGGAATCAAGCTCATGCAAATCCTTTATCCATCAAAGTGCGCTTTTGCCATCTTTCAAGCCAGCTGGTTCGGCAGCGTTGGATGAAACAGTCAGCAAGGGATTGACGGGAAGCCAGAAGCTAAACCGGCAGCCTACAACCTCTTTCCCATTGTAGAGGTTCTCGGCATCCAATCTGCCCTGGTGAGACTCCACAATGCTGCGGCACAGCTTGAGGCCAATGCCCATGCCCTCTGCTTTGGTGGAATAAAAAGCTTCATAAAGCCGCGTGCTGACTTCCTCAGAAAGTCCCTTGCCGGAATCTACGATGGAGAACTCGACGACGTTCTGCTGATCGATCTGTTTGGGCACCACCCTGAGTTCAACGGTCCTTCGCGAGTTGGGACGCTTGGCCTGCTCAATGGATTCTGCGGCATTCTTCATCAGGTTGATGAGCACTTGCTCAATCAGAATGGGATCCACCATGATGTTCGGCAGGCGTGCAGCGCTGTAGTGACTCAGGCGCACATGATGGCGGCGCAGTTCAATATCGGCTAGCTCCAGTGCGTTGCTAACCATCATCGCGACATCCGACATGCTCCGGTTGGGCTCGCTGCGTTTGACGAAGGAGCGAATGCGTTGAATGATCTGGCCCGCCCTGTGAGCCTGGCGACCTGTTTTGTCCAGTGCAACAAGTAGCTCTTCGGTGCTGATAGTTTTGCGCTGGATGCGCGTGACCATGCCATTACAGTAGTTGTTGATGGCTGTCAGGGGCTGGTTCAATTCATGCGCCACACTGGAGGCCATTTCCCCCATCGTGATCAGCCGGCTGGCTGACTGCGCACGCTCTGCTTGCAGCGCTGATTGCTCCTCAGCGCGCCGTCTGGGCGTGATGTCCGTGGCAATCACCATCTGAGCCAGGCGGCCATCAACCCAAGTGAGATAGCGCGAGCGTACTTCCAGCCACTTGCTGAGTTCGGGGATGTAAATCTCCGCGTTTTCGGTCTGGGCGGCGGTCAGTGTGTCGGTTGGTAATCCGGCCAATCCGTCAACCGCATCAAGTGAGTCATTGCTGGGGGTGGCCGCGGGTACACCGGCGAGCGCAATCAGGTTCATATGGCCTAAGACATGGGTGCCAAACCAGGCGCGGTACATCTTGTTGGTAAAAAGCATTTCCTCGCTGCCCAAGGGTGCTACAGACACAGCCGCATCCAGTCCTTCGAGCACCGTGGTGAAGCGCTCATACGAGTTGGACAACTCTTCCCGAATGCGCTTGGGCTCGGTGATGTCAGTCATTGATGTCATCCAGCCGGCTTGCTGGCCGCGTGGGTCAATCAAAGGTGACACATACATGCGTGCGTCAAAAATGCCGCCATTCTTGCGCTTGACCCTCACCTCGAAGCCACCCGGCGTTGAGCGGCCATTGAGCTCATCTTCCAGCCTGGCGCTAAGTAACTCCTTGTCCTTTTCAGGCCAGTAGGGGAAAGGTGCGACCAGGCCCACCAATTCCTGCTCTTCCCAGCCGGTCATCTGACAAAAGGCCGGATTGACGTAGGTGATGCGGCCTTGCAAGTCCAGTGCCCGCATGCCTGTGAGCATGGAGTTTTCCATGGCCCGTCTGAAATTGGTTTCGGTGACAAGGGCCTCTTGCGCTTGCACGCGCCGGCGGGTGTGTCGCCAGGTTCCCAGCAGCATCCACACGGTCAGTGCGCTGAGCGCGCTGACCAGCCAGAAAAAACCGCTGCCAATTACGCCCAGCGATGCGCGGTAGCTTTGTGCCCGTATCAAAAGGCCGTTGCCGACCGGGGAGACCGGGACTTCATATTCGGGTGCTGCATCTGTCCACGGTAACAGTCTGGCTGCTTTACTGCGCTGCGGTGGCAGGCCACCGGCGAGTAATTGGCCTTTGCCGTCAACCAAGGCCACAGCATATTTGGCGCTGACCTCGGTCGGCACACCAAATCGCAGCAGGCCTTCTAAGGCGTACTCGCCAACGATGACACCCACGAAGCGCCCTTGTTCGTTCATCGGCACATGCAATTGAAGTGTGCTTGTTTTGGTTCGTGGTTCACTCTCTAACGTGATGGGTTGAGAATAAACCGGCTGTTTGATGTCGCGGGCCAGGCCGTAGCTGGCCTCGGTTTCCCCGCTTTTAATTTGATCGCCCGCGCCTCGCACTGTTGACGGACCTGCGCTGGGGGAGGCATAGGACAGTCGCACACGGCGGCGAGCGTCAACCCAGCTGACCGCACGCAACTCGGGGTATTGGTTAACCAGTGACTCAGCTTGCGAAATAAATTCTTCTGCGTTGATCTCTTTGCTTGCAACGTCCCTGCCCAGGCGCATCAGTTGTTCTTGTCGCTCGAGCAGTCGTAATCTAAGACGTTGCTGCCCGTATTCGACATCTCGGCGCACAGCTTCTTGTTCTCGGTCAATTTCTTCAATTCGCAAATAGCCGAATGCCGCAACCACTGCAGCAAGAAACAAAAACACAGCGAACAAAGGCCCCAATGTGACAAACCGGTCTTGCCGTGACGGAGTTTGCTTGCGCCACCACCTTCGCCACCAACCCAGTGCAAACTTGGTGGCAGGCAATTGCGCAGCTCTTTGCGCTGGTGTTGATGTAGTGCTCGGCATCTGTGAGGTCAGTTTATAGGAGGGCTGGCGGCCCAGTCCGTTTGATGCTGTCACTTTATTTTCTCGAAGACGCCCATAATTTCTTAATGTGAAATTCATGTGCACTATTTGAAATTATTTAAAAAATATGCGAAACTAAAGCCAGTTGTCCAAATCAGGTTACAAACCCAATTGGAAAGAGGTCTGATACGAACATACCGACCAAGGTGCGCTTGTCGTTCAAAGACCCATCAGAAACAACAATTTCTATCAGCAGGAGACAAACATGGCTGCCAACCCCCAGCAAATTAAATCTGAAGATCTGCAACCGCCTGCGGCCGACACCTCTAAGGACAAAGATCAGCAGGAAACGCGTGAATGGATGGACGCTTTGTCTGCCGTGATCGAGAGCGAAGGCCCGGAGCGCGCGCACTTCCTGCTCGAACAACTTCTCGAACATGCGCGTGAGAAAAGCATTGACATGCCGTTTTCGGCAACCACCGGCTATGTCAACTCCATCGAAACTGACCAAGAAGAGCGATCCCCCGGCAACCTTGCGATTGAAGGGCGCCTGCGCGCTTACATGCGCTGGAATGCCATGGCCATGGTGGTTAAAGCCAATCGACTGCACCCTGTAGATGGCGGTGACCTCGGCGGCCACATCGGCTCCTTCGCATCGCTGGCCAGCATGTTCGGCGCCGGCTTCAACCATTTCTGGCACGCTGAGAGTGAAAACCATGGAGGCGACTGCCTCTATATCCAGGGCCATGTGTCACCCGGCGTTTATGCGCGGGCTTACCTTGAAGGCCGGCTGACCGAAGAGCAGTTGCTGAACTTCCGTCAGGAAGTCGATGGCAAGGGTCTTTCAAGTTACCCGCATCCCAAGCTGATGCCTGAGTTCTGGCAGTTCCCTACGGTCTCTATGGGCCTGGGCCCGCTGATGGCGATTTACCAGGCGCGCTTTCTCAAATACCTTCATGCCCGCGGTATTGCCAACACTGAGAACCGAAAAGTCTGGGTGTTCTGCGGCGACGGCGAGATGGACGAAGTCGAGTCGATGGGCGCCATCGGTCTGGCTGCGCGTGAAAAGCTCGACAACCTGATCTTCGTCATCAACTGCAATTTGCAACGCCTGGATGGCCCGGTGCGCGGTAACGGCAAAATCATCCAAGAGCTCGAAGGCGAGTTTCGCGGTTCCGGCTGGAACGTGCTCAAGCTGATCTGGGGCAGTAACTGGGACCCCCTTTTGGCGCGCGACAAAGACGGGGCCCTGCGCAAAGTCATGATGGACACGCTGGACGGCGACTACCAGGCCATGAAGGCCAACGACGGCGCCTACGTTCGCAAGCATTTCTTCGGCAAAGATCCCCGCACGCTGGAGATGGTCGCCAAGATGAGCGATGACGATATCTGGAACCTGCGCCGTGGTGGTCACGATGCACAAAAAGTCTATGCCGCCTTTCACGCAGCGGTGAAGCACAAGGGGCAACCCACTGTTTTGCTGATCAAGACCGTCAAAGGTTTTGGCATGGGCAAAATCGGCGAAGGTAAGAACAATGTTCACCAGACCAAAAAACTCGCTGACGAGGACATCAAGGCCTTTCGCGACCGCTTCAACATCCCGATCCCCGACAGCCAGCTGGCCGACATTCCTTTTTACAAGCCTGCGGAAGACACGCCCGAAATGCGTTACCTGCACGAGCGCCGCAAAGCGCTTGGCGGCTATTTGCCGCACCGCCGGGTCAAGGCTGACGAGCAGTTCACAGTGCCGCCGCTCGAGATCTTCAAGTCAGTGATCGAGCCCACTGCCGAAGGCCGTGAAATCTCGACCACGCAAGCTTATGTGCGCTTTTTGACCCAGCTGCTGCGCGACCAGGCCCTGGGCACGCGGGTTGTACCTATTCTGGTAGACGAGGCCCGAACCTTCGGCATGGAAGGCCTGTTCCGTCAGATCGGCATCTACAACCCTGATGGACAAAAGTACACCCCGGTCGATAAAGATCAGGTGATGTATTACAAGGAAGACGTCAAGGGCCAGATCCTGCAAGAAGGCATCAACGAAGCCGGCGGCATGAGCAGCTGGATAGCGGCGGCCACCTCCTACAGCACCAACAACCGCATCATGGTGCCGTTTTATGTGTACTACTCGATGTTCGGGTTCCAGCGCATCGGCGACCTGGCCTGGGCGGCAGGCGACATGCAAGCCCGCGGCTTTTTGCTGGGCGGCACTTCCGGACGCACCACGCTCAACGGCGAAGGCCTGCAGCACGAAGACGGTCACAGCCATATCCTGGCCGGCACCATTCCGAACTGCGTTAGCTACGACCCGACCTTTGCGCACGAAGTCGGCGTGATCTTGCACCATGGTTTAAAGCGCATGGTCGAGCGTCAGGAAAACGTGTATTTCTACATCACGCTCTTGAACGAAAACTACGCCATGCCCGGCCTCAAGGCGGGTACCGAAGAGCAAATCATCAAAGGCATGTACCTTTGCAAAGAGGGCGCCAAACTCACTCCCCGAGTGCAGTTGCTCGGCTCGGGCACGATCTTGCGCGAATCCATTGCAGCGCAGGAACTGCTTGAAAAAGACTGGGGCGTTGCTGCCAACGTCTGGAGCTGCCCAAGCTTTAACGAACTGGCGCGCGACGGCCAGGACGCTGAGCGCTGGAATCTTTTGCACCCCACAGACAAGCAGCGCGTGTCTTTTGTAGGCCAGCAACTGGCCAAGCACCCCGGCCCAGTGGTCGCATCTACCGACTACATGAAAGCTTTTGCTGAGCAGATTCGTCCTTTTATTCCCCAGGGCCGTGCTTACAAGGTACTGGGCACCGACGGTTTTGGTCGCAGTGATTTCCGCAGCAAACTGCGGGAGCACTTTGAGATCAACCGTCACTATATTGTCGTAGCCGCTCTCAAAGCACTCAGCGAAGAGGGTACCGTTCCGGCGGCCAAGGTGGCCGAGGCGATCAAGAAATACGACATCAAAGCCGACAAGATCAACCCGCTCTACGCCTGATGGATGCGTACACAGACGGACTCACGGAGACAAAAATCATGGCATTGCTAGATATCCAGGTTCCTGACATTGGTGACTTCGCCGAAGTCACCGTCATTGAACTGCTGGTCAAACCCGGCGACACAGTCAAGCCCGAGCAATCGCTGCTGACTGTGGAGTCTGACAAAGCCTCTATGGAGATCCCATCGAGCCATGGTGGCGTGGTCAAAGAGTTGCGCGTCAAACTCGGCGACAAAGTCAAAGAAGGCTCGATCGTGCTGGTGCTGGAAGCTCAAGGCGCTTCTGCGCCGGCGCCAGCCGCTGCAACTGCACCCGCCCCAGCGCCTGCGCCTGCGCCGGTGGAAGTTGCCACTTCAGTCCCGGTCGCGGCAATGGCGGCTGCTGTTTCCAGCGTGCAAGCCATGCCCGCGCATGTGCCGGGCGCAGCGACTGAAAAATTGCCGCATGCTTCCCCTTCAGTTCGTAAATTTGCGCGCGAGTTGGGTGTTCCGCTGGCTGAAGTTAATGGTTCTGGACTCAAGGGCCGCATCACGCCCGACGACGTACAAGGTTTTACCCGGGTCGTCATGGCTGGTGAGGTGCGCACGCTGGCCCAGTCGGCCAAGTTACCCGCCGGAGCCGGCAGCGACGGCGCGGCTTTGGGTCTGATACCGTGGCCAGTTGTTGACTTTGCCAAGTTTGGCCCGATTGAGCGCAAGGACATGTCGCGCATCAAAAAGATCAGCGGCGCCAACCTGTTGCGCAATGCCATCATGATTCCAGCCGTCACCAACCACGACGATGCCGACATCACCGACCTCGAAGCCTTCCGCGTATCGACCAACAAAGAAAACGAGAAGAGCGGCGTGAAAGTGACCATGTTGGCCTTCCTGATCAAGGCCTGCGTCGCTGCCCTCAAAAAATACCCCGAGTTCAACAGCTCCCTGGACGGCGATGCCATCGTCTACAAAAACTACTGGCACATAGCTTTTGCCGCGGACACACCCAACGGTTTGATGGTCCCTGTCATCAAGGACTGTGACAAAAAAGGCGTCTTGCAGATCAGCCAGGAAATGGGTGAGCTGGCCAAGAAAGCGCGAGACGGCAAGCTCGGCCCAGCCGACATGAGCGGCGCGACTTTCACCATCTCCAGCCTCGGTGGCATTGGCGGCAAGTACTTTTCGCCCATCATCAATGCACCTGAGGTGGCGATTCTGGGCGTGTGCCGCTCCACCATCGAACCCGTCTGGGATGGCAAGTCTTTTCAGCCACGCCTGATGTTGCCCTTGTCTTTGACCTGGGATCACCGCGTGATCGACGGCGCAGCTGCTGCTCGCTTTAACGTCTACCTCGGCCAGATTCTGAGCGACTTCCGCCGCGTACTACTTTGAATTTGAGAGTCAGACCTCTCTAGGATATTTATGGCCACCATTGAAATCAAAGTTCCCGACATCGGCGACTTCGCCGAAGTCACCGTCATCGAACTGCTGGCCAAGCCCGGCGACACGATCAGGCCCGAGCAAAGCCTGATCACTGTGGAGTCTGACAAAGCCTCTATGGAAATACCATCGAGTCAAGGCGGCGTGGTCAAAGAGCTGAAGATCAAACTTGGGGACAAGGTCAAAGAAGGCTCGCTCCTGCTGCTGCTTGAAGTCGCTGGCGCTCAGGCTTCGTCTGCCCCGGCGCCTGCCGCCACACCCGCTATAGCCATCGCGGTCCCCGCTGCGGCTGCGGTGGCTGCAGCCCCGGCACCCGCTGCGTCATCTTTCGGCGGCAGCGCAGACATCGACTGCGACCTGCTGGTCTTGGGTGCCGGCCCCGGCGGCTATTCGGCAGCGTTCCGCGCAGCCGATTTGGGCTTGAAGGTTGTGATCGTTGAGCGCTACGCCACCTTGGGCGGCGTGTGCCTTAACGTGGGATGTATCCCGTCCAAAGCCTTGCTGCACGTGGCTGCCGTCATGGACGAAGTCAGCCACATGGCCGACCTGGGTGTGGACTTCGGCAAGCCCGTGGTCAACATAGACAAGCTGCGCGGCCATAAAGAAAAAGTCATTGGTAAATTGACCGGTGGCTTGGCGGCCATGGCCACAATGCGCAAGGTCACGACCGTGCGCGGCTACGGCGCCTTTGTGGGCGCCAACCACGTCGAGGTGGAAGAAACCACTGGCGATGGCCAGCAGAAAACCGGCTCTAAGAAAGTGGTCGCGTTTAAAAAGTGCATCATCGCCGCCGGCTCTCAAGCCGTACGCTTGCCCTTCATGCCCAACGACCCGCGCGTGGTCGACAGCACTGGCGCGCTGGAGCTCAAAAGTGTGCCCAAGCGCATGCTGATTCTGGGAGGCGGCATCATCGGCTTAGAGATGGGCACCGTCTACAGCACTCTGGGCGCACGCCTGGACGTGGTAGAAATGATGGACGGTCTGATGCAAGGCGCCGACCGCGACCTGGTCAAGATCTGGCAAAAGATGAACGCGCCGCGCTTTGACAACATCATGCTCAAGACCAAAACGGTGGGCGCTCGCGCTCTGCCCGAGGGTATTGAAGTGACTTTTGAGTCGGCAGAGCAGGGCGGCACAGCTCCTGCCCCGCAGGTCTACGACCTGGTTTTACAAGCCGTGGGCCGCACGCCCAACGGCAAGAAAATCGCTGCAGAGAAAGCTGGCGTGGCCGTGACCGATCGTGGCTTCATCAACGTCGACATTCAGATGCGCACCAACGTGCCCCATATCTTCGCCATTGGCGACATCGTGGGCCAGCCCATGCTGGCGCACAAGGCGGTGCACGAAGCGCATGTTGCGGCGGAAGTGATTGCCGGTGAACTGCAAGGCAACAAAGAGCTGGCCGCAGCGGCCTTCAACGCCCGCGTTATTCCGAGCGTGGCCTACACCGACCCCGAAGTGGCCTGGGTGGGGCTCACCGAAGACCAGGCCAAAGCGCAAGGCATCAAGGTCAAAAAAGGCCTGTTCCCCTGGACTGCCTCCGGCCGCGCCATTGCCAACGGCCGCGACGAAGGTGTCACCAAACTGTTGTTTGACGATTCACCCGAGGCCCACGGCCACGGCAAGATCCTGGGCGGCGGTATGGTCGGCACGCATGCGGGCGACATGATTGGCGAGATTGCGCTGGCCATTGAGATGGGCGCAGACGCCGTGGATATTGGCAAGACAATTCACCCGCATCCCACGCTGGGCGAGAGCATCGGAATGGCGGCGGAAGTGGCGCATGGAAGCTGTACAGATTTACCGCCGGTGCGCAAGTGATACTCAAACTAGGCTCAGTAACCGCTTAAACGCTACAAAATCAGTAATTGGTGAGCATCAGGTGCACTATTTGACGCAACGCCAAAGCGTTTAGGAACAATTCCTGCAGTACCTTTGGTGTGGCTAATTGACAGGCTACCAGCGCAGCAAGCGAGGGCCTAATATGGCTCCTATCAGGCTGCTCAGCCCCATGCCTGCGGCGTACCAAAGGCCGAAAAACGCATACGAGGTTTCGATGCAGTGCAGGCTGTAAAGGCCTGTGGCTAAAGCGCCTGACAAAAACCCGGCGCTAGCGCCGCTCAAGGCTAGCCGCGTGGGCGCCATCTGACGCAGGTACAAAAGAAACACAGCCAACCAAGGCAGCGTGTCCGACGTCAGCGTGTGTGAGACAAATAGGGGTACTTGATTAAAGGAGGGTTTTGGTTCATCTTTCAACCTAAGGAGTGAAGATGAAATTGAAAT
>Ga0214921_10009607_pt1 | contig 12192 bp, 8 predicted proteins | sample LL1505_MetaG_FD_177992 | JGI IMG/M metagenome (GOLD analysis project Ga0214921, IMG submission 177992) | Freshwater microbial communities from Lake Lanier, Atlanta, Georgia, United States - LL-1505 | ecosystem: Environmental > Aquatic > Freshwater > Lake | place: USA: Georgia | collected 2015-05-28 | reverse complement strand
AATCGCAGCTGTTCCAGTCAGGACGAGGTTTTCAACATTGGCCCCCAAGCTATAACTGACGCTGGCCTGAACCCTGTCTGTGCCTTCGTTGGCCAGTTCGGTGACAATGTCTCCCACCACATCCACCACATAGACATCGTCGCCAAGACCACCGATCATGGTGTCTGAGCCCGCACCACCGTCCAAGAGGTTCGTAGCGCTGTTGCCCGTCAGAACATTGTTCAGGGCATTGCCCGTTCCATTGATCGCGGCGGTCCCGGTCAAGATCAGGTTCTCGACATTGACCCCGAGGCTATAGCTCAAGCTGGCCTTGACGGTGTCGGTGCCTTCATTGGCCAGCTCCGTGACAACATCCCCCGCCGCATCGACGATGTAGCTATCGTCTCCCAACCCGCCAATCAGGGTGTCAGCGCCCGCTCCGCCGTCAAGGACGTCATTGCCAGCTCCGCCGCTCAAGATGTTGGCAGCACTGTTGCCGGTGAGTATATTGTTAGAACTGTTGCCCGTACCGTTGATCGCAGTCGTTCCGGTGAGGGTCAGGTTCTCAACATTGGCTGACAGCGTATAGCTGACGATAGCCTCGACCCGGTCTATGCCCTCATTTGTCAGCTCGGTAATGATGTCACCGACATTATCAACCACATAGACGTCGTCACCGAGGCCGCCAGCCATGGTGTCAGCACCCAAACCACCGTCGAGGCGATTGGCGGCGCTGTTTCCGACCAAGATATTGTTGGCGCCATTACCCGTGCCATTGATCGCAGCACTGCCGGTCAGGACCAGATTTTCGAGGTTCTCACCGAGACTATAGGTAAAGCTGACCTTGACCGTATCGGTCCCTTCATTGGCCAGTTCCGTGATCACATCGCCGACGACATCGACAATATAGGTATCGTCGCCGAGCCCGCCGACCAGCGTATCAATACCGCCGCCGCCATCGAGCGTGTCATTGCCTGCGCCGCCTTCTAGTCGGTTCGCCGCTGAGTTGCCGATCAGCACATTGTTCAGGCTATTACCCACGCCATTGACCGCAGCCGAACCAGTGAGGGTGAGGTTCTCGACATTGGCACCGAGGCTATAGCTGATGCCCGTTTGCACCGTATCGGTGCCTTCGTTGGCCAGCTCAGTGACGATATCTCCGGCGACATCGACCACATAGGTATCATCGCCGAGCCCCCCGACCATTGTGTCGGCACCCGCGCCGCCATTGAGCAGATCATTGCCTGCGCCGCCGGTGAGGGTGTTGGCCGCATCATTACCAATGATCGTGTCCGCACCAGAACCACCAATAGCCTTTTCAATGGTAACGCCGACAGCAATCGAGACATTGCCCATCAAGCCGCCCACGCTGGAGAAGGCTCCCGCGCGCAGATCGATGGTCTGATTTTGACCATAGCCCGAAAAGTCGAACGTATCGATCCCGCCCGCATCCCAGACGCAGAAGACAACCGTTCTTGCGACACCATTGACCGAAGCTGCGAACCAGTCCCGGTCTGCCGTGGAGTTAAAGCCATAGACCGTATTGCCCGTGCGGGTGGTCATATTGGCACCATAGAGCTTTTGCGCTGCGGCGATGTCATCCATCAACGGCGACGAAGCATACATATAGGCCGACGCGCCGGTGAAGCTGGCGTCAAAATAGCTCATCAGGCTGTATTGGCGGCTATCTTCAGCATAGGAAGCACTGCTGCCATAGGTTGGCGCACCACCATTATAGTTGCCTGGATGCTCGAGCCCCAAGGCATGGCCAAACTCATGGGCAATGGTCAGCCGACCATAGGTTAGGTAATCGTAATTTTGGCTGCTCGCATAATTGATATTGACGTGAACATCGCCTGATGCAGACGCCACATCAATGTTGCCGGGCATATAGGCGTAGGCGGCTGAGCCATCAGCGGCTGAATAGTTCGAAAACAGAATAGTGGCATTGTTGGAATAGGCTGCCTCGCCAACCGTGCCCGTTCCAACGCGATTGAACCTCACATTGGCCACGTCGGACCAAGAGACCATCATGGACAGGGTGAAGTTGATCTCCGCCTCGGTGAAGCGTGAAAAACTTGCAGGATCGGTATTGGTCGCTGAGCTCTTAAAGGCGAAGGAGATGTTGGTGACACCGTCGACCGTGCCATCGGAGCTATCGAGCCAACGATAGCCACTGCGAGTCAGAATATCACCCGCTTCGGCGGCGGTTTTCGAAACCTTGCCATTGACGATCAAACCGCCGCCACGGGCACTTCCGACCTGTAGAGCCATTTTGGCCTCTCCTGCATCGGAAATTAAGCAATACCGATAATTTTCAGTATATAAATTTTTCAACTATTGCGCAACCGCTTCAGAGACAAACGCCCTAACAAGTGATTTGAAATCATCATTAAATTCGGCGTTAACTATAATTAATGGGAATAAATTTAAATATTTGTAAGTATGATTTTACCCTTAAAGTGCTGATATTAATAAAATTTAACATTTATAAAATATTTTTCTGAATTGGCTTTGAAATTTCAAAATTTAATTTCAAACTACTGAAGAATGATATGAGCATTAAGCGATCTAAACCTCGCCCGTGAACAACCCTCAAACCAATCCTAAAAAGTCCTTCTTTCCGATCTCTACACCATTATGGCGCAGGATCGCGAAGGCGGTGGTCAGGTGGAAGTAGAAATTAGGCATGGCCTGCTCGAGAAGATAGGCCCGCCCCTTCACCACTGTGGATTCGCCGCGACGGATCAGGGTGATATCCTTATCTTCAGACCCATCGATCTGATCCGCCGAAAAGCCCTCGACGATAGCCAGCGTATTGGCGACCCGAGCGATGAGGTCCGGGAAGCTGGCCTCGACATCGGCGAAACTGGTGGGTTCTTGACCTGCCAGCCGTGCGACCGGGCCCTTGGCAAAGTCGGTGCAGAGGTGAATCTGGCGGTTGAAGGGCAGCATGTCCGGATAGAGACGCGCCTGCAAAAGGGCGGTCGGATCGATAGACCGCGCCTCGATATGGGCCTGCGCCTTGCCGAGGATGCCCAGCAGCGCCCGCAAACCCTGAGCGAAAACCGGTGCCGAAGCCTGATACATCGAGAGCTGCATGGTAATTCCTCACCGGGTCGGAGCGACTAGGGACAGACCTTCTAGCGGTCCAATCCGTCCCTGTCGCTGGTAATCGGCCAAACCCTATAGGGTCGCGGCGCTCAAATCTCCGGTAACAGCGGCCTTAAAGAGGGTGGCCATGATCGCCGGTGTCGTCTCACGCGGATTACTGCCGGTGGACGGGTCATTTTGCGCATGGATGCCAATCGTGTCGGCCTGATCGAGCGGAACGCCGATAGCACCCAGATGGTCAGGAATGCCCAACGCTTTACGGAAGCTGAGGACCCAAGCCAGAACCGCGTCAAAGCCTGCACCCTCAAGGCCCAAGAACCGGGCAAGAAGCTCCATCCGACCCTCAATAGCTGTGCGGTTGAACATCATCACATAGGGCAGGACGATGGCATTGGTCAGGCCGTGGTGGGTGTCATAGAAGGCCCCGACCGGATGGGAGATCGAATGCACCGCGCCGAGTCCCTTTTGGAACGCGGTCGCGCCCATACTGGCTGCAGCCAGCATCATGGCCCGCGCCTCAATGTCGTTGCCATCGGCATAGGCTCGCGGCAGGAAGTCCTTGATCAGCCTCATCCCCTCCAGCGCAATACCGTCGGCCATCGGGTGGAAACCCGGCGCGCAATAGGCTTCGAAACAATGGACGAAGGCATCGATCCCCGTGGCTGCCGTAATGTGGGCTGGCAGACCCGTGGTCAGTTCGGGGTCCGAAATCACCAGAACCGGCATCATTTTGGGATGGAAGATGATCTTCTTCTCATGGGTGTCTTCATTGACAACCACCGACGCCCGGCCAACCTCTGAACCGGTACCGGATGTGGTGGGCACGGCGATCACAGGGGCGATCCCGGCGGGATCAGCCCGCGTCCACCAGTCGCCAATGTCTTCGAAGTCCCAAAGTGGACGGGTTTGACCCGACATGAAGGCGATGGCCTTGCCGACATCGAGGCCAGAGCCCCCGCCAACCGCGATCACCCCGTCATGGTGGCCTGAGCGGTAAACCGCAACGCCATCATCCACATTCTTGGCAACCGGGTTGCCCTGCACCTCGGCATAGACGGCGAAGGGCACCTTGGCGGCGTCTATCGCTTGGCGGACCGCCGCGATGATGCCGGTATCGGCCAAGCCCTTATCGGTGACCACCAAGGGATTGAGCATCTTGTTGGCGACGCACTGCGCGCCCAACTCTTGAATTCGGCCCGGTCCGCTGATGATTTTGGTCGGATAGTTCCAGTTGCCGGTCAGAACAGCGGTCATGATTAATCCTTGGTCGAAAGACGGAAATGATAGGACTTGGCGCGGGTCAGGTGCTCATAGCCAAGCCGGCTGAGGGTCACACCCCGGCCCGTATCCTTAACGCCGGTCCAGGCTAGCGCGGGGTCCAGATAGTCGCAGCGATTGAGAAAGACGGTGCCAGTCTCAATCTGGCTGGCAATGGCGTGGGCGGCCACTGGATCTTCGCTCCAGATCGCGGCGGTCAGGCCAAAGGGGCTGTCATTCATCAAGCCGATGGCCTCAGCATCGCTGGATACCTTCATGATGCCGACCACAGGACCGAACGACTCGTCGCGCATCACCGACATGGAATGGTCAACGCCGGTCAGGATCTGAGGCGCCATATAGGCGGTGCCTTCCTTGTTGGCAGGGAAGTCTGCGGGATCGAGATGCGCCTTTGCACCCGCCGCGACCGCATCTGCGATCTGGCCGCGTACAAAGGCTGCGGCGGAAGGCTTGACCATCGGGCCCAGCGTCGTGCTGGCATCCATCGGAGAGCCCAGCACATAGGTCTTGGTCAGGGCCACTGCCCCTTCGACAAAGGCCTCATAGAGCGCCTCATGGACATAGATCCGCTCTATGCCGCAGCAGCTCTGACCCGAATTGAAGAACGCACCATCGACCAGAGTCTCGATGGCATGGTCTAGATTGGCATCGGCACGCACATAGGCCGGATCCTTGCCGCCCAGCTCAAGCCCGACGCCGATAAAGTTGCCAGCGGCGGCCCGCTCGATCACCCTGCCCGCCTCGACCGAACCAGTGAAACAGACCATGTCGACATGGCGCGCGGCGATGATCTGGACCGTCTGTTCGTGGCTAAGGGCGAGATTGCGCAGAAGGCCCTTCGGAAAGCCCGCCTTGTTGGCCGCCATCTGGAACCGTTCCCCCACCAACAGGGTTTGGGCGGCATGTTTGAGCAAGACCGTATTACCGGCCATCAGGGCTGGAATGATCGAATTGACCGCTGTCAGATAGGGATAGTTCCAAGGTGCAATCGTAAAGACCACGCCCAACGGCTCACGCGCCACATAGCGCTCGAAACCTGGCTTTTCGGCCGGAACCTCCGGTGCCAGAGCCTCTGGCGCGATGGCGATCATATGATGACCGCGCTCGGCGAAACCCTTTAGTTCTCCCGCGCCATAGCGCACGGGCCGACCCATTTGGCGTGCCAATTCTGGCACAATATCGGCCTCCATGGACAACATGGCCTCGATGAAGGCCGTGCAAAGGGTCGCGCGATCCGCGAGCGATTTGGCGCGCCACTGCTTCTGAGCGGCCTTGGCCTCAGCAACGGCGGTTTGGATCTCAGCGTCGCTGGCAAAGGGGCGAGAGGCGATAACCTCTCCATCGATGGGAGAGACGCACTTAAAATCGGACATAAAGGCTCCTGACCTCAGATAATTTCGAAATAGCGGGCCAACTGCCAGTCGGTAATCGCTTTGCGCGCCTCGCGCTCTTCCCACTCGCGGGTGGCGGCATAGTGGTCGACAAATTCATCGCCAAATAGATTGCGCGCGGCCTTGGAGCCCTTCAGCTTCTGGGCTGCTTCCCACAGGGTCGAGGGCAGGCCCATCTTGGCGGGGAAGCGCTTTTCGTAGGCATTGCCCTCGACCGGCGCTGTGGGCTCGATCCTATTTTCAATGCCCCAGAGACCCGAGCCGATACTGGCCGCAAAGGCGATGTAGGGATTGATGTCAGCGGCAGCGATCCGATATTCGACCCGCTGGCTTTTGGGCGCGCCGCCAATGACGCGCAGGGCGCAGGTTCGGTTTTCATAACCCCAGCTGGCACTGGTCGGGGCCCAATAGCCGGGGATGAGACGCGTATAGCTGTTGACGGTGCAGGCGATCATGCTGAGCAACTCGGGCATCAGGGCCTGCTGACCACCGACGAACCAGCGCATGGTGTCGCTCATACCCAGCGGCTTGGTCTCATCATAGAAGACGGGTTTGCCAGTCTTCTCATCGACCAGCGACATGTGCAGATGGCCCGACTGCCCGGGCCAATCATTGGACCACTTGGCCATAAAGGTCGCCATCCAGCCCTTACGCTGGGCCAAGATCTTGGTCATGGTCTTGAACAGGGCCGCCTTGTCGGCGGAGGCCATGGCGTCATCATATTTGATGGCGGCTTCAAGGACGCCCGGGCCGGTTTCCGTGTGCAGCCCTTCAAGCTCGATATCCATATCGAGGCAGAGGTTCATCAGCTCGTGATAGAAATCCGCATGGACGGAGTTTCGCAGCATCGAATAGCCAAAATAGCCCGGCGTGATGCTGTTCAGATTGCGATAGCCCTTGTCGCGCACCGACTGGGGCGTCTCTTCAAAGACGAAGAACTCAAATTCCGCTGAAGACTTGATGCCGAAGCCCATGCTGGAGGCGCGCTCGACAATGCGGCGCAGCAGCGAGCGTGGGCAGATTGCCTCCATCTTGCCGGTAAACTCACTGAGGATCAGCGGCATATTGTTTTCGAACGGCAAGAGCCGGGTGGTTTCGGGCAGCAGCCGTACGCCTGCGTCCGGATAGGCCGTGTGCCAGCCGGTCATGGTGGTGTTGTCATAGAGCTGGTCGTTGCTGTCCCAGCCTAGGACCACGTCGCAAAAGCCGTAGCCTCCCTCAAGCGACGAGAGCAGCTTATCCTTGGCCATATATTTGCCGCGCAGCACGCCATCGATGTCAAACACGCCGACCTTGGCATAGGGCAGGTCTGACTGCTCCACATAGCGCTTCAAATCCGCCGCCGTCTTTGGGTGTTGGTCCGTCCGAGCGTTCGCAGCCATGGTCATGCCTCAGAAAAAGAAACGGCGGAGGGGCGTTTTGATTCCCCTCCGCCAGACAACATAGTGTGGTTAGAGGCCTATTTCGCGTCCAAAGCCGCCTCGGCTTCAGAAATAGCCGCCGCGCGCTCGGCGATGCGATCACCGACCGGTGGGCCCTTAAAGCGACGCACCTCAACACCAAACCAAGCCACCAGGGTCAGGACGCCGATTGCCGCCATCACCTTGAGCGCCAACTGGTTCGGGGGCTGGACGCCGACATAGAAGATGACGCCTGCCATGAGGATACAGAGCACCGCCACGACCCGGAACAGGGGCCCCATATCCCACGGCCCCATCTCTTTCCACGTCCTTCCATAGGCGAACAGGCCTGCGGCAATCGGCATGGCGTAGGACAGATAGAGCGCGATGGAGGTCACCGACACCACCGTCGAATAGGCATCGGCATAGGCGGTGAAGGCCACCGCCAAGATGGCTGTGGTCCAGATCGCCGCCACGGGGGTGCGCCAACGCTTGCTGACGGCCTTCAGATATTTCGAGCCCGGCAACCCGTCATCACGGGCAAAGGCGTAGGTCATCCGCGAGGCCGAGGTGACGGTCGCCAATCCGCAAAGGAATTGGGCTACAAAGATCATCACATAGAGTGCGGTTCTCAGGGCCTCCGGCACCCGCGCATCCATCACATAGAAGAAGACGTTCCAACCCTGCTTGGCAGCCTCGCCCATATCGGGGATGGCCATGACGAAGACGCAGGAGAAGATCCAAGCGAACAGGGCCGCCCAGAAAACCGAATGGATGATGGCAGTTGGCACGCGCTTGGCCGCGCCGACCGTCTCCTCAGAGGTGTGTGCCGAAGCGTCATAGCCGGTCAGGGTATAGATCGGCAGCAGCAGGCCAAGGAAGAAGACCAGATACATGGACCCGGTCTGGGGCCAGACCCCGCCACCTGCATCGCCCGAATAGTTGGTGAAGGTCCATAGCCGGCTGAAATCATGGCTAGGCGAAGAGAAGAACAGAACGGTCGTCAGCACCACCGTGCCCGCCAAGATCAGATAGCCCGACAGGTCGGTCAGCCGCGTTGTGAACTTGATGCCGAGGTGATTGATCAGGGCATGCAGGCCGGTGACCGTGATCATGAAGATCAATTGCGGCATGTAGCCCGCCTCAATGCCGAGCATCTTCCCGAAGGCACCGACAAAGAAGGTGAAGGTTCCGACATTGATCGCCGCCAGAACCGTAATCAGGCCCAACAGGTTCATCCAAGCGGTCAACCAGCCCCAGAACCGTCCGCCGAGAATCGAGCTCCAGTGATAGAGGCCTCCAGCGGTTGGAAAGGCCGAAGCAATCTGCGCCATTCCGAGCGAAAAAATCAACGCCGCAAGACCGCCAACAATCCAGCCAATGCCCAAAGCCGCGCCCCCTGCGCCACTCAAGCCCTGCGCTAGGGAGTTAACGCCCCCGGACAGGATACAGATGATCGAAAAGGAAATGGCGAAGTTGGAGAAATGGCCCATGGTGCGGGACAGTTCTTGCGCATAGCCCATCTTATGCAGTCGGCTAACATCATCCTGATGCTGGTCGTCGTTAGACATGGTCGTATCAATCCCCCCGGCTTTGAGATGGCACGTGCGTTCCATCGTCAACCACTCAGCATGGCTTCAGGGGATGTTGGCAAGGGCCTTGATCAACATGGGCGCCAGTTTCTTCGCCCAAGCCGTTTGATCTGACTGCAATTTGATCAGGTCATTGCGAATTTCGATCATCAGACAGGGAAGACCGTGGGCCTGCCCATGGCGGTTGAGCGTGTAATAGAACCGGTCCTGGCCCGAATAGGGTTCATTATCCCCAATGACGAGATCAGGATCGGCGCACAGGCCATCGCGCACGACATCGGCCATCCTGCGGTCGGCATTATAGACCAGCCCCAAATGCCAAGGCCGCTTTTGGCCATGAAAGACCGGCACGTAGCTGTGAAGTGAGACGACCGCGCGAATCTGCGGCCCCAGTTTTGCGCAGACCTGCTCGATAACGGCGTGAAAGGGCGTGTGATAGGCCTCAATCCGCGCAGCGACTTCATCGGGCGATAGGTCCGCATTGCCCGGAATGGACGTGGTCTCGCTGATCGCAGGAATAGCGTCCACGTCAGCAGGGTGACGGTTGCAATCAATCAACAGCCGTGAGGCGCGCGCCAAAATGGCGGGGCAATCCAAGAGGTCGGACAGAGCCTGCGTCACGCCCGCTGCGCCCGGATCCCACGCAATATGGTCCGCCAGTTGCTCGGCGCTAAGTCCCAAATCCCCATGGACCTCTGGAATGGCATTGGTGGCATGATCGCAGATAAACAGGATGGGCCCCGCCCCGTTCGGCCTGAGCCTCATCGGCTCAAGGATCGGAAGTGAAACCACAGGACTGCCCACCTAAACCGCCCGACGATCGGGATCGCTGCGCCACACGCGCCAACTTTCGAATATGCTGAGACCCGCGATCATCAGCACACCGACGAACAACAAGGGCATGGCCAGCCTTTGCGGCAGGGCGAGCGCGGCAACCATCCCGATCAGGCCAAACCATAAGAACAGTCGTCCAGCCAAGCGATTGCTTCGATCCCATGCCAACCGGCTGCTGAGGCTCCATGCCGTCCGCACCCCAACAAAGGCGTTGGGCGGTACCTTGCCCATGGCAGCACCGATGACGGCGAAGAGCCCGAAAAGGACAATTGAAACAATGTGGCCGCTAACCAACGCCGTCGGTTTCATGGACAGGGCCAACCCCGCCATCAGGGCCGAGACCAAACAGGGCAACCCAACGCCAAGCCCCTTAGCGATAGCCAGTCCGCGCGCGCGCGCTTCATCAGCCTCGGTCATGCGGGCGCTGGCGTCGATCATCAGACCAACGATCAAGGACAGGACCATCATGCCCGCAATGAGCATCACTGCCTCGGTGCGATCACCATAGCGGTCGACTGTACCATCAAGGCCAAAATGCATTGGTATGGGACCGTCATTGCCAAACCGCCAAACATAGGCCGCCAGCAGCCCCTGACCGATGGCAGCAGTCGGCGTGACAAGACGAGAAAGCGAAAAGGTCATCCTAGGTCTCCCTGAACCTCACACGCAGCCTACCACTCGATCACGGCTGGTCCAAGAACCCCAAGATCGCGCCTGTGTCAGGCCCGGCAATGTGACCGACGATCTCAATGCCGTTCGATCCAGAAAATACGATTCGCTTATGGGACATGACCAAGGATTACAGGGCAAAGCGCCTTATCGAAATGGTGTTCTTAGCGTGATATAGACCCGCCATGCTTCGCTTAACCGAACTTCGCGTGCCCTTAGGCCATTCACCAGACGCCCTGACCGCCGCCATCTGCGAGCGCTTGGCGATCCAGCCTGATCAGATCATCGACTATAGGATCGCCCGCCGCGCCCACGATGCACGGCGCAAGGCGTCCATCCTGATGGTCTATTCGGTGGATATCGCCCTGACGGACGAGGCCGCCATCGCGGCCCGCTGCGCCGAGGATATCCGCGTTCGGCCAACGCCTGACGTCGACTATCGCTTCACCGCCAAGGCCTCAGGCGATGAAACCAGCCGACCCATCGTCATTGGCACAGGCCCCTGCGGCCTCTTTGCCGGACTTCTGCTGGCCCAGATGGGCTTTCGTCCGATCATACTGGACCGGGGCAAGGTCGTGCGCGAGCGGACCAAGGACACTTGGGGCCTATGGCGCGGCAAGGTGCTCAATCCGGAGTCCAATGTTCAGTATGGCGAGGGCGGCGCCGGAACCTTCTCCGACGGCAAGCTCTACAGCCAGATCAAGGATCCAAGGCACCTTGGCCGCAAGGTCCTGACCGAGTTCGTCAAGGCCGGTGCGCCGCCGGAGATCCTGACCGAGGCCCACCCTCATATTGGCACCTTCCGACTGGTGTCGATGGTCGAGAGCCTGCGCCAGTCCATCGAGGAACTGGGCGGAGAATATCGGTTTCAGAACAAGGTCGTCGATATACTGGTCGATACCGATACCTCGGGCGAGCGCCAGATGCGCGGCGTGGTTCTGGAAAGCGGTGAACAGCTCCTGTCCGATCATGTGGTCTTGGCCATCGGCCACAGCGCCCGCGACACGTTCCAGATGCTCTATGACCGGGGCGTCCACATCGAGGCCAAGCCCTTCTCCATCGGCTTTCGCATCGAGCATCCCCAATCCCTGATCGACAATGCGCGGTTCGGAACCTCGGCCAAACATCCCGACTTAGGCGCAGCCGACTATAAGCTGTCCCACGCCTGCTCGAATGGTCGCACGGTCTATAGTTTTTGCATGTGTCCCGGCGGGACGGTCGTGGCGGCAGCCTCAGAGCCCGGTCGGCTTGTCACCAACGGAATGAGCCAATACTCACGCAAAGAGCGCAACGCCAATGCGGGCATTGTCGTCGATGTGACGCCCGAGAAGGACTTTCCGGGCCATCCCCTCGCGGGCATCGCCCTGCAGCGGCGCTGGGAAGAGCAGGCCTTCAAGGCGGGCGGGGAAAACTATGTCGCACCGGGCCAGAGGCTGGGTGACTTCCTCGCCGGTCGGCCCTCGACCGGGCTGGGCGAGGTCATTCCGTCCTACAAGCCCGGCATCTTGCCGACCGACCTGTCCGGCTGCCTGCCCGATTTCGCCATCGCCGCCATGCGCGAGGCCTTTCCGGTCTTTGGCCGTCAGATCCCCGGCTTTGATGATCCCGACGCGGTGCTGACCGGCGTTGAAACCCGCACCTCCTCGCCCATCCGCATCACGCGTGACAAGACCTTCCAGAGCCTCAACACCCGGGGCCTCTACCCCGCAGGCGAGGGCGCAGGGTATGCGGGCGGCATCCTGTCCGCCGCCGTTGACGGTATCAAGGTCGCCGAGGCCGTGGCTCTGGCCATGACCCATCAGGATGACGCCGCACTAATTGGCGCGTGAGACGGTCGCTGTCGCGGCATAGAGATCGGCATAGGCCAAGAGGCGCTGACCTTGTGTCCGAGCAAAGGCTTGACGCGCACCATTGGCCTGACGCTGAGCATCGAGC
>Ga0214921_10009605_pt1 | contig 12194 bp, 12 predicted proteins | sample LL1505_MetaG_FD_177992 | JGI IMG/M metagenome (GOLD analysis project Ga0214921, IMG submission 177992) | Freshwater microbial communities from Lake Lanier, Atlanta, Georgia, United States - LL-1505 | ecosystem: Environmental > Aquatic > Freshwater > Lake | place: USA: Georgia | collected... | reverse complement strand
AATATCATATGAAATATTGGCTTCGAAAAATTGTTGGAGTTTGTTTTCGAATGTTTCTTTATCAATTAGAAATGTAAAATCGTCTTCTAAAATAAGAACATTCTTCCAGTTTCTCTCTTTTGCATATTTAAGAACTGCTAAGTGAGAATAAGTACAACCTACAATACCCTTTCCAGGGCGATCAATTGCTTGGAAACGTTCAGCTTTGTCATACAGATCCATTGTTTTGAGTTCTTGTTCGATTTCGTCTTTTCTGTCCGTTCTTCGATCGAGGTTAATATAGATGATTTTTTCTATATAGTGGGACATTATATTAAATAGATTATATATTATAAACTATTTAATTATTTTTAATGAATATTTACTTGTTATACTCTTATTAAAATAATTATAAATCTACCCCAATTATATTTGTAATGCTATTTTATATTTTTCTATTTGTAGGTATTATGAATAATTTTAAAAATTGTTGTTTTGAGGTAATAGTATAAAATAGGTTCTCTTTATATTTTCATTCGGTTAAATTATAATAAATTAGTATCCTTATTTTATATCTTATGCTAGATATAGATAAAGAAAATAATAATTTAGATACTTCTTGGATACAAACAGAAGAAAAGATCGATTCTATTGAAAATTTATATAGTAGAGAACAATGTGAATCTATAGATATTTTTTATATTTATTTAGATAAAGATAATGCTATAGAAAAAATTGTATCCGAAAAGGAAATGCCTCAAAATGGTGAAATTAGTAAAGAGCGGCTTTTGAAAATGATACAAACAAAACGAATGGTAAATAAAAAAAAATACAAGTTATTTGATATTCTTTCTTTTCAAGTAGATATTGAACCTACTAATATTGAGGCATTTAATAAAAACAAGGAAATTAATGAAATATCGGAACATTGTTTTAAGGTTCTACCCTTGTTTGATTCAATTTCTTGTATTTCTTCTATTTTTATTTTTCAAGATATCAATTCAATTTATTTTCTTTTTAAAGAACCTGAAAAGTTTAAAGAGTTAAAATCTATTTTAAAAGATGGTGAAAAGAAAAATACGTGTACTAAAAAAGTACGTATTTCAGATTCTATAAATGAAGCTATTACTAATATTGTTAAAAAGTCTATGAAAAATAAGAAAAATATGAAAAAATTCACTAAAAAAAATCATACTAGTATGTAAAATATATAAGTGTTAATTTTATATAAAAGTATAGAATCATATATAATAAAGAATGCAGTTTATAGAGGATCCATTATTTATGTCTCCTAATAAAGATACATATCCGCCTTTTAAAAATGGACTTTATATGGAAGAATTTTTTTTAGAGTTTGTCAAACAGAATCGTTTAGTATTTGATAAAATGGGTCGTCAATATATTCCCGTACTATGGACTAATTTTCAGATTGAAGATTGGTTTGAATCTAGGAAAGATGAAATGCAGATAATTCTCGATAAATATATAAAAGAGAACCCATGTGAGAATGGATATTTTACAGTTGTGCAATATGATGATGGACCAAAACTAATATTACCCGAAAATACGATTATTTATGGTGCTTGTACTGGTAATATCCCATTACCACTTATTTATGAAGATAGAGAACGAAAACTTATTCAGGATGTTGTCATAAAGAATTATCATGATAAGTCTATATTATGTTCATTTGTTGGGACATTTACACATGATGTTCGAAACAAGATATATTATTATTTTAAAGATAGTTCACTAGTAAAATTGTATATGAGGAGATATTGGTCAGCGGTTGTTGAAAAGGATAACCAAGATTTGTTTCGAGATATTACTATTGATTCGAAATTTGCATTAGCACCTCGAGGATATGGACGATCGAGTTTCCGCTTTTTTGAAATTTTTCAATTGGGTGCTATTCCTATTTATATTTGGGATGATATTGAATGGTTGCCTTACAAAGATATTATTGATTATTCGAAAATATGTATTTCTATTCATATTGATCATTTGGATCAGTTGGAGAATATTTTATTATCTATCGATGAAATAAAATATAATGAAATGATGGAAAATTATAGGAAAATTGCATATATGTTTGAGTTAGAATTTATGTGTAATTATATTATGGGATCAATAGATCATCTTGTCCATTATTAAATCGTCTAATAATTTGCGTATAATTTAATTCGTTTAAACAATAATTTTCCAAACTAAATTTACTATTCTCTGCGTATTCTGGATAGGAATTACATACATTATCATATAAATATCTACCATATTTTTCATTATTTTCATAGAGAATAACTGGACGATATTTTCTGATAGTATCAATAGCCTTAGAAAATATGAAATTTTCGGCACCTTGTGCATCACAATGAATAAATCCAATATTGTCATGTTTCATATTATCATCTATTGTTATCATATTTACTTTTTCACCATCATTTCCTAATCCTATACCCCCGAAATTACATGATTGTGTGATTTCTTCATTATAACGTTTTGTAACAATACCGCCGCCACCATCTAAATCTATATTGTTCATTTGCCCTTGTCCATTTTTACAAAAAACTGCATAATTATATGCAATTATTTTATCTTGTAAATTGTTTTGTTCTATATTTCGTTTTAATAAATAATACATATTTTTTTGAGGTTCATATGTAAATATCTTACTATTATCATTTATAAAACTAGAATAGATAATAGTTGATGTACCACAGTGACCGCCTATTTCAAGTATATTTTTATTTGGATCAATATATTTTTGTAATTGTAATAAATTTTCTATATCCCAATATCCATCTGGTTTTCTAAATTCAGGTGTTATATATGTTTCATTACTATATAATGTAATAGATCCATATTTTGTATGAAATGTTTCCATATTTATAATTATATATATAGACACTTTTCTATATATATTATTTTAAAATTCACTTGTATCAGTAAAATATATTTCAGTTGTATCTTTTATATTATATCCTATTTTTTCTAATTCAGTGATGAATAAATTATTAATTTCAAATGATTGACAATAGCAATCATTATGATGATTATTATAAAATATTTTACTTATAGAAGGGTGGTTTAATTCATCTTCATTAGGACTTATTAAAAACAATTTAATATTTTCAATATTTGGATTAATTAATATAATTGAATTTATAAAATTATCAATATCATTTTTATTATAAACATTGTTCGCTGATTCAAACCTAGTAAATAATATATTTTTACTTGATTTTATAGTAGTTATTAATCGGTCGCGTCTCCTTTGATAAATAGGTACAAAATTTTCATATGTATAATGAGCTGAAAATAATCTATCTCCTATAAAAACATGTCGATCTATCATTTTAATTATATCAATATCTGTATTATTTCCTATTTTTATTAAAATATTGGTAATATCATTTAGATTTGGGGAAATGAACCATTCAAATAAAGATGTTTGTTTTTTAAGTTTTGAATTTTGTAATAAAAAAGTTATATTACAGCTTTCTCCAATAGGAATAATACAATCAAACATGTTATATATACTTCTTATTTTTTATATCAAATATAACTACCTATCTTATATAATAAGAGGTTTTTCACGTTCATCGTCTCTCCAGCTTCTATTGTTTTTATATTGTAATAAATGGGTTAAATGATGTTTATATAATAAATAATGGTTATAATCAATACTATATATTCTGTATGAAAAATTTATAGTATGATATGTAGTATTTGTATCTCTATAAATAATCGAATGATCTAAACTAGTATTATAATATTCATTATATATTTCATTAATAGCTTGGCTATATATACCTGGTCCAGTCATTTTAAGAATATCATTTGGATATCGATTTGTTTTAATATTATCTACTATTAATTCTATTGTTCTCTTTAAAATAGGATGTCCTTTTTTGAAAATAAGTGCCCATTGTACATATATATTTGGGTTTTGTTCAGCAGTAATTATTGCTTCGTCATTGTCTTGTATAAGACTATCTAACGATATTTCAATAGAAGAATCTATATCAAGATAAATACCTCCATATTTATAGAGAACCAAATATCTCCAAAAATCTACTTTTGCTACAATTATATTTAATTTATTATAGCAGTCTGCTATTTCTCCTTTAAAATGCATATTTACGAAATTATCGATATCTTTATCATTATATAAAAAATATTTGTATTCTGGATTTAAACGTTTATAACTATCTATTTTGTCTTGTACTTCGGGGTGTAATTGGTACGAATGCCATGATTGAAAAATATTTTTTTCTATCATATTTATAATCTATTTATAAATGAATATTTATTCTTTTTTACTTGTAAAAATATTATAAGTTATCCTTGTGTAAAACTATCAGTAGATTTATAAATACATTCTGGGTATGCAGGACATATTTTTTGTAAAAAATCGAATTCATAATTTTCAATATCGTAAATATTTTCAGGTGTAGGATGTGCTAGTTTTATAAATCTTGAAACGTTTGACTGATAATCTAATATACAATATTTGGATTGTAATATTATTTCTATACCTATAAGCATATCACAAGTATGATCATATATTTCACTTGAATTCATTTGGTAGACTGTCTTATAATTTGCAATATATGGTTTTATACTATTTATATAGTCTTTATTTTTTTCGATATTTGATTGAATATCATTATTGTTGTTATCTATAAAAATACCTCGTAATTCGGGTTTACATATTGTATAAATTTCGATTTGTAAATTATTACAGTTGATATATTCTTTACAATCGAGTATACATTGATAATCATCTGTTTGTATAAACAGCTTTTTACAATCGGGGTTTATTTGTAATAATTTTTCGATATATTTTTCGGTTGTATACAATTTTGATTCATATAGTAACTTATCTCCTCTACGAATAAAAATCGAAGAATATTCATCGCGAAGATTCAATTTATAAAGAGTGTTTGCTATTTTTTCTTGTATTTTATTATTATATCTATAAAACTCTTGTATAGCTATTCTATATTCCTCTATCGTATAATTTTCTATAATATGTCCAAATTCGAATATTTGAGTATTTTCAGTTGTATTTATATTTGTAATAGGTTCAAAATAATTGGTCCAACTAGAAAAAAGCCATTCATCTGTATTTAATATAAATGGTATATTCTCTTTCTTACAATAAATATAGTGATTGATCATAAAAAATAATTCGGAATAAAATCCAGCGCCACGTTTTAAATTATATTGTATACTTATACTCATATAAGCTGTTTTGATAAACCATTTTTAAGTGCTTTCGAATGAACATGTAAATTATTGATTAATATCCATTGTTCTCCATTCCATATATATGGTTTTTTTCTACCACTTTCATCGATTTGCCATTCAAAATTTTCTATAGTATAATCAATAAGACACCATACTGCCTTTGTATGTGTCTGAATAATACCATTTGTATGATGTGTATCTATACCTAATAAATAGCAACCTATTGCTAATGCGTCAAACAGTGTATTATAGTTTTTATAGTTGGTATATGTCATTTCTGGTAAATTGTTTCGCGATTCATAAATTGTAGGTAAAATTTGCACAGTATCTTGACTTGATTCGCGATATCTATATAATGCAGTCATTTCATTTAAGAAATCATTCGATGTTGCAATATAATGTAATATATAAGATAATAAATTTGTTAGACTGTTTGCTGTTTTTATATACATTAGTCCAGATGAACAACGGTCATAATTGTCAAACATATAACATAAATCGTTCTTTTTGAATTCATCTAACCATTTTTCTGGATTGTCATAAATAAGGTTATCTAGTTCTAGAAATAGACAATTTTCTAAATTATTCATTTTCATTAGATTTTGTAAAAGGAAAAAACGTTCGAATGATCGAACAAATAATTCTTTTCGATCTTTTAATGATTCGACGATCAAAATTTTTGAACGATATATCTCAAGCGTTGTATTAAATTCATTTGATTCTACTGTATTATAATTTATAATTTTAATATTATATTTTATTAATAGATCTAGATATGGTGATTCTATATCGTCGATAATTAAATAAATATCTTTATCAAAATATAATCTTATTTGATATATACATTCGTGAATATAACTCGGTAGAGTCCCTACAAAACTTAATGCAATAAACATATAAATACTATTTATAATAGTATTTATATTTATTTTATAATGAATACCCTTAAAATTGCCTTAGTAAAATCAAATATTTTCCAAGATTTATGGATTTCTGATATTACAAATGATATTTTAACTGTTTTTAAAACAACACTGATGCGATGTTCTCCTATAGGTATTACAGAAAAATTTGATACTGATTTTTTTATTATTCGTCATACAGATGAATATCCAACAAATTTATATACTTTTATTCCATCACAAGAATCGCAGATCTCTTTGAAATATTCTAAGGAAAATAAAATACCTGGTTTACCATTCTTAGATGAATCGTATCATAAGAATACATCGATTGATGAAGTTTCATATGATGTGGATAATATTGATTGGTCTCAGTATCAAATTATTATTGCATATAATGCTTGTATACCAGATAGAATTATTCATAAATATTCTAATTCTTTATGGTGTTATTATTTATCTGAAAATGAAGAATGTTTTTTAAATGGGTTGTTTGGTAATTATGATTTGTTATTAAATCAAAATATGATTGAACCTACTTCTTTTTCTATTGGATTTCCATATACATTTTTAGGTCCATATACTCTTAAAAATATGTATATGAAATATATTTCATCAGAAACTTTTGTGAAAAAGGGTATGTTTATTGAAATAAATAATATTCAGCAAAGACCGGTTCCAAGAGAATTAGATATATTTGAGAATGTATCAATTCAATGTAATATTCCTTATTTCATTCATCAGCAGAATATTGTTGAAAATCTTACAAGATTAGTACATTCACGTTATTTTATTAAACTATATGGTAGAACTATTCGCGGCAATGGTGTATTAGAAGCAATTTCATGTGGAACACTTGTTTTGATCAATAAACATTTATTAATTTATACCGATTTAATCCCAGATGAATGTCATATAGAAACTGTAGATGATCTTATTTCAAAAATAAAATTTTTCGAATCCAATGAGGATATTTATGAATCTATGGTCAAAGAACAAAGATGTCGATTAGAACAAAAATATTTTCTAAATCCTTTGAATCAGTTATATGATAAATATCTTATTAAAAATAAATTAAAATAACAGGTTTATTATGTTCATATGCATCCAATTGAACGAAAAATTTGTGAATTAATATGGAATCTATCTATTTTTGAATCGAACGATATATTATGTTCTCAACTTCATAGTTTGTTGTGTGAAATAAAAAGGGAATGGAAATATGCGATTTTTAAAAATGATATTGAAGAACAATGGCGATATATTGAATATTTATCTTGTTTATATTGTTTGATTGGTTACTCACGAGATATTGTATGTGGATATGGAGAACGGGATTTGTCTTACAGAATAATTTATGTTTGGTATTTAGTATTTCCTATATTATCGATTTATGCTTTGCATTCTTTTGTCTTGCCATTATCTAATAGTGATTCTTATGGGTCATTACCCTATGGGTCATGGAAAGATGTGAAATATTTCTGTAGGGCTATATCACAAATTTCTGTAAAAGGTTGCAATGATCCACTTATTAGTACTATGATTTCTATTGTAAATCGCCAGTTAGATAATGGAATTAACAAGTTTGCAATTGCAAAATGGATTCCAAAAGAAACGGGGGGATTTTCTTGGGTATTTGATCGACTTGTTCTCGATAGAGATCCTATAACGGGTCATAAAGGATATGTAAAGAAGGGGTTTCGACAGATGATTTCCTCTATGAAAAAGGAGAAAGAAAATGAGAAAGAAAATGCTGATATTGAAACTATACAGAATTGTCATACAGAATATTATGATAAGATATTTATTGGTGACTATATTCGCGGATTTTTATCTAGTGAGGATTCAAGTGACTGGGTGAAAAAATGGGATAAATTGAATCGGTCTTTTTGTAAGATAGATGGTGCGATTCCTATTCTTCTATTAACGGCGGATATTACCGATGATCTATTACGTCATATGATTGGATATGTATGTTTATTATCTCGTTCTTATCATCGCGTATTGATTTTTTCGACAGTTCCTATATGGTTAGATATTTCTTTATATAAAGACGATATTGTAGGCCTTGCGCGATATTTATGGGGTTTTTGTTTGGATATGCGAACACGTATTGATTGGGATTCCTGTGTTTCATTTTTATTTGACGGTATTTCGGTGTTATCTTCTTCGAATGTTTCTATGAAATTATTTTTCTTTGGATCTTATTTTGATTGCGAATCATTGAATGTATTGAAAAACCGTGGAATATTTCCTATTTTATGGAAGATTGGTGGAGATTGGCAGTTAATACCGAAAGATATACGGGGATTTTTACTTTTATCTGGTAAAACCGCTGCTATTATGCGTAATTTTTATAAGTTATATTATAACGATAATCCTTATTCATGGAATTATTCTATTTTACATGGACCGCGTTTTCATTGTTTACGAAAGTATCTTGAATTGACTATAGAACAATGTTATCCTAAGAATTCTAATACAAATGATTGATATATCTCTTTATCAGCAATAGCAATAGAGTTTATTTTTTCTATTATTTCTTGAATGGATGGACGTTTGTTTGGTATAGTCATAATAATTTCTTCGAGAATGTTGTACCATGATTCTAAAAAGGGATATTTTGGAGTATTTTCATCTAATTGAACGCGTAGGTTATCTAATTCTAATTGAGAACATAATTGTTGGTAATTTATAGCTATCATATATACATCCCACATATTTGCGGTTTTTATTAATTCTTCTTGTAATTGATCCCATGTTTGAAATTGCTGTAGATATGTTTTATATTCTTCTATATAAGTATTTGGACTTATTTGTGAATTATATTCGGTGATCCATTGATTCAGTTTTTCCTGATTGAATGTTTCTTGTGGATCTAATTCTACAATATTAGATAAAAGCCAAATTTCAATAGGAATTATAGGATAAGGTAGATCATAATGTGGTATTAATTTTTTGCAGTTTTGTTTATCTTTCAAATCATCTATTTGTATTGCTAATCGATGATCTATTAAAAAAGGCGTATTATTTGTAATATCATATAAAATAAATTCAGGTTGAATATCAAACATAACAATAAGTGATTCGCTTTGTTGTAATTTTTGTATAGCATATAATAATTGTTGAAAGGTATCAATAATTGTCATAAAGGTATATTCTGAGTATTTGATTTTTTGTTGTAGTATATGTTGTAATAATGTTATAGATTTTTTGTTTTTATATGTTGTTGTTACTAATTCGCTTGGTTTTTCATCTGTTTTTGTTTGGAGTTTTTTTGTGCAGTTTTCTATATTATCTTCTGTGATTGATCCCATTTCTGTGGTTGTAGGTGGTTCTATCATTGTTGAAAAATATAATTGTGTATGTGGTATTTCTTGTATTTTTTGTGAAAGTTTCCATTCGTAATCTACTAATGGGGTTTTTAATTGTATTTTTTTTTGGTATTTGTCATTTGTTTGTAGTTCGTTAGGGGTTTGTCTTACAGAACATATTGATCTATCTTCCATTAATAGTTGTATTCTTGTTTGTTGTTCTGCTATTGAGGCTTCTATATATTCCTTTTCTTCGGAGTCTATTTGGGGTTCTCCTTGGGGATCTAATGGGGGATCTATCGGGGATTTCTCTTGGGGATCTAATGGGGATTCTAATGAGGGTGCTTCTTCTTGTTTTTTAAATAGTTCTTTTTTATTGGGTTCTTGTTTAAGAGGTGGTTCCATTCTATACAATATAGTTTATTATTATTCTATATTTTACACCTGTAAATATCAAAGTAGAAAAAAATAAAGAATAATTTCTTTATACTTTATCTACGCGTAATCTCGAGTGGCTTAATAATTTCTATAAAGATAATTGTGAAATGCCTTTTTAAATTTTAAAGCGACTTCTTGAGGATCTAGCGGTTGGTTGGTAGATTGTCTTAAAGATTTGATTTCAGTGAAAATTTCCTTTATATAGAATTTGCAATATTCTTTATAAAGGTCACTTGGTCTTATCGGTTGGGTACTTTCTGCTATTTTTTTCTGGATAAATTCTTCTATTGTTTGTTTTATTTTTTTGGAAATTGGCGGTAGTTTCACAGAGTTTTTCTTTTGTTTTCTGTTTTGTTGATAGTTCTTTTTTTTGGAATAAAACCGAGCACTGATATAGATCTTTTCTTTGATCTCTTCTGGAGAATCTTTGATACCAGTACTTTGGATCTTTTGAATTTCCTCTTTTAGTTCTTCTTGATGAGTTTTCTGCCATTCATTCCATTTTTCTCTAAATATCTTAAAAGGTATATTGCTATATTTTTCTGAAAAGGAATAGATTTTCTTAGAAAAATCGCTGGAAAGTATTATTCTTGAAATAGGTAATAATCTAGTTTCCATTTGTGTACTTTTATGGATTTTAATAAAAAGCGAATCAATTTTCTTTTGGATATATATGAAGGATAATGTTGTCAAACAGGATCTAGAATATGATTATTGTATTATTGGTGGGGGGATTTCGGGATTATATCTTGCCTATCGTATTTTGAAGAAGGAACCTAAGTCTAGATTGATTTTATTAGAAAAAGAATCCCAATTTGGAGGTCGTATTATGACTGGATTTATTAAGGGAAATCGAGGTTCTCTTATTCCTATTTCTGCTGGTGCTGGGCGTTTTTCAAAAGATCATACTTTGTTTATGAGACTTCTTCGTGAATTCGCATTGATTGGAAAAATGGTCGAGTTATCTAAGACGTGTCATTATCATCATATATGTAAAAATAGTGAAGGTAGTAGTCAGGTGATTGTCTTTACAGAAGAGCGATTAAATAATTTGATTGGATCAGTTGTTCGGGGTTCTCGTAAGTTGTCCAAAAAGGAGTTGATCAGGCTCTCTTTTGTTGAATTAGCATTGCGCTTTTTATCTAAAGATGATGTTCAATATATTGTAGATTCATTTGGGTATTATTCGGAGCTAGTTATTATGAATGCTTTTTCATGTTTACAGTTAATAGGGGAATTAAATAGTCGTTTTTATGCGTTACGTGGGGGATATATGTCTATTATTGATGAATTAGTTTCACGTATTCGTGCTTTAGGTGGGTCTGTTCTAAATCGGTCATTAGTCTCTTCTGTGAATTATCTTAAGGATGGAGGAGGGTTTATGATTCATTATAATGAGGTATCAATACTATCTAAGAAATGTATATTTGCGGTTCCTACGAGTTCTCTTATTAAATTTTCAATTTTACGTCCTTTGCGATCTGTCATACAGGATTCTATTGTTTGTGCGCCTTTATGTCGTATTTTTGCGACATATCGTGTTGGTCTTAATGGTTCGGTGTGGTTTAAGGGTATGGGTCGTATAACTACTAATAATCGTGTGCGGATGATTATTCCTATTTCGGAGGCGGATGGTGTTATTATGATTTCTTATTCGGATCATCATTTTGCTGATTATTGGAAGTCGGTTTATGATCGCGAAGGTCGGCGGGGATTGAAACGTGAAATAAGGGCGGGTGTAACGGAGGCAGTGGGTTTTCTAATTCCTGATTGTATGGCGATTGAAATCTATTATTGGGATTATGGTGTGGGATATTGGCGTGTGGGTGTGGATAGTTCGAAAGTTAGTCGATCGCTTATTCAGCCGTTTTCTAAGATGGATCTCTATATTTGTAATGAGAATATTGCTGTTTCTGGACAGCAATGGATGGAAGGTTCTCTTGAAATGGCGGATTCTGTCTTACAGAAAATTGTATTATAATATTTATTTTATATATAATATTTATTTTATATATTATATTTATATAATGTCGAAAATTACTATTACAAATTCTGGGAAACAGTTTTCATTTTCTAATCCTATTAATAGTGTTGAAGGATTAATTATTCCTTATGAAGTTCCTAGCGAAGTTTTTTTAGGTTCTACTTATTTTGATAATTCTGTTAATAAATTATTGATTTTTAATGGGAACTCATGGGTATCTACACCTGGTCCTCAAGGTTTACAAGGGTCTCAAGGTTTACAAGGGTCTCAAGGTTTACAAGGGTCTCAAGGTTTACAAGGGTCTCAAGGTTTACAAGGGTCTCA
>Ga0214921_10009604_pt1 | contig 12194 bp, 7 predicted proteins | sample LL1505_MetaG_FD_177992 | JGI IMG/M metagenome (GOLD analysis project Ga0214921, IMG submission 177992) | Freshwater microbial communities from Lake Lanier, Atlanta, Georgia, United States - LL-1505 | ecosystem: Environmental > Aquatic > Freshwater > Lake | place: USA: Georgia | collected 2015-05-28 | reverse complement strand
GATTGGAAAAGTAATTGCTGGAAATGGTGTATCAAGTGTCCAAACCCAAACACAACCGCAATACAATTATGGTGATGGTGAAGACGAAATTCAAATTCAAGCACAATATCAGGATTCTTCTGTAACAACAAAGAAGGGTCAATTAGGATTTGTAGATAAGTCGTTTATTACAGAAGGAGAAGAAGGGTTTCGATTGGCAAAGATTCGTATTCGCGAGGAGAGAATACCAGCAATAGGTGATAAAATGGCTAGCCGCGCAGGGCAAAAAGGTACGATAGGTCTTATTATTCCAGAAGAAGATATGCCTTTTACATCAGACGGTATTCGACCAGATTTAATTATTAATCCTCATGCTATTCCAAGTCGTATGACAATAGGTCAATTAATAGAGTCTTTGTTGGGGAAAGGATGTGCTCTTTATGGTGGATACGGAGATTGTACTGCTTTTAAGACAAAAGGTCCAAATACAAAACTATATGGATCCATGTTAGTCAATGCGGGTTATCATGCGAGTGGTAATCAATTGTTGTATAATGGAATGACAGGAGAACAATTACAAGCAGATATTTATATAGGTCCTACCTATTATATGCGTTTGAAACACATGGTAAAAGACAAAATCAATTATCGCGCACGGGGTCCAAGAACACTTTTAACGCGTCAAACAGTTCAAGGAAGAGCTAATGATGGTGGATTGCGTATCGGTGAAATGGAACGTGATGGTGTTATTGCACATGGAGCATCCCATTTTTTACAAGAATCATTTTTGGTGAGAGGTGATGAATATTTTATGGCTGTTTGTAATAAAACGGGAGCAGTATCAATATATAACAAAAATAAAAATCTGTTTTTAAGTCCATTTGCAGATGGTCCCATTCATTTTTATAATACAGTGGATGGAAAAATGAATATATCAAACGTTAGTAAATTTGGTCGTTCATTTAGTATATTGAGAATACCTTATGCATTAAAATTATTAATACAAGAATTACAAACAATGAATATTCAAATGAGAATAATTACAGATGACAATGTTGATCAATTGATGTCAATGTCCTATTCTAAAAATATAATGGAGTTGACAAAAAATGTAGATGTATTAAAATATGATGCTAATGAAACTGATGCAGAACCTATAAAAGAGATGGGTAAAATGAATGAATTTATTAAAAATTACATTAATTATATGAATACAAAAATTAGGAATAATGAAAATAAACTTTATAAAAAAGAACAAGAACAATTGAAAGCGCTCAATGAAGGAGATTCGAGTTCGTTTGAAGTTGTTTATCCGGAAACTCCGGAGACGGAGTCATTGCAGTCTAGTGATGAAAATCAAGACGTTATAGGTCCAACAACTCCGTCTGATTCACCTCCGACTAGTATAGGTCCAACAACTCCGTCTGATTCACCTCCGACAACAAATGAACCAGACATTGATTTTGGAACAAAAGAATACAATGATTTTTATCAATCATTGCCAATCAAGAGTAAAAAAATGATTATGAATTTGCCACCAAAAGATAGATTATTGATATTGAAAAAAACTAAATTATTGAAAGAGAGAAAAATGATGGAAGAAGCGTTACAACAACAAGAACAACAAGACGAACAAGAACAACAACAACAACAACAAAACACAGAACCAGAGAAAAAGAATATCTTGGAGTATAGCGAAGAGAAACCAGAAGAAACGGGTGCAGAATCATCTAATGAAAATGTAAACGTGGAAATAAAAGTAGATAGTAATAATGATACATCATCATCATCGTCATCATCAAACACTAGTGTTAAAAAAATAGTGTTTTAATTTTTATAACATGTAAATAAATAATAACACTGTAAAATATTATTATTTATTATGAGGTTAGTTTGTTTTGGTCTTAATGAGATTCGAACTCATGATACAGCATTCAAAGTGCCGTGTGCTAACCGCTACACTATAAGACCAGGATGGAGTAATATATATTACTGAATTTATTACATTCAAATCTTTATATTATTTATACCACAAAAAATAAATTTAAAATTGAATTAAAAAGAATTGATTGTAATATATATAAATCCCAATCCCCAATAAATAATAACATTAATATCAACAACACTATAATATGGCAAGTCAAAATGCAACATCAGGTATAGGTGCTGGTATAATTACATTAATATATAAATCTAGAAAAAATGTATTGGATTTATTAGAAAGACAAGGTTATAACGTAAGTGATTATAGCAATTTTACTGTTACTGAAGTGAATGCAATGTATCAAAATAAGCAGTTGGATATGTTGTTAGAAAAAACAACAGAAGACCCAAAAACAAAACGCAAAAACAAAATATACATACGATATTATTTAGCAAAAAATTTGCGCCCACAAAACATTCAAGAAATGATAGATGATTTATTTCAATTGGAAGAAGTTTTAACGAAGGATGATACATTGTTGATTATAAGTAAAGATGAAATGAACGATACTTTGACTAATTTGATGAAACATATTTGGGAAACTGATAAGTTGTTTATTATTATACAAAATATTAAACGTTTGCAATATGTTATTTTAGATAATATTTTAGTTCCAAAACATAGAATTATGGAGGAAGATGAAGCGATCACAATAAAAGAAAAATATAATTGTTCTGATGTAGATTTACCGGAAATATCTCGATTTGATCCAGTTGCACAAGCAATATGTATTCGACCAGGTCAAATTTGTGAAATAATTCGTCCTAGTAAGACGGCAATAACAGCATATTATTATAGAATATGTGTTTAAGAATGGTCAAAAACTCCAAACAAACACAAACACAAACACAAAAACAACAAACATAATGTAATCTATTAGTAAAATAAAAATAAAAATATATTATAAGATAATAGATAATATGGTTTTAACGAATAATGATATGAATGGTCTAGAAATAAACAATTTATTAACATCGTTTAATGAATATGAACCAAAAAATAATGAAATTCGATTAATAGAGAAGGAGACAAAAGATAAAATTAAACTAAAATCAAATAAATACAAAGAATACAGTGATGTGTTGGATGCATTATCAATTGAATTTAATGAAAATCTAATTAATTTGGAATGGTATTATATTGCATATTCAAAATTTCCCGATTTTCCAGAATATTCTAGTAATTATTATAGAATTAAAAATAGATTGGATAGTATTATAAATGAAATGAAGTTAATTGCTAGTGAAATTCAAAAAAATATTGATTATTTAAATGAAATATCTCGAATAATAAATATCGAATTGGATATTTATCGAAAAGAAAACAAACGATTGGAAAATAAAGTCGAAAATGTGGAATCGGTGGATACTACATCACAAGGATTAATTGATGATTATACTGATTTATATAAGAATCAGAGATCATACAATATAGGTATGGTAATTACTTTTGTAGTAGCATTTTTTATTATGAGAAAAATATTTTCAAACAAGTCTACTAATGTAGAATCAACACAGTCAGCACAACCAACAAAACCAACAAATAAATCACAGTAGTAATTTCAAAAAAATGTAAAATATTTAGAATACTACATATTTATTTTATTTTGCAATAATAAAGAATATTAAAATGAAGTTGACATATTTAAATATCATGTATTTTTTATATTATAAAAAAATACATTTTTTATATAACGATGTACAAATAAATAAACAGAAGAAATCTGCTTTTGTATCTCATTTACTAAACCCTTGTATGTATAAATTGAAAATTCCATCAACAGTTTACAACAGTAATATCATTGCAAAAACATATATAAATACTTATGTAAATACCTATGTAAATACTCACGTAAATACTCACGTAAATACAAATATAAAAAACAAATTATTATAAACAATCACAATAATTTAATATATTAATAATATAATATATTAAAAAATGAATATTAATAATGTGAATGCCGAAATAAATTCAAATATTTTAGATTTAGAAACGTTACAACAACAATTTAATACGACATTACAGAATTATAATAATACATATACTAATTATTTAAATTCATTTCCTTCATTTACAGATCCATCTGGTTCAGTTAAAGCTTATGATGTAAGTAACGTTGAATATATTTTTCTTCAAGGAAGAATGATCTTAGAAACATCAGGGCAATTAATTTCAACAACGGATTTGTCGAATTCAGATATTTCTGGATGTCAAGCTATATGTCAATCTTTATCAAATTGTACAGGTGCTACATTTGATTCTCGTAATGGAAATTGTATGGCTTATTCAGGTGAATATAACTTATCAAATGGTGGTCCAAATATAAATTCATATACTGCAATCATTCCAATGACAAAACAACTGTTAATGCAATTGAAAGCTTATAATGCACAATTAATAAATTTAAATAATGAAATTTTATCGACATTGAAAGACACTCAGCCAGTTTTAGACGAAGAAATACAGATGAACAATGTTGCTCAATTAAAGGCAATAGGGTTTAAAGAAAAGCTCTTAGCAGAAGAAATAGTAATAGCCAAACTATTAGAAGAACAGGAAACATATATACAAGATAAAAACGATACTTATAAGGTGGTAAATAGTTATTACATTCAGTACAAAATATCGATTTTTATCATTTTAATATTAATTGCATTATCATTGGTTATATTTTCAGGTTACAAACCAAAACTGTTTATCATTACGGTAATACTAAGTATGTTTTTTATATGTAAATTTAATATTTTGTACATAATTTTGGTGGTAGTTTTATTTAAAATATACAAATTAAATGTACAAAATAAAGTGATAAAAATGCCTTTTCCTACTAAAAATTCAAATTCAAATTAAATAAATAAATCAATAAAAATTTTAGTATATGATTATATTAGTACAACTATATAATCCTATATTTCATATGTTTGAAAATTATGCCAATATTTATAATGATTCTAATAAATACGCAAACTTTGGAATATCTCAACAAGAGAAGAAGTTTTTAAAAAAAACAAAACAACAGAATTTACAAAGTAAAAATAAATATGGATTGTCAGGTTTTAGCAATAGCAGTGGTAGCAGTGGTAGCAATACTGGTTTTGATTCAAAGATAGAAGCATTTGGATCAATGAATCAAACACAATTTTTACAAAGCCCACAAACTTCATCAGGAATAAACCTTGGATTACCTCCACCTAGTTCATATCCATCTAATCCATCGAATACTCAAACTGTCACTGTACAACAAATAAATAATCAAATACAATCATTGAATAATCAAAATAAATTACAAGCATATAATCCAAAAAACCCATCCAATAATTTAACTACCTATACAACACAATCGGAAGCGGTTTTATCGCAAAATCAATTAACAGATGAGGATATAGCAAATCTAATAAGTTTGACATTCGAATATAATCAATTGATAAAACAGTATGATAATGTACAAAATGATCTAATGAGCAACGCTGATAATCAGGTATTGAGTATGAACTCAAGTACTAATCCATATTTAGGACAGAATTTAGAAATCTCGGGTGGTATGGTTTATTATATTACTAACGCTGGTATAGCTCAACCGTATGCAATTCCACCTACAGAATTACAGAATTTATCACCAATGGAATCACAAATGATCAATGCATATTCACAAATTACAAATACACCTACTACAGTAAATTCAACGAGTGCTATAAATGCGACGATATATGATAGTATGGGTACCAATTATATCAATACAACTCCTGCTATGCAAATCGGTAATCCGAAATATCAATGGTATTCATCTGGAAGTGAGGGTACAAACGTTTATGCAAATAATTCACAAGCCTTATCATTTACAGATTCTTCTTATGCTGGTTGTTATAATACAACTATAACTAATGGACAGCAACCATTAATGTCTTTAGCGCCTGGTTCGCAAAATGGTAATTATACTTTTCAGACATGTCAACAAGTAGCATACGATAGTGGTTCCTCCTATTTTAGTTTTAATGTATCCAATCCTAATAGTCAAACGGGTACATGTTATATGTCTAATTCTCAGGCAAATATGAATATTATGACTACACAATGCCCTGCAGTAAATTATACTTATAAAAAATTATGGAGTAGTAATATTACATCAGTTAATGGAAGTGATATGTCAGGCAATTATATGAGCTTAGATCCAGCAGGAAATGTAGTAATATATAATAGCTCTAATATGGCAATATGGTCATCCGATAATAGCAATAATGATTTATCAGTTACTAATTATATAGGTTGTTATCAAAGTAGCATTACTAGTCCAGTAACAACGGATGTAACTACTAAAGTGCCAACGTACGATCCAAAGGCTGTTTGTACGGAGAAATATTGGTGGGGAGAATGTGTACCTGGTAATTATTATCCTGCAGGTACTTATCTAACAGGATATAACGATGTAACAAATCCTGTAACAACAAATGTAACAGTACCAACCATGCAAGATGTAACAAATTCTTCCAATAATACATGGGAAACCTGTTATCAATATGCATATAATAATGGTTATCCTTATTTTGGTGTAAGTAATTTCAATCCAACAAATGGTACAAGTAATTGTTTGGTATCCAATGTTCAAGTTGGTGGTGGTGTTCCAAACAATTGTTCATTAGAAGATCAGTTATACTACGGAGGTAATGGATCAAATGCTGTATATTCAGTATCAGGAGAACCATTGAATGCTTTTTTAACACTTCAAGACAATGGTATGATTACCGCATTTACAGGAACTACCTTATATGATCAACAAAAAATTACATGGCAAATGGATATGAGCGGACAGATACAAATGACTAATTGTCAGATAGTTACAGATGCAAGTTATCGACCTATTATGCAAACAGGACAATGGTTATATGAGGGTGGTATATTAAGTTCGCCTAATGGAAACATGTGGTTGACTATGCAAGGAGGTAATCTAGTATTATACACATCTTCCAATACACCAAAATGTTATGGAATGACCACACCAAACAATAAAATATATTATGCTGGTGACATTTCAATGAATGCGTTATATACTATGAACTATACAGGAAATCCTGATTATTTAGGTAATATTGGATATGTAGATCAAAATTCGGTTTTATATCCATATCCACAGAATCTAGTGGGTCAGGGAAATACATTTACTTACATGGGTAATTATGATTCAAGTGGTTCAGCAATAACAGATCCATCCAATGGATCCATTTATTGGACTGGATTAGATTTATCAGGTGCAATGCAACAGTGTATTAATTTATCATGTAATGCATTTGTTAGGTATAAAAACGAGAACACAAACACAAGTGGTACTAAATACTATTTCAAATTTATGCAAAGTGCGTTCGCCACACCTACCTATTCACAATCAGCGTCGAATTATTTGCCTCGATTTCCAAGTCCAAATGCTCAATTTTATCTTCGTAATCCGACAGTAAATAATTCACCTTATTGCAATAAATCAATAACAGGCATTAACACTAGTTTATATAGCAATTATCAAACAGCAGATACTCCAATGAATACATCTATGCAATGCATTAATATAACTACTACTGATTCAACATTGAACGAATTATCTAAAAAAATAAATGTGAAATCAGTACAACTCACTAACCTGCAAAATAATTTAATGAATAAAACTATGACAGTAAATCAGCAAGAACAATTAAACGAAATTATATTGGGTCGTCAGTTTAAAGAAATTGATACTATAGAATCGAAACAACAAAAAATGAAACAAAATGCTATTAGCGCTCAAAATATTAAAAATGATTCCAATATTGTAGTGTTACAAGAGAATCAAAGCTATACATTGTGGAGTGTTTTAGCAATTAGCATAGCATTGATATCGATTCATGTCATACGTTAATTTTTACCCGCATTGTTTTGATGACCAAAACTAGTAGACAACCAACAACCAACAAATAATGATATTTTATAAAATAAAATATCATGAATAATTAATATTTGCATAATATATCATAATATTATAAAATACAAGAAATTATCTGTATTTATATCATAAACAAATATATAAGTAAATATGTCTACAACAACACAATCATTAAATAATTCCAATATGAATAGTTTGATTAATGGTGATTCATCTACTACTGCAAATATTCAAAATTTACAAACTATAGAAAACCAATTATTACAAAATTTAGAAATGGATTTAGCACAAGGCAACCTTACAGAAAGTGAGGTAAATACAACTATTGATCAAATAAATTCAATTTCTTCTATGAGAATGAATTTATTTGATTCATTGGGAAGTTATAATCAATTTTATCAAACAAATTTAAAAATGGCAAACGATACATTGTATCAACAAACACAAGTATTAGATATTTTAGAAACTAAATTAAATGATAATAAAAAAAAAATACTAGCCTTAGCAGAAAACAAAAATAATAACATTCGTTTAGCAGAAATCAATAGTTATTATAGTGAAAAATACAAAGCACAAGCTCGTTTTATGAAAATTGTAATACTATTAATATTACCAGTGTTAATAAGTGCAATATTAGTGAAAAGAAATTTGATTCCTTACAAGGTTTTTAAATATATATCCGTAATTGTAGGTGTAATATCTTTTTTCTTTTTAGTGAATCAATTATATTTCTTTTCAACAAGAAATAATATGGTTTATCAAGAAACCAATGTGCAATTTAACGCCAATAATGTATCTACTACTCCATTTGGTGATTCTAGTGGAAATGATGTTAGTGGAAATGATCCGTGGTTTATAAGTTACAATAACACATCATCATCTAGTAGTTCTAGTTCTAATGTATGTCAAGGGTCAAATTGCTGTTCACCCGGTATGTCATACAATGCTGGATTGAATCAATGTGTTGAAATAGAATCATTTCAAACATTAAACCCAGCAACAACTTCTTCACTAAAATCCTTGTCACGGGGTTCAGCATCATCATCATCATTCATTCCATCACCTGTATTAGGTGATATTAATAAAACGGATAATCCTTTAATAAGTAAAGATTTGGATTATAATGCATATAAAAAAACTACAAATAAAAACTTAAAAGATACAGATACCGCTAGTTGGAATAATATAATGACAACAGTAGATAAATTAATATCTACTAAAAAAGCGGATTATACAATAGGAATGGATTCACTTTCGAGTTATAATTCATAGTTTTATTGGTATTATGGACAATGTGTAAAACTTTATAATGTAGAATATAACAATATAAATTATTATATTATTATATATAGTAGATATAACATATAGATAAAATTATGAGTTTATTAACTAATTCTGGTAGTTTAAGTGATTTAGCTAATGCTTACATGCAAAATGCACAATCAGTAGCAAATGGTGATAATAGTTCTAGTGGATCCATACCAATAGCAACCGTATCTAGTCAAATGTTCACACAATTTAATAATTTGGTGACAGCACAAACAAATGCTGCAAATTGTGATGCATCATGTATATACGAAGCTTCACTTAATGCATTGTTTAAAACGATGGAAAATGCAAGATTAAATGAAGTAAAAGCGCCATATGAATATGAACAAGCAGAAGAAGCCTATTACGCGTTTTTAGGGCAGTCCGTGCCAAACAATTTCCAGGAACAGAAAATCAATGAAAAATACAATGTTCTAATGGAACAATATAGGCTACAATTTGACGATATATTTCATAAGAATTATCAATTAAATAATAATTACAATACAATGTATATAAATACAAATAACAGCTATGAGTTATATTTGGATGTTTTAAATACAAATGAATCATTAAGAAAGCAATTTAATATTACGGCTTCTAATATATTTACAAATGATCGTAAATCAATCTATGAAAATGAGGGATTAAAAACAGTTCAAGCTCATGGTAAAATTCTCTTTATTTTTCATGTTATTTTTGTTATATTTTTTATTTTTGCGATTTTTTATTTTAAAACCTCATTATCTATTTATAAAAAAATATTGTTAATAATTCTAATAATATTACAACCTATGATAGCCCGTTTAATTATGTTTGTTTTGAAAAAAATATATAATAATGTTAAACAATTATTACCAAAAAATGTGTATTTGACTTTGTAAAATAGAACTATGTGATACATTTATTTCCTGTTTCGATATATACAATTGCCAAAAGTTATTATACTCCTTTTCTTTTGAGAAGACGGTCGTCTAATACCTGGAACGCATAAAACCACCTAAAACTATAATAATGATTAGTATTATATTTTAATCTTCTGTTTCAATTTCATTATTACCTGGATCTTGTGTTAATATATCAGCATCTGGATATAAAATTCGAACACCATGCCATCCTGTACTTTTACATTTTCCAAATTTCTTGTCCATATATTCATATAGTTCAATACCTTTTGGCATTTTACGGTAACCTTGTGATTCCTTAAACCACGAAGTAAATTCTTGTGTTATTTCCTTCTTCTTAACTCTATCATTTGGATCACCAGTAAAGACAATCATTTCACTAACAAATCCAGAAATGTGATCTTGACCTTGACGATATTTATCTGCTGATGCCATAACAATAGGACAATCTTTAACTATACCTTGGGTTTCTAATGCTTTTTTTACTAACATACTTGCAAATAATGGTGCCCAATTAGGTATTTTATCTTTCAAATTTTTGTCTTTTGGAAAAACATATCTTGGGTCATGATCGGTCACTTCATCTTCACCTTTGAATTTTGACATAAAATCACAAATACGAATTCTTCTCCATGTTCCATCATCATTGCTATTAATTTCAAACAAATAATTTGCACATACTACTAAATTAAATTGCGGTATAAATGTTTCAGTTTCTGCATAAAGAGCACGAGCTTGAATCGGATCTGAACCGGTTAATTCTTTCATAACACCCTCATTAATTTTTTCCTCTTTTTTTGGTTCTTGCATAACAGCATATCTAACTCCTTTTAATTGCATTACTTCTGACGAAGTTCCACCTATATTATTTCTATCTCTTGTTACTAATGTAATCGGAACAACACCTTTATATTCACCTAATGTGCGTGTCATTAAATCTGTTAATAAAGATTTACCATTACTTCCATTACCTCTATAAATATTAAATGTTTGATTTAAATTTTCACCAATTAAACACGATGATAGATGTTCCCACATATAAGTGTTTAATTCTGGTACAGGAAATAGTTGTTTCATAAATTCAGTAATTTCTGCCACTACAGTAGAGTGATATTTGTTTGTCATGTCAATTGGTTCGTATGGAATATTGGTAGATTTTGTAATATAATCTTGCGGATTGCCATCTCTGAAAACCTTATTCTTAAAATCCATTACGCCGTTTGAAAAACACATTAAATATTTGTTTGCATCCATATTTTTATTAAAATGCTTATCATAAAATATGGGTGTTGCCTCACGAATAATATTACCTTTAGCAGCACTGCTCTTTAATTTAACACAGGCTACACAACATCCAGATATTTGCGATTGAAAATGAGCATATAAATCATCTTTTTCTGTGTATTTTTGCAATTCTCTCAAAGCTACATTGCGTTTTGCTTGATACAAATTAAACATATCGGTTGATATTGACATACGCAAAGTATCACCTTTATCGATTTCCCATCTATGATTATCAAAAGCATACCATACTGAATGTTTAATATCAGAACATATGTATTTATCTTTATTTAATTCATATAAAATCATTGCGAAATCCCAATCAGTTAATGTAGTAAGCGATTCTTCGATCAAATAAGACATGGTACTATTTCTTGCTTTGACAAACTCTTCATATGCGTCTTGTTTTGCCCAATACATGATTGATTTGCGAGTAAGTCCACTATTTTTTGTATTAAAATAGTTTTTCCATTTATTGTATAAATCTGGAATTGTATCATAGTCAAAATCACTTGCTTTACTACGTAACATAACCCATGATAAAAACAGCCGTTCATCTGTATCTTTTAATGCGAACGCAACTTGTCTATTTAACAAATGAGAACCTGATTCATAATATTTTTCTGGTAATAATTGAGTATATACATGTGTTTCACGAATATAATATTCACCCGAATTGAGTGCATTCATAATTTTATCCACTGCTCTCGTCAATGTTTCTTTATCACAAATATCCGTTAATTTTATGTTTTCGTCATCTTCATTTTCATTTAATAATCTTACTTTTGTAGTTTTTTTAGCATTTTTTTTTTGTTCATTGTTGTTTTCT